>Trix_p1__coassemble_1214_pt1 | contig 24311 bp, 18 predicted proteins | sample Trix_p1__metabat2_low_PE_021 | metagenome-assembled genome bin Trix_p1 | reverse complement strand
CCCGCTGACAAAAATTATAGTATCATAAATTTTAAACTTCGTCAACATCTTTTTTATAAAATTCATTAAATATAATAATATTATTTTTTTCTTTTTTCCTCCACACGTAATTTTTTGCAAAAAAAAACTGCAATAATCACAAAGACTATTGCAGCTGGCTGCCATTTTAAAGACCCTATAGCTTTGCGTCATAGGGTTTCCCCTACTTTGCCTTATAAATAAAGATTTCCCTTCAATTATAATCAATCAAAACCTTAAAGTCAACTTTATTATATTTATTTAGAATAGTTCGGAGCTTCCTTTGTTATAATAATATCATGAGGATGACTCTCTTTTAATCCTGCTCCTGTAATTTTTACAAATTTTCCATGAACTTTTAAATCTTCAATTGTTGGCGTTCCACAATATCCCATTCCAGCTCTCACTCCTCCACACAATTGAAAGACAACATCCTTTAAACTTCCCTTATAGGATACTCTTCCTTCAATTCCTTCTGGAACTAGCTTCTGTGCATCATTTTGGAAATATCTATCTTTTGACCCTCTTTTCATTGCAGCCATTGAACCCATTCCCACATATACTTTGTATTTTCTTCCTTCATATATCATCTCTTCACCCGGTGCTTCAGTAGTTCCAGCTAACAATCCTCCTAACATAACACAATCTGCTCCTGCAGCTAAAGCTTTCACCATATCTCCAGATAATTTTATTCCTCCATCTGCTATAACACCAATACCTCTTGTCTTACAAACTTCATACACATCATTTACTGCTGACAACTGAGGAACTCCAACTCCTGCTACAACTCTTGTTGTACAAATAGAACCAGGTCCCACTCCAACTTTAACTGCATTTACTCCAGCTTCTATTAAGTCTAAAGCTGCCTCTGCAGTCACTATATTTCCACCAATTATATTCAAATTAGGAAAATTTTCTCTAATCTCTTTTATTTTTTCCATAACACCTTTTGAATGTCCATGTGCTGAATCTACAGTTATTATATCAACTCCAGCTTCAACTAGAGCTTTTACTCTCTCTAAAGTATCAGCTCCAACACCAACTGCTCCTCCAACTCTAAGTCTTCCTTGAGAATCTTTACACGCAAACGGATACTCCACTAAATTATCTATATCCTTTATAGTTATTAGTCCTTTTAATTTCCCATTTTCATCAACTATTGGTAATTTTTCGATTCTATTTTCCAATAAAATATCTTTTGCTTCATCTAGTGTCGTTCCAACTGGTGCTGTTACTAGATTTTCTTTAGTCATAATATCACTTACTAATTGATCCATATCTTTTCTATATTTTAAATCTCTATTTGTTATGATACCAATTAGTGATCCATCCTCTTCAATAACTGGTAATCCTGATATTTTATATCTTCTCATTATCTCCTCAGCGTGCCATACTGTTGAGTCTTTAGTTAAAGTCACTGGATTTTTTATCATTCCGCTTTCATTTCTCTTTACTCTATCCACTTCAGCCGCTTGATCTTCTATGCTCATATTTTTATGAATAAATCCAATTCCACCTTGCCTTGCTAAAGCTATAGCTAAGTCTCCCTCTGTTACTGTATCCATTGCCGCACTTAAAACTGGAATATTCAATTCTATATCCTTTGTAAGTCTTGTTTTTAGACTCACTTCATGGGGTAATACCTCTGACTTCGCTGGAACTAATAGCACATCATCAAAAGTTATCGCTTCCTTTATTATTTTTCCATTCATCATCTTTCTACTGCCTCCAATTTTAATTTTCCAATTTTTTGAATAAAGACCTGCACTTTTCATGTCGTGCAGGTCTTTTTTATTTATTTTCGTTATTATAGCACATTTTTGAACCTATGTCATTTCTAAAAAATAATTTTTTACATTTTATTTTATTTACATCTGCATAAGCATTTTCTTTCGCTTTTTCTAAAGTATCTCCATAAGCCACTACAGATAATACTCTTCCCCCATTTGTTTCAATTTTCTCATAATTCCTTTTAGTTCCCATATGAAATACCATTGATTTTAAATCTTTAGGTATCTCTATTTCACTTCCAATCGTCGATGATTTTGGGTAGTTTTCTGAAGCCATTACCACTGCTACAGTATATCTATTATCCCACTCTAGCTCCACCTCTTTACCTTCCATTAAATCCAGTATTGCCTTTACAAAATCTGATTTTAGTCTTGGAAGAATCCCCTCTGCTTCAGGGTCTCCAAACCTAGCGTTGAACTCTATAGTTTTTACACCATCTTTTGTCAGCATTATTCCACCAAAAAGGAAACCTTTAAATGGAATTCCATCTTTTTTCATCCCTTTTGCCATTGGCTTTAATATTTTTTCTAATGTTTCATCTATTATATTTGAATCAATCTTATCCACTGGAGAATAAACTCCCATTCCGCCAGTATTTGGTCCTTTATCATTCTCATAAGCTCTTTTATGGTCTTGAGCTATCTCCAGAGGAATCACTGTTTCGCCATTTGTTAGCGCTATAATAGAAAACTCAAATCCATCTAGATACTCCTCTATTACAACTTTATTGTTAGGGATACTAAAAGCTATCTCCAGTGCTTCCACCGCTTCTGGTATTGAAAATGCAACTGTTACACCTTTTCCCGCTTTTAACCCATCCTCTTTTATAACTATTGGAGCTCCCTTCTCCTTTACATACTCTACTGCTAAATCTAAATTAGTAAATGTTTCATATGCACCTGTTGGCACTCCATATTTTTTCATAAGTTCTTTAGCAAACTCTTTACTAGATTCAATTTTTGCAGCTTCCTTTGTAGGAGCAAAAATCTTTAATCCTCTTTTTTCAAACTCATTTGTAACCCCCAGAGCTAAAACACTTTCAGGACCAATAATTGTTAAATCTATGTTGTTCTCTTCAGCAAAATCTGCTAACTCTTCAATCTCTTCCTCAGGTATATCAACCAGTGTTCCAAGATTTTCCATTCCCACATTTCCAGGAGCAATGAACACCTCTTTAACTAAATCACTCTCTTTTACCTTCCACGCAATTGCATGTTCTCTTCCACCTTTTCCAACTATAAGAACTTTCATGAACTCCTCCAAAAATTAATGTTTAAAGTGTCTAACTCCTGTAAATACCATAGCTATTCCATGTCTATTACACGCTTCTATTGAAAAGGAATCCTTTATCGATCCTCCCGGTTGTATTATGGCTTTAATTCCATATTTAGTAGCCAGTTCCACAGTATCATCCATAGGGAAAAATGCGTCTGAAGCTAAAACTGCTCCCATACATTTTTCTCCACCTTGTTCTAAAGCTATTTTAGCAGCTCCCACTCTATTCATCTGTCCAGCTCCTATTCCTATAGTTTGGTTATCCTTTCCTATAACAATGGCATTGGATTTTACGTGTTTTACAACATTCCAACTGAATATCAGTTCCTCTATCTCCACATCCGTTGGTTTTCTTTCAGTTACACACACAAGCTCATTCTTAGATATTTTCATCTCATCAAACTCTTGAATCAACGCTCCATCCATTACAGATGTCACTTTCATCTTATTTAATACTTCACTATTCATATCAATTTGTAATACTCTTATATTTTTCTTTTGAGTGATAATCTCTAAAGCCTCTTTTTCAAAATCTGGAGCTATTACAATCTCTAAAAACAGTTTAGAAAGTTCTTCAGCAACTGACTTTGTTATGCATGAATTAGTTACAACAATTCCTCCGAAAATTGACACCTTGTCAGCTTCATAAGCTTTTTTCCAAGCTTCCTCTACATTTTTTCCACTTCCTACACCACATGGATTCATATGTTTTACTGCCACTACAGTTGGAGCTGTAAACTCATTCAGTATTTCTAATGCTGCGTTAGCATCTTGGATATTATTATACGATAACTCTTTCCCGTGTAATTGTTTGGCATTTCCCATAGAGTATCCTGCAAAACTTTTTTTGTAAAACCCAGCTTTTTGGTGAGGATTCTCTCCATATCTTAAATCCTGTACCTTTTCATAAGTTACAGTTATTGTTTCTGGAAATTTCTCCTCCACTTTATTTGTTAAATATTCAGCAATTAATGTGTCATAAGCTGAAGTGTGTCTAAATACTTTAGCTGCCAATCTCTCTCTAGTCTCAAATTGAGTATCGCCAGATTCTCTTAGCTCACAAATCACTCTCTCATAATCCTTTGGATCAACTACCACTGTAACTGATTTATAGTTTTTAGCAGCTGACCTTAGCATACTTGGACCACCTATATCTATATTTTCAATTAACTCCTCGTGAGTTACATCTTTCTTAGCCAGTGTCTCTTTAAATGGATACAGGTTTACAACTACCATATCTATTAAATCTATTTTGTTATCCTTTAAAGCTTTTAAATGATTTTCATTATCTCTAACACACAATAGTGCTCCATGAACACTTGGGTGTAGAGTTTTTACTCTTCCATCCATAATCTCTGGAAAATTTGTGATATCTGATATACTCAATGTTTTTATTCCAGCTTCATTCAATGTTTTTTTTGTCCCACCAGTGGAAATTATTTCATAACCTAATTCTATTAACTCTCTAGTAAGCTCCACCACTCCTGTTTTATCAGATACACTTATCAATACACGTTTCATCTATATTGTCTCCCTTTTTAAATAACTTTGTTAAAACCATAGGGTATATCCTATGTTCCACTTCATGTACTCTATTTTTTAAATCATCCAGTTCCCAACTAGGCTCTATCTTTACTCTCTCTTGATATATTATCTCTCCTGTGTCCACTCCACTATCCACATAGTGAATTGTCACCCCTGTTTTTTTTGCTCCAGCTCTATAGGCGTCTCCTATCCCATCTTTACCCGGAAACTCTGGGAGATAAGCTGGATGAATATTTATTATTCTATTAAAATACTCCTCTAGCAGTATTGGAGATATTATTCTCATATATCCAGCCAGTACTATATACTCAATGCCCTCTTTTTTCAATATATCTATTATTTTCTCTTCAAACTCCATTTTCGTACTGTACTCTTTAGGATTGACAAAATAACATGGTATTCCTAAAGCACTTGCCCTTTCAATGGCAAATGCACTCTCTTTATCAACAATTAGAACTTTAACATCATACCCTTTTCCCTCTCCTGATTTTTGAGCTTCAACTATTCTTTGAAAGTTTCCTCCATTTCCAGAAGCAAAAACAGCAATTTTTACCATTTTATGTCTACTCCCACTTTTTCATTAACCTTTCCTAAAACCATTGGAGTTTCCCCTAGCTCGTCTAACTTTTTAACCAGTCCATCTATATTCTCTTTAGATACAACAAATATAAATCCAACTCCCATATTAAATACGTTAAACATCTCTTTTTTAGGTATCTCTCCCTTTTCCTCTAAAAACTTAAATATCTCAAGCTCTTTTACATTTTTAGAATCGATCTCTACACCCATTCCCTCTGGTATAATTCTAGGTATATTCTCATAGAATCCTCCACCAGTAACATGGCACATCCCTTTTACATCCACAGTTTTTAAAACCTCTTTCACTGTTTTAACATATATTTTTGTTGGAGTTAGAAGTACCTCTCCCAGTGATTTTTCAAATTCCTCATAAGTCTTTTTCAAATCTAAGTTGGCATCTTTTAATATTTTTCTAACTAGAGAAAAGCCATTTGAATGAACTCCACTAGAGGATATTCCAACAAGGATATCTCCCACTTCTATATCTTTTCCAGTTATTAAATTCTTTTTTTCCACAGCTCCAACCGTAAATCCAGCTATATCATAGTGTCCCTCACTGTACATTCCCGGCATCTCCGCTGTCTCTCCCCCTATTAATGCACATTCTGCCTCAACACAACCATCAGCTACACCTTTTACAATAACTTCAATCTGCTCTGGATAATTTTTTCCAACAGCTATATAGTCTAGAAAATATAGTGGCATTGCCCCTTGAACTAGAACGTCATTTACACACATAGCCACAACATCTTGCCCAATTGTATCATGCTTATCCATTTCAAATGCCAACATCAGTTTTGTTCCAACTCCATCTGTTCCACTAACTAAAACTGGCTCTTTCATCCCTAGCTCTGATAAATCAAACATTCCACCAAATGCTCCTAAACTATTTATAGCCCCTCTCACTTTAGTTCTATCAACATGGCTCTTTATTCTTCTAACTGATTCATATCCAGCTTCTAAGCTAACTCCAGCTTCCATATATTTATTACTCACTTTTATCGACTCCCTATCTCTTTAAATTTTCTAATAGACTAAACATACTTGTCGGATATTTTCCAGTAAAACATGCTAAACATATATTTTTTCCCAAACCTTCTATCATTCCATCATTTGATAAAAATGCCAATGAATCTGCACCAATATACTCTCCTAATTCCTTTGGTGATAGTCTTGTGCTTATTAACTCATTATATGTAGAGGTATCTACTCCATAGAAGCATGGACTTATTATTGGAGATGAGGCGATTCTCATATGTACCTCTTTAGCTCCAGCATCTTTTAGCAATTTAATTATATGTTTAGATGTTGTTCCTCTCACTATCGAATCATCTACAAGCACAACTCTTTTATCTTTAACAACAGCCTCCATAGCTGAGAGTTTCATTTTTACTCCACGTTCTCTTTGATGCTGATTTGGTTTTATAAATGTTCTACCCACATATCTATTCTTTACAAGTCCCATTTCATAAGGAATTCCCGAGAAATCTGAGTATCCCATTGCTGAAGATAGAGATGAATCTGGTACTCCTATAACTATATCTGCTTCAACTGGACTTTCTTTCGCAAGTATTGCTCCACAGTTTCTTCTACTTGTGTGAACATTTAAACCATTTATACTACTATCTGGTCTTGAAAAATATATATATTCCATAGAACACATCTTATCTTGAGTACAATCTGTATATTGAAGTGATTCTATTCCATTTTTAGATACTTTTAAAACTTCTGCTGGTTTTAAACTCCTTATATAATCTGCTCCAACAATTTCAAAAGCTGAACTTTCAGAACTAAACACATATCCATCCTCTAACTTTCCCATAGATAGAGGTCTAAATCCATTCTTATCTCTAATCACAAAAAGATTTTCTCCATTCATTATAAGGAATGAAAAAGCTCCTTCTAACTTAGGTAATGCTTTTAGTATCTTTTCATGAAAATCACCAACTTCTCTTTGAATCAGATGTCCTATTATCTCACTGTCTGATGTTGTGTGAAAAATACTTCCCATAGCTTCTAACTGCATTTTTAGCTCTTTTGCATTTACTATATTTCCATTGTGAGCAATTACGAAATCTCCAGTGTGAGAACGAACTAATATTGGTTGGACATTTTCAATTCCTCCTCCACCTGTTGTAGAGTATCTTACGTGACCAATAGACATATTTCCGGGAAGTTTAGCTATTCTTTCAGTGTTAAAAACCTCTGTTACTAATCCCTCTCCCTTCTCTCTAATGATATTTCCCTCATGAGAGGAAGCTATTCCAGCTCCCTCCTGACCTCTATGCTGTAGTGAGTGTAACCCATAGTATGTAAGTTGTGCTGCGTCCTCAACATTGAATACTCCAAACACTCCGCACTCTTCATTTATTTTTCCACTTAAAAAATACTCTATCTCTTTTATCATTTTTACCCCACTATTTTATTTAGTCTTGCTAAAACCTCTTGATAAGCCTCTTCAATATCTCCTAAATCTCTTCTAAATCTATCTTTATCCAATTTTTTTCTAGTTTCTTTATCCCATAATCTACAGCAATCTGGAGATATCTCATCTGCTAAAATAACATTTCCCTCGCTGTCTTTTCCAAACTCTATCTTAAAATCCACTAACTCAATTCCGACTCTATCAAAAAGGTCTTTTAATAGTTCATTTATCTTTTTAGTTTGAGAATATATATCCTCTAATTCCGCTTTTGTAGCTAGTCCTAATGCAACTGCATGATAATCATTTATTAACGGATCCCCTAGTTCATCTTTTTTATAACAGATTTCAAATATTGGTGTATCTAAAATCTTCCCCTCTTCCATTTTGAAAAGCTTTGCAGTTGACCCAGCTAAAGTGTTTCTCACTATCACCTCTAAAGGGATGATATCCACTTTTTTACAAAGTTGAGCTCTCTCTGACAGATTTTTTATCAAGTGAGTTGCCACACCGTTTTTCTTTAAATAGTCATATATTATCGTTGTAATTTGGCTATTTAATATCCCTTTGTTGTGTATCTCTCCTTTTTTTAAATTATTAAAAGCCGTTGCATCATCTTTATAATAAATGATAACTTCATTAGGATTTTCTGTTTTGTAAACTTTTTTTGCTTTTCCTTCATATAATTTATTCTCTTCTACCAATACCATCAGGTCACTCTCCCACTTTAATATTTATTTTTTAAAATAATTAACACCATTACTAAAGATATCCTGCATTTTGTTGCCATCTATATTTTTTAATAATCCCTCTTCGTATCTCTCAGAGTGTCCCATTTTTCCAAGTATTTTCCCGCATTTAGAAACTATCCCTTCAATTGCATAGTTCGATCCATTTAAGTTATAATTTTTATCCATTGTAACTTGATTGTTGTCATCACAATACTGTGTTATTACCTGTCCATTTTCAAATAGCTCTTTTGCAAACTCTTCGCTTACAACAAATTTCCCCTCTCCATGAGACATAGGTATACTATGAGTCTCTCCCACAGTAAATGAACTCAACCACGGCGAATTATTGGAAACAATCCTTGTACTAACCACTCTTGAAACGTGTCTATTTATATCATTTCTAAATAGCGTTGGAGAGTCTTCAGCTACGCTATCCACATTCCCATAAGGTAGTAACCCTGATTTTATGAGAGCTTGGAATCCATTACATATTCCTAATACCAATCCATCATTTTCTAAAAACTCTCTCATACTCTCTTTTATCTTTTGATTTTGAAGGATGTTAGCTATAAACTTTCCAGAACCATCTGGTTCATCTCCTGCACTGAATCCTCCGGGAATCATAAATATTTGAGCTGTTTTTATTTTTTCAGATAGAGTTTCTATACTCTCCTTTATCTCCTCAACACCTAAGTTGTTAAATACATATATTTCAACTTCTGCTCCAGCTCTTTCAAAGGCTTTTTTAGTATCATATTCACAGTTTGTTCCAGGAAATACTGTTACCAATACTTTTGGTTTATCATAAAGCTTTTTAGCCTTAAACTCTTTTTTAGTAATATATTCTTTTTCAATTACTTCTCCAGTTGTTTCTGCTGTGTACGGATATATTTTACTATATCTCTTTTCCCAGCTATCTATTAAAGAGTTTATTTCAAAGCTCTCGCCATTTAACTCCACAGTTCTTTCATCAGTTGTTACTCCTAAAAGAACTCCATAACTTAGCTCTTTAGTTGACTCCACAACTATATCTCCGAGCATTAAATTAAACAGATTTTCTGCTGTTTCAATTTTAGCTCCAATTTTATTTCCAAAAGACATCTTTATAATAGCCTCTGCTATTCCACCAAATTTTATTGTTGTTGCGGATACTATTTCATTTTCTTTTATTGATTTCTCTATTAGCTCAAAGTTTTCTTTTATTTTTTTATAGTTAGGTATATCTCCAAGAAGTCTTTCACTTTTTACTAAATAAATTTTATTTTCTGCCCTCTTAAACTCAGATGATATTATATTTTTTACATCTTCTGTTGTAACTGCAAAAGAGATTAAAGTTGGTGGTACATCTAAATCTTTAAAAGTTCCACTCATACTGTCCTTTCCACCTATGGCAGGAGTTTCAAACTCCAGTTGAGCTTCAATACCACCTAATAGTGCAGCAAAAGGTTTCCCCCATCTTGTTGAATCTTTTCCTAATTTTTCAAAATATTCTTGGAAAGATAATCTTGCATTTTTATAACTTCCACCTAATGCAACAATTTTTGCTAAAGATTCTATCACTGCATACTGAGCTCCTAAGTATGGAGAGTATTCTGATATTAATGGATTGTAACCAAAAGTCATAATAGAACAACTATTTGTAAATCCATCTGTTGGAAGCTTTTGTACACTCCCCTCTGACTCAGTCAGTTGGTATTTACCTCCATATGGCATAAGCACTGTACTTCTTCCAATAGAGGCGTCAAACATCTCCACCATTCCCCTTTGAGAAGCTACATTCATACTGTGTAGAACATCTTCCACTTTCCCTTTAATATCTGTTACTTTATTAGTAGTCTTCTCCTCAACAAATGGATTTTTCTTCTCTGAAGAGATGACTGTTACATCCTGTGTCTGCCTAACTCCATTTGTATCTAAGAACTCCCTTGAAATATCTACAAGTGTTTCACCCTTGTATTTTATTACCAGTCTTTCACTCTCTGTAACTACAGCGACTAATGCTGACTCTAAATTCTCTTCCTTAACCAACTGTTGAAATATTTTTGCGTCTTTTGCCTCAACTACAACAGCCATTCTCTCTTGAGATTCTGATATAGCTAACTCAGTTCCATTAAGTCCTAAATATTTAACTGGTACTGTATCTAAGTTTATCTCTACGCCCCTTGCAATCTCTCCAATGGCAACGCTCACTCCACCTGCACCAAAATCATTTGATTTTTTTATAAGTTTTGTCACTTCTGGATTTCTAAATAATCTTTGGATTCTTCTCTCCACAGGTGCATTACCTTTTTGAACCTCAGATGAGCATTTTGTCAATGACGTTTCATTATGCTCTTTAGATGATCCAGTTGCCCCTCCTACGCCATCTCTTCCAGTTTTTCCTCCAAGTAAAATCACCACATCTCCAGGAACAGGACTCTCTCTTCTCACATACTCTTTTTTCACTGCTCCAACAACTGCTCCAACTTCCATCCTCTTAGCTTTATAGCCATTGTGATAAATCTCTTTTACATAAGTAGTTGTAAGACCTATCTGATTTCCATATGAGGAATAACCATGAGCTGCACTTTTAGATATTTTCTCCTGTGGTAGTTTATTTGCCAATGTGTCATCTATACTTTCAGTTATATCTCCAGCTCCTGTAACTCTCATAGCTTGGTAAACATATGCTCTTCCAGACAGAGGATCTCTTATAGCTCCTCCCACACAAGTACTTGCTCCTCCAAAAGGCTCTATCTCTGTTGGATGGTTATGAGTTTCATTTTTAAACATCAATAACCATTTTTCCATTTTTCCGTCTACATCTACATCTATCTCAACACTACACGCATTTATCTCTTCTGACTCCTCTAAGTCATCTAATTTTCCAATTGATTTTAGATATCTTCCACCAATAGTTGCCATATCCATTAAAGTTAAAGGTTTTTCTTCTCTCCCTAACTTTTTTCTAAGTTCTAAATATTTTTCAAAAGCATTTTGGATATTTTTTGTTAGATTTCCACTCTCTATCTTTATGTTTTTTAGATATGTTTCAAAAGTTGTATGTCTGCAGTGATCTGACCAATAAGTATCTAAAACCTTAATCTCTGTCTCTTTTGGATCTCTTTTCTCCTCATCTCTAAAGTAACTTTGAATATGCTTTAAATCTTCAAGAGTCATGGCAAGCCCATGTTCAATTAAAAAACTTTCTAACTCCTTCACACTTTTATCTATAAATCCAATATATGTAGGTACAGGTTCTATATCAACATTCTCTTCCAATATTATAGTATTCAAATTTTTCTCCCTAGTTTCAATAGGATTTATTAAATATTCTCTTATTTTATCAAAGTTTTTTATCTCTCCATGAAACACTAAAAGCTTTCCACTTTTTATCTGAACTCCCGCTCTGTTGTTCAAAAGCATTAAGCATTGTTCGGCAGAGTCGGCTCTTTGGTCATATTGTCCCGGTAAAAACTCCATTGCTAAATATTTTTTCCCATCTAAACTAACTTCCTCATAAACATCATCTGTCACTGGTTCAGATAAAACTCTATTTTTTAAAAGGTTTAAATCCTCAACTGTACAGTTAAAGATATCATATACATTGTATAAATCTATCTTCTCTATTCCATTCTCTTTTAAATTTTCTAAAAGCTCACTCTTTATCCCTAAACTCTCCACTTGAAACCCATTCTTTTTCTTAACAAATACTCTTTTATTCATTATTCCTCCCTAAAATGAATCAGCTTTTAAAATTAGCTCTTCTAGATTTTCACCACAATAGTTTATATGTCCCATTTTTCTATCTTTTTTCCACTCTGATTTTCCATATATGTGAACATTGGTATTTTTATCTTTTTTTAATTTTTTAACTTTCTTCTCATCTTCACCCATTATATTTAACATTACCACCTGCGTTAGAAGTTTTATCTCAGGTAGTTCCTCTCCTAAAATTCCCATTAGGTGTATGTCAAACTGTGAATAGTTACAAGCGTCCATTGTGTAGTGAGCACTGTTATGAGGTCTTGGTGCCATCTCATTAAAATAGATTTCATCCCCTTTAATAAAAAACTCAATACCTAAAGGCCCATATATATCTAAGTTTTTTATAATCTCTTGAGATATTTTTTCCACTTTCTCTAAAACACTTTGAGATAACCTTGCTGGAACTATTGTTTTATTTAAAATCCCATTTTTATGGATATTCTCTCCCACTGGAAAGCTCACTATATCTCCATTTATCCCTCTCACAACTAAACATGAAACCTCTTTATCAAAACCTATCATCTCTTCTAAAATATACTCCACATTTTCATTTAAATGGATACTTTCTAAATCTCTCTCATTCAGTATCTTCCATTGACCTTTTCCATCATATCCACCTGAACAAGTTTTTAAAATAGCTGGATATCCGATCTCATGAACAGCTTTTTTTAACTCCTCTAAGTTCTTAACACTTTTAAAATTTGCTGTTTTAATTCCAATTTTTTTTACAGCTTCCTTCTCTCTAACTCTATGTTGACTTAAATAAAGCGGCTTTTTCCCCTGTGGAACATTTCCACTGTGCTCTTTTAAGTAATCTATTATTTCACTAGGTACGTTTTCAAATTCATATGTTATCACATCACTATTTTCACACAGCTCTTTCAAACCTTTTTTATCATGATATTCAGTTTCAATATATCTATTGGCACTAAATCTTCCACATGAATCTGAGTTAGGGTCTAAAATAATTGTTTCACAGTTCAGTTTTTTTCCTGAATCACAAAGCATTTTAGCCAGTTGTCCCCCTCCTAAAATTCCAACTCTTCTAGATTTTTTCATCTAAAATCATCCTCTCCATATTCTCCCTATACTTTACAACTTTCTCTGCTAGCTCCTTATCTTTTAGAGCTAGTATTTTTATAGCTAATAGTCCAGCATTTTTAGCTCCTCCTATTGCCACTGTTGCCACAGGAACCCCTCCCGGCATTTGAACAATTGATAAAAGTGAATCAATTCCCTTTAAAATTTTACTTTCAATAGGTACTCCAATGACTGGTAAGTCAGTTAAACTAGCAACCATTCCAGGTAGATGAGCTGCTCCTCCCGCTCCTGCCACTATAACCTCAAGTCCTCTCTCTTTAGCTTCTTTAGCATATTCAAACATTAAGTTTGGTGTTCTATGTGCTGAAACAATCTTTACCTCATGTTCAACTCCAAACTCCTTTAAAATATTCACACATTCATTCATAGTTGGCAAATCAGATTTACTTCCCATTATTACACCTATTTTCACTCTTTATCCTCCCTAAGTCAAAAATAAAAAACGCACATTACTAAAAAGGCTACAACTATCCCTTTTTAATAATCTGCGTTTTTACAAACTTATTCCTTTTGTTAATATTCTTTGGTTTTACCTTCTCTTTTTTATATCTTCTTGTTATTATTAACACTTAATTGGCTCCCTTTTATTTTTTGGATCAACAAAAAGTCTATAAAAAAAGGAAATTACAGTTGTAATTTCCCACAAGATTAAACTCAAAATATATCAAAAAACATACATTCAAAATTCATCCTTGTAGTCTGCCAATTTACGGTGGCAGGTAGAGACTCGTTGACCTTATTTCAACTATTATACAAGCTTTATTTATTTTGTTTCACAATACTTTTCCTATTTCAATACTAACACAGTGTTCTATTTTTTTCAACTATTATTTTTAAAAAAAAAGAGGTTCTCTGAGATAAAACTCAAAGAACCTCGCTACACTATGCTTTTTGTTTATTAAATTTTTTCTTCATTCTATCAATAAAGTCTTCAACTATAATGTATAAAACTGGAATTACAACTAGTGTTAGCAATGTCGAAAACGATAGTCCAAATATAACTGCTATCGACATCCCTGAGTACAGTTCTGCACCCTCTCCAAATCCTAAAGCAAGTGGAATCATTCCACATACAGTAGTCATTGTAGTCATCAAAATTGGTCTAAGTCTTGTTTTACACGACTCTCTAACAGCATCGCTTAATTCATATCCTCTTTCTCTTAAAATTTTAATAAAGTCAATAAGAACAATAGCGTTATTAACAACTGTTCCCGCCAGCATTATTATTCCAATCATTACCATCATATCAAATGGAGAGTTTGTAATCAATAGTCCACCATAAACTCCAATCATTGCTAATGGTACTGACGCCAGAATAATTCCCGGAAGTAGGAAATTCTCAAATTGTGACGCTAGAATAGCATAAATTAAGAATATTGAAATTCCAAGAGCCATTCCCATCTGAACAATTGCTTCGTTAAATAGTTGTGACATTCCTCCCCACGAATAAGCAACACCTTTTGGTGGGTTAGTTGACTCAAACGCATCCACGATTGCATTTTGAACTTTACTTAATCCTATTCCTCCATCATTTGCTGAAACTGAAGTATAGAATATTTTATCTGTTTTAGTTACCTCTGATGCTCCTTCTGCCATAACAACATCTGCCACATCCGATACTTTTACAAATTTACCATCTGCTCCTCTAACATTCAAATTTTCTAAAGTTGAAACTTCTGTTCTTGCATCCTTTGGCAGTCTTATTAAAACATCTATTTCCTCTGTTCCCGTTTTCACAGATAGTGTTTGTCCTGTGGCTCTATTTCCTCCTAGGAAAGAGTAACTAATAGTTCTACCAACATCAAATGGACTGATTCCATAAGCTCTCAATTTATCTCTATTTAATACAACTCTTGCTTCTACATTTCCCGGCTCTATGCTTGATGTTATATCTATAATTCCCGGATTTTTACTAATTTTTTCCTGTACTTCCTTTGCTATCTTTTCTGCAACATCCAATGAGTCAGAAGATATTCTAAACTCAACATCTCTATTACCACCAGCAGACTGGTAATCATCTTTTAAGTTAAATTTAATTCCCGGTATCTTTTCCAGTTCAGGTCTTAAATTATCCATTACTTGGAATATAGATACATCTCTATCTGTTTTTGGTCCTATATCGACGTTTACAATTCCTGTTCCTGTTTTAACAAGTGTTATATACGTTTTTGTCATTGGGTCATTCTTTACAACTTCGACTGCTTGCTTTGTAATCTCCTCTGCTCTTTCAACAGAAAGCCCTTTCTCTAACTCTAAAACAACAGAATATCTTCCATAATCCTGCTTAGGTATAAACTCCGTTCTTGTTAGCATTGGTCCTACTATCATCATAACCATGAATGTCAAAAATGCAAGTGCTACTGTTTTCTTTCTATTTTTAATCGCCCACTCTATTATTTTTTCATATACACTCTTTACTTTTCCGAATATTTTTCCCTCTTTTGTGATATCCGCATTGGCTTTTAAGAATCTACTTGCAACCATTGGCATTAAAGTCAACGATACAATTAAAGCTGCAACGTTAGAGAAAATTATTGACAATGACATATCTCTAAATATCTCTCTTGCAATACCCGGAATAAACAGTACTGGAATAAAAACAACCATTGTTGTCAAAGCTGAAGCTAGTATCGCTACAGCAACTTCGGATGCTCCATCCTCTGCAGCCTCCATTACCGGCTTTTTAAGCTCTGTTATATGTCTATATATATTATCTATAACAACAACTGAGTTATCCGTTAACATTCCTACTCCTATAGATAGTCCCATCAACGATATTACGTTTATTGTTACCCCTAAAAGAGATAGAAATGCAAATGTAAATATAATAGCTATTGGTAATGCTAAAGATATTAGTATTGTTGCTCTAATATTTTTTAAGAAAACCAAAAGTACTATTGTAGCCAAAACAAGTCCTGTAATAGCGTTTCCTTTTACTCCTGAAATTGACGAATTAATATTTTCAGAGTAATCCATCACTGTTGTCACTTCTACACCTTTAGGAAAATAAGGTTTCATCTCTTCTAATGCTATTTTTGCATTGTCTGTAATTGACAAAATATTTCCATCCGTAGATTTTTCAATAACCAACATCACTGATGGCTTTCCATTAAGTTTTGTTATTTCACTTTGATCTTCAGTAGTAAGAACTACATCAGCTATATCTTTTAATCTGATTGTTTTACCATTACTTCTCAAAATCATATTTTCAAATTCATCTAGATAATTAAATTCACCCATAAATCTTGCAACAACATCTTTTCCTCCAGTTTTAATAACTCCTAAAGGAACATTTATCGACGAAGTTTTTATTAAATCATATAACTCATTTGGTGTCAAATTATATGATGCCAATTTATCTGTATCAAACTGTATTTGAATCTGTTTATCTGGCGACCCTAATGTTTCAACACTTCCAACTCCTCCAATTCTTTCAAATCTTGGAGTCATAAACTCATTAACAAACGTTGTTAACTCTAAAAAGTTCGGTCCTGATACGTTCAACATCATCGCTGTATTTCCTGAACCTGCTAGTCTCTTTTGAGTTACAGGTTTAGATGCATCATCCGGTAACTCTCCCGATATAGCATCAATTTCTCTTTGAACATCTCCTCTTTTTAGGTCTATATTTACTCCATAGTCAAATTCTATACTTACTACCGATTTTTCAAATGATGATGTAGAGGTAATTTTTTTAATTCCATCAACACCCGATAGCGAGTCTTCTATTTTTTTAGTAATCTGACTATTTACGTCTTCTGGAACAGCACCATTCCAAGTTGTAGTTATTACAACCATTGGAATATTCATATTAGGAAGTAATTCCGATTTCATTGATAGCATGGAAACAATTCCCAAGAATACCATCGAGACCATCACCATTACCGTTGCAACGGGTCTACGTATAGCAATACCTGCTAATGACATATATCTTTCACCTCTTTAATTTCTATTTTGTTTCATTATTTATTGTAATTTCATCTCCATCAGATAGTCCAAATATACCATCCGATACTACTAAATCTCCTGGTTTTAGCTCCTCCGATACAACCTCAATATTTGGTTTTACCGTAGCTCCTGTTGTAACTTCAACTCTTTTTGCCTTTCCATCTTCTATTTTATAAACATAGCTTAATAAATCTCTTATGAAAACTGCCTGTTGAGGTACAAGAAGTCCCTCTCTTTTTTCAGTCGGAATTATAACTTTTGTATACATTCCATCTTTTAACTCTTTTGTTTTATTGTCAATAGATATTTTTACTGGAAATTTTTTAGTTTCAGCATCTGCAATTGGATTTATTGATTTTATTTTCCCTTCAAACTCTTTTCCACCTAAATCAGAAACCATTATAATTACTGGTGATCCTTCGCTCAATGTGTTTAGCCAATATCCTGGAAAATCAACTGTTATCTCCATCACATTTTCATCAACTACTGTAAATACAGTTGAATTTGCTTCTACTACATTTCCAGATTTTAAATTTAAGTTTCCTACTAATCCTGTTAATTCTGATTTTCTAGTCAACTTATCATAGTTAGATTTTTTAGTTGTATAATCTGCTAAAGCGTTTGTATACGCATCTCTATAGTTTAAAAACTCCAGCTGAGAAACCATTTGTTTCTCATAAAGTTTATTAAATTTTTCAAAATTATTTTTTGTAGACTGTAAATTAGCTCTTGCTGCTTCATAGTTAGATTCAGCCTTTGCATCTGTAAACTTTACTACTACTTCACCCTTTTTTACAAGATCTCCATTTTTCTTTAAAACCGTAGCCACAGTACCTTGTGTATCCAACGTATGATTTACTTTTTCTTGTGGTACAATCGTTCCATCAGTTGTATATATATCTGAAACTTGCTCCTTTTTTACCTGTGATACCACTACTGGTTTTTTCGGTTTCTCTACCACTGCTTCCTCTTTTTTTCCACAAGCAGTCATTAAGATAGCTGTTGCTGTTAATATGAATAATCCCTTTTTCATCTGTCCTCCTAAATATTAAATAAGTGATGATCTATACTTTTCAAATGCTACATAATAATTTAATACCGCTGAGTTATAATCTACAGCTGCCTGTCTATATTGACTTTCAGATAATAAATAGTCTACAGTTGAGATAAGCCCTGCGTTATATCTTTCTGTATCGATATTAAAGTTCTCTGTTGCTGCTTCCAGTGCTTTTTTTCTAGAGTCTCTCAGTTGTTGTAACCTAATTAATTCTCTATAATTTTTTGTAACAGATAGCTTTATATTATCTGATGTTAATTCTTTATTTATACTCTCTATATCCTCTTTATTTTTTGCTACTTTATACTCATCCATTCCACTTCCAAATGAGAAAACATCCCACTTTACAGAAACTCCACCTCTCCATTCTGCGTTGTCAAAGCTATTGTCAAAGTGATGGCTTTCCTTAGCCGTTCCATATGTTGCAAAAGCTTCAACTTGTGGTAACAAACTTGATCTGCTCACAATTTTTTCGGCTTGAGCGTAATCTACTTTATTTATTGCTAATTTAGCAGATAAACTATTTGTCAATGCTTGATCTAAATCTTTTCCAAAATCAATTCCTGCTGTCAAATTTTCAGGTACTTGAAAGTCCTTTAAAGTAATTTCTTCATTATTTGGAATCATTAATTTCAATTTTAAATCTTTTTTAGCTATTTCTAAATTCGTTTTTGTCCCTGTTATTTGTGCTTCTAAATCTAAAATTGAATATTCAGTTTTTAAAAGGTCCGCTTTTGTAAGTAATCTCAAATTTAATTGCTCATTTTGCTTATCATATCTAGCTTGTAACTCTTTTCTTGACGCTTCTAAAACCGTTAAATCTTTCTCATAGTTTATAATACTTGAATATAGAGTAATGATATCTAATCTCACATCTCTTTTCTCAGATAAAAGACTAATATCCGCTATATTTTTTGAAGCTTCAGCGCCTAAAATTCCACCTGTAATAGCTCCACCTTTAAATAATGGTTGATAAATACCTATTGTTTGTGTATATCCACTTTTAGCTCCTATTCCAGTAGTTCCATCTGAGCTCACTATATCTATCATACTTCTATTTGTATGTTCCGCTCGTTGATATTGTCCAGTATATGCAACTGTTGGTAGAGCTGTTTTAAATGCCCTTCTTACGTTTAATCTGGCATTTTCTTTTGATAACTCTGATGTTTTTATAGTTTTTCCATTTTCTAAAGCTAGATCAATTGCACTTTCTAGTGTCAATTCTCTTGAAAAGGCCGCTGTTGAAAGCAATGCCAGTAATCCTAATAACTTTTTCATCAATTTCCTCCTGTTAGTAATTTTAAAATTCCGCTTACCACTAATTCGACTTCTTTTTTTAAATTTATATTTTTTAATCTTTCTCTAAATTCATCTATATCACTTATAAAATAATCATCTGTGTTTTTATAAAATAGTCTTTCCAATCTATATGATTTTATTCCACCCATGATAAATATTATAATCGTGTCTATCTCCTCTTCTGAATAGCTTATGTTTTGGATATTTTTTATTATCTCCTTTAAAAACTTTCTATTCAAAATCTCTATTTGTAAAAGTTTTTCTCTAAGAACAGGTGTCAAATGCTCTAAATTTCTTGTTAAATTTATTAATATTAAATGTGATTTTAAGTTATCCGATGAAATTACAAATCTTTTTATTATAAAGATTCTTATCTGCTCTTCGTAGTCATAGTTCCCCTCTAAAAGTTCCTCTAGCTCTTTTTCTCGAATTTCATATACTCGATCAATAATTTCTTCTAAAAGTTGGTCTTTTGATTTAAAATATGTATAAAAACTTCCTTTCGCAATTCCTAAATAACTAGTTATATCTTCAACTCTTGTTTTAAATATTCCTTTTTTTAACAAAACATCTTTTGCTGCTTCTAAAATCTGTTCCTTTTTTCCCTCCTTTACCATACTACCCCCATAAAAAATGTTAAAATATCTAATGACTAAACAGTCATTAGATATTTTAATCTATAATGACTATTTAGTCAATGTTTTTTTTCATTTTACCACACATTGTGAGCATTTGAATTGAATCCGGACGAAGTAGAATAGTATTTAGCATCAATAGGCTTTTCTTCATGTACTAATATTAAACCTTTAGTTAACTTTACTCCTTGAGTTGATAATTCATTTTCATCTAAATTATTATAAACTTGGCTTTGAGTACTATCCACTATGTGAAACCCCTGTTTTGCATATCTATTTCTTAAAATATCTTTTACTGCATAAGTTCTTGCTGCAACAGCTTGAACTTTAAGTGCTTCCAAACCAAAGCTTTGTGGCATTTCACTTGGTACTACTTGTAATAAATAGTCCTCCATATTTATCTCATTAATTAAATTTAAACTTTTCCCACCTTGAGCTAACCTTATTTCAAATTCACCTCTGTAGGTTGGATATTTGTAATTTTTAACATTCCTTTTTATATTTGTTACAGAAATCATTTTATTAGATGTAATATTTATAAAATTTCTTGTTTTCAATCTTAATTTATTTTGAACAATCACTTGTACATATCCATTTTTCACCACAAAATCAACCGAAGTTCTCGGATTTATATTTACATTCCCATCTTTACTTTTTATTTTTATGTTTCCTAAAGAAAGCATTGAAATTTTTGTATGATTGAGGCTCGAAAAGCCGCTATTCATTATACCAACCCTTATTTTATCTCCTATCCCATCTATTGATCTCATATTTTTTAACTTCGTATCAGCGTAATATCTTTGTAGTACCTGTTTATAGGAATACCCTTTATTTTTAGTTAAATCCATAGCTGACCACTGTGGAACACCAGAACCATGTCCAAATCCGCCTCCATAAATGTTAAAACTACCATTCCCCAACTTTTCTATCGCTATAAATGCAGATGGTAGCATACTCGGATTTTTAGATATCGGATTTTCATTATAGCTATTACTTCCACCTTTAGCCCCATAGACATTCACTATCTTCCCAACGCTACTCTTACTTAAACTTAACAAATTTCTTATATTTCCCTCTTTAGCAACGAGATATTCACCTCTAGTTCCTTTCACTAGCAGTTTTGTTACTATTCCTGATTCTCCTCTTTCAAGAACTTTCAAAATAATAACTTCACCCACTGGATTTAATGGAACTTTCTTAGAAATCCACTCCCCATTTTGATAGGTCAATACCTCTTTTGGTCTTCTTAAACTTAACTCTACTAAATTTTTATTTAATATATTTCCTATCTCTTTTTTACTCAAGTTAACCTTCCATCTCCAATAGTTTGAAGCGTCTCCATGTCCCTTAGCTCTAATATTTTTATAAAAATCTAAAAACTCTTTTTCTGTACGGTATTTAATCGGTATCTTGGGTGATTCCATATCATTTATATATCTTAAATAAGGTATTGGTTTCGCTACTACTATCTTATCCTTTGGATAACTTCCATATAAATCTATCCTATCTCCCTTTATTTTGGATGAAGAGCTCCCTACTTTTTTATAGGAATAATCTTTTTTGGGGCTTCCACTACATCCTATAATAGCCAATAAACAAATACCTATAACTACTATATATCTTATATTGTATTTTTTCATTATAACTTTATTCCTTTTTCAAGTATATATTTTCTAACTTTTTCAAGCTCCTCCTGTGTATCTACTCCTATTATTTCAAAGGGAGTCTCCAAAACTTTTATTTTATAGCCATTTTCTAAAACTCTAAGTTGCTCTAATGATTCTGAGTTCTCTAGTGGTGTGCTTTTTAATTTGGCGTACTCCAAAACAAATTCTCTCTTATAACCATAAATTCCAACGTGCTTAAAATAGATATCTAAATTTTCATTTCTCGGATATGGAATTACACTTCTTGAAAAATATATTGCATAATCTTTTTTATCTGTAACAACCTTTACATAGTTTGGATTTTCAATATCTTCTTTTTTTAAAAGTTTATGCTTCAATGTAGCCATCTTTAACCCCTCTTCCTTCTTAAATACACTGATTAAAGAATTTATCATATCTGGTTCTATTAAAGGCTCATCTCCCTGAATATTTATAATTACATCATAATCGGTTATTTTTTCACAAACTTCTGCTATTCTACTAGTTCCATTCAAATGATTTACATCTGTCAATACAACCTCTCCACCAAAAGACTTAACTGTGTCAAAAACCTCTTGTGAATCTGTCGCAACAACCACTTCATCCAAATTAGATTTCATTGCTCTTTTATAAACCCATTCTATCATTGAATGTCCACAAATATCCTTCAATGGTTTTCTCGGTAATCTTGTTGACTCATATCTTGCTGGAATCACTCCTAAAAACTTCATTTTACAACCTCCAAAAATCAATGTATAATAAGATTATACAAGAATATCATATTAAAAAAAAGAGTTTTTATATTTAAAAAGGAGAAAATTATGCTACGTATTTATTTTGTAAGACATGGTGAAACTGTTTGGAACACACTAAAAATTTTTCAAGGAAGATCTAACTCCCCATTGACCGAGCTAGGGATTGAGCAAGCTAAAAAACTTTCTTATTATTTAAAAGATATTAAATTTGAAAAAATCTATTCATCTCCACAAGAAAGAGCTCTACAAACAGCTAAACTTTTACTTGGGGATAGGAATTTAAAAATAAATACTATTGATGAATTTCAAGAGATAAATATGGGAAAAGTTGAAGGTATTCCAAGAGAGGAGTTTGAAAAAAACTATCCAATTGAGTACCATAACTTTTGGAATAATGCCATAGAGTATAATCCTAACGCTTATCATGGAGAAAGTTACAACGAAATACTAGATAGGGTTAAACTTGGATTGGAAAAACTTATCAAAGAAAATAGTGAAGGAAATATTTTAGTAGTTAGCCACGGTATAACATTAAAAGCAATTTTCACTCTTATCAATGAAAGAGGCATTGACGAATTTTCTAAGCAACCCGTTCCTGAAAATACAAGTACAACTATTGTTGAATATAATTCTAATAGTTTCAAAATTATTAAATTTTCTGATACAGAGCACTTAAAATAATTTTTTATTATTGACACAAAGGAAATCATATAGTATTAAAGTACTAATATTGTATACTGTTATCTATATTTATTTAGGGGGTGAGTTTTTTTGGGAGATAAGTGTAATGTTAATATTAAAGTTATGGGAATCGGTGGCGGTGGTATAAATGCCCTTGATGAAATCGTCTTTTCTAACATTGATAATGTTACTTTTTTGCACTCAATACTGATCTACAGGATTTAAACAACTCTAAAACTCCTCATAAAATTCAATTAGGACCATCTACTACAAAAGGACTCGGATGTGGTGGGAATATTGAACTAGGAGAGAAAGCTACAAAAGAAAGTTTAGCTTTTATTAAAAATGTCTTGAGAGGCACTGATTTTTTATTCTTGACTTCCACTATGGGTGGAGGTACAGGTAGTGCTGCCACAGCTTTAATCGCAAAATTAGCTAAAGATATGAATATTTTAACTGTTGCAATTGTCACTAAACCTTTCTCTTTTGAAGGCAAAAGAAGAATGAAAATCGCTGAAGCTGGTATTGAAAATCTCAAACCTTTTGTCGATTCTCTTATCGTTATTCCTAACGACAAACTTCTAGATAACTCTGCCCCTAATATAACTGTTCAAGAAGCCTTTAAAAAAAGTAACTTTGTTCTATTTACTGCTGTTAAAGGAATGACTGATCTTATGTTAGCTAAAGGTCTCATAAATTTGGACTTTGCCGATATAAAATCTCTTCTATTGGACTCAGGAGAAGCCATCTTAGGATTTGGAGAAGGTGATGGAGAGAAAAGAGCTGAAAAAGCCGCTCTTGCTGCTGTTGACTCCTCTCTTTTTGAAAGAACGATTCTGGGCGCAACCAAATTTTTAGTAAATATTATTGGTCCTCAAAATCTAAATCTAATGGAATCTAGTATTATTGTCGAGACGATAAAAAAAGAGTGTCGTGCTGATATTGATGATGTTTTATTTGGGGTTTCGATAGCCGAAAATCCTGATGAATCAATCAAAGTTATTTTAATTGCAAATTCCTTTTTAAATAAATAGTAGTATTAAAAAAACCGGTTTTAAAAGACCGGTTTTCTAATCTAAAT
>Trix_p1__coassemble_1199_pt1 | contig 24845 bp, 22 predicted proteins | sample Trix_p1__metabat2_low_PE_021 | metagenome-assembled genome bin Trix_p1 | reverse complement strand
TCTGTTATTTTCATAACTTCTGACTATTTTCTCTATTCGGTTGCTAATGTCCTTCTCTATAATTTTTGTCGGCGGTGTTTCCCGCTGACAAAAATTATAGTATCATAAATTTTAAACTTCGTCAACATCTTTTTTTATTTTATTAAAAAATATCCATTATTTTATCTATAAACTTTTTTCTCTCTATATCTTTTTTTATAATTAATCTATCTTTAAATACCACTTCACCATTCACTAACACTTTATAATTTCCTACAACTGTACCAGCTTTTATAGGGGTCAACAAGCTTTTTTCCCTTTCAGTTATTATTGAAATATCTGCATCTTTTTTCACGACTTTAGAAAAAGACTTAGTTCCATAAGCTTTTGCCTCTGAAACATAACCTCCGATAATCGGGATAGATATAACTGGAACATTTTCTTTAATAATATCTTTATTCTTATAATTTTCATGAAATTTTTCATTTAATTCCAAAATTTTATTATCTCTTATTTTAGAAGATTTTCCTCCCATCACAACAGTTACTATATTAGCGTTATCTTTATCACTTAAGACCACTATATTAAACCTAGATTTTGTATGATATCCTGTTTTTAAACCATAGATACCCTCTTTTCCTAAAAGATGAATTGTACTTTTTAATTTATAACTTCCATCTTTTATTTCTGCTGTTTTTTGGCTCGCAATAGCTATATATTCCGGATATTTCAAAGCCTCCATCGACAATTTATATATTCCATTGGCTGTCCCCATATCCAATTTTTTTCTAGTCATATGATCTGGCAGTCCCGCAGGAGTATAAAATTCCAGTTCATTTTCCAAACCTAAACTTTTAGCTTTTGCGTTCATCATATCTACAAATCTTGGAATACTTCCTTTCCCAGAATGCTTAGCCAGTGCATAGGCAGCGTTATTGGCAGATTTTATGGCTGCCGATTTAAGCAAGTCTAATACTGTTAACTTTTCGCCACTTTTCATTGGGATTGAACTTCCACCAACACTTAAAATTTCCCAATCAACTGTCACTTCATCATATAAACCTATATTCCCTTTTCTTATTTCATCCAAAGTCACCAATATTGTCATGACTTTGGTCACAGAAGCCAATGGATATTTCTGAGTTGAGTTTTCTTGGTAAAAAACATTACCTTCATCATCTCCCAATACATAAGCTCTATAATCTGGAATATTATCTTTTGCTATTTTACTTTGAGTACTCTTTGAAAAAGACAACGTTGATGCAATCAATATAAAAACTACAACTATTTTTTTCATAGCTTCTTCCTCCAAATAAAAAAATTAGGAACTACATCTCTGTAATTCCTAAACATTATACATTATTTTTGTTTTTTAGCCAAGTAATCTTCTATAGCTTCTTTTAAAGCTTCTTCCGCCAAAACAGAACAGTGCATTTTTGTAGCTGGTAATCCACCTAACGCTTCCGCAACTACTTTGTTAGTTATTTCCAAAGCCTCATGTATATTTTTACCTAAAACCATTTCAGTCGAAACGGATGATGTTGCTATTGCTGACGCACATCCAAATGTTCTAAATTTTACATCTGTTATTATATCATCTTCTATTTTTAAAAATATTTCCATAATATCACCGCAAGAAGGATTTCCAACTTTACCATATCCATCTGGATTTTCCATTGTTCCTACATTTCTAGGGTTCATAAAATGTTCCATTACTTTTTCTGTATATTGCATAATCTCTCTCCTTAATTTTTAATTGTTTTTATTTTTTATATTCATTCCATAAAGGGGATAACATTCTTAATTTTTCTACAACTTTCTCAACTTGTTCAATAGTATAATCTATTTCCTCTCTCGTATTGTATTTTCCTATACTAAATCTTATAGTTCCATGAGCAAACTCTGGCTCAATTCCCATTCCTAGTAGAACATGAGATGCCTGTAATTCATCAGATGAGCACGCTGATCCAGAACTTACAGCAATCCCTAAATAGCTTAAAGACAATAGAATTGATTCACCTTCCAAATACTTAAAAGTTACACTCGAAGTCCCCGGTAGTCTTTCCACAGCCTTTCCGTTTATTACCACCTCTGGAATTCTTTTTACAATTTCATCTTCAAAATAATCTCTTAGCTTCTCTTCTCTTTTTATTTCAACGTCCATCTCTTCGCAAGCAATCTCTAATGCCTTCGCCATTCCAACCACTGCAGGTGTATTTGTTGTCCCAGGTCTTAACTTTTTCTCTTGCCCTCCACCTGTTATTGTTCTAGCAACTCTAACTCCTTGTCTCACATAAAGACCTGCGATACCTTTAGGTCCATGAAACTTATGTCCTGAGAATGTCAGTAAATCTGCACCTAACTCTTTCGGGTAAACAGGAATTTTTCCAACAGTTTGAACAGCGTCTACATGTAATAAAACTCTATTTTTCTTAGCTATTTCACCAATTAACTTTATAGGTTCAATTGTACCAACCTCATTATTGGCATGCATCACTGATATTAGAACTGTCTCAGGCGTTATCGCTTCTTCTAGAGCTTTGACATCTATAACTCCATTTTTATCAACAGGTACAAATGTCACCTTATACCCATCTTGCTCCAAATCTTTAAAAGTATTCTTTATAGCTGGGTGCTCTATTGTACTTGTTATTATATGATTTCCTCTGTTTTTATATGCTTTTGCTACGCCTCTAACTGCAATGTTATCTGATTCAGTTCCAGAAGAAGTAAATATAATCTCTTCCGCTTTAACTTTCAATAAAGTCGCAATCTTCTCTCTTGCCTCTGAAACAGCTATTCCCGTTTCCTTTCCAAAAAGGTGCATACTAAATGCATTGCCATACTCCTCTGTTAAAAAGGGCATCATTGCTTCTAATACTTTAGGGTCCATTTTTGTAGTTGCATTATTATCCAGATAAACTCTCATAGTTATCGTCTCCTTAAGTTACCATTTATATTTTTACACCAAAATAATAACATTCTTTACCGAATATGTCAACAATTAAAAAACTTTTTTGTATACTTTTTTTATATTTTTTCTCCATGTTTACAATACATTTTTATTTCACATTCCAAACACTTCGGTCTTCTTGCAATACACTTGTCTCTCCCTTGAAGAATTAAATAGTGTGAAAAATCTATCCAATACTCTTTAGGTACTATTTTCATTAAATCTTTTTCAATTTTTATTACATCCTGCTCATTAACTAGCCCTATTAAGTTACTCAACCTTCTCACATGGGTATCGACTGTTATTCCATCCGCCAGTCTCCAAATCTCTCCTCTAACCACATTGGCTGTTTTACGTCCGACACCTGCTAGACCAACCAATTCATCCATTTCTTTGGGAACCTGCCCATTATATTTTTCAAGAAGTTGCTGACTACACAACTTTATATTTTTAGCTTTATTTTTATAAAACCCCGTACTTTTTATCAATGTCTCTATCTCTTCTAATGGCATTTCAGCAAACTGTTCCGGCGTATTGACAGTTTTATACATATTTTCTGTTACAATATTAACTCTGACATCTGTGCACTGAGCAGACAATATAACAGCCACTAAAAGTTCAAATGGAGTTTTGTAATCTAAAGCACATTTTGGATCTCCAAATTTCTTTTGTAAAATCTCTATTACTTTTAAAGCCCTTTCTTTTTTTCTCAAAATATCCTCCGCTATTCAAAAACTTTCATATATAAAAAATAATCAATGCCTCCATGTTCAATCTGACCTTTAAATTGAAATTCAGCCCTTTCAAAGCATAAAATTGATCTATCATTCTCTTCTAAAATATATGCTACAACGTACTTTAAATTTTGATATTTGAATCTCAATTCATCTATACTTGCATTCACTATTGTTGTAGAATAACCTTTTCCTCTTATACATTCAGCTAAATACAAGGAAATCTCTGTACCTTCAAAATCTTCGTCCAATTGAAACTTTACATTTCCCAAGAAAGTTCCTTTCAAATCTTCGACAGTAAACATTGCATAATTAGGAGAACCTATTAAAAATCTATACCATCTTTCATGATTTTTTCTTTGCTCTTCCTCATTATTTTTACAATATTTCTTTACATAGTTTAAATTAAGATGGTTATATATATTTTCTATGTCATCCGTCGTGGTTTCTCTTACTACTATCACTACTTTATAACAACCCTATTATATTTTTTCTTACCCTGTCTTAGCATCATTGCCCCATCTATAAACAAATCTTTTGTTATTAACGTAGCAAAATCCGTTACTTTTTCATCATTTATAGTCAAACCGTTTTGTTGAACCAATCTTCTTCCTTCACTCTTTGTTTTTAGTAAGCCTAGTTCTACCATTAAATCAACTACACCTTTTCCCAAAACTTCCTCTGTCACTTCTGATGTTGGAACATTTGTTAAATCAAATCCACCTTGTTCAAATAGTGCCTCTGATGCTTGTTTTGCTTTTTCAGCTTCCTCTTCACCATGAACAATTTTCGTAACTTCATAAGCTAATACTTTTTTAGCTTCGTTTATTTCTGCTCCTTCCAATGATGAAAGTCTTCTAACTTCATCCATAGGTAAAAATGTCAACAGTGCTAAAGGTTGAGCTACATCTGCATCAGGAAGATTTCTCCAGTATTGATAAAAATCATATGGTGATGTTTTTTTAGGATCTAACCACAGTGCACCTTTCGCTGTTTTTCCCATTTTGTGTCCTTCACTATTAGTAAGTAAAGTACACGTCATTGCATAACTAGATTTTCTGTCTTTCTTTCTAATCAAATCTACCCCTGCAATCATATTAGACCACTGATCATCTCCGCCTAACTGCATAGTACATCCAAACTTTCTATTTAAAACCAAGAAATCATACCCCTGCATCAACATATAATTAAATTCTAAAAATGATAATCCTCCATTTTCCATTCTAGATTTAAAACACTCTGCAGATAACATTCTATTTACTGAAAATTGAGAACCTATGTCTCTTATAAAATCAATATAATTTAATCCTCTTAACCAATCAGCGTTATTTACTAATAGTGCCTTATCATCAGAAAAATCTATAAATTTCTCCATCTGCTTTTTTATAGACGCCACATTGTGAGCTATAATTTCATCTGTCATCATCTGTCTCATATCAGTTCTTCCACTCGGATCCCCTATTTGAGCAGTCCCTCCACCTATTAAAGCTATTGGTCTATGTCCATGTTGTTGCATATGTGACATAAACATCATAGCTATAAAGTGTCCTACGTGTAAGCTATCCGCTGTTGGGTCAAATCCTATATAAAAAGTTACTTTTTCTTTTTCAAGTAACTCTTTTATCTCCTCTTCGTGAGTCATTTGTTTTATGTATCCACGATCTTTTAAAACTTCAAAAACATTTGACATTTTTATTTCCTCCATAATTTAATTTTATTTCTATTGTAACACAAAGGGTCCCTTTTTTAAAGATTTAATAAAAAAGAGAGACTCTCGAGTCTCTCTCCATATAAAATCAATCAATTACTTTGTTGTATTGTAAAATACTTCTATTCCTTTGTATTGAGCAACTGATCCCAATTCCTCTTCAATTCTTAACAGTTGATTGTACTTAGCCATTCTATCAGTTCTTGAAGTTGAACCAGTTTTAATCTGTCCTGCATTTGTTGCAACAGCGATATCAGCTATTGTAGCATCCTCTGTTTCTCCTGATCTATGAGAAACTACAGCTGTCATATTTGCTGTTTTAGCCATCTCAATAGCATCTAAAGTCTCAGTTAAAGTTCCAATTTGATTTAATTTAATTAAGATTGAGTTAGCAGCTTTCATTTCAATTCCTCTTGCTAATCTCTCAGTGTTAGTCACAAATAAATCGTCTCCAACAATTTGAACTTTCTTTCCAATCTTTGCAGTTAATTTTTGGAATCCTGCCCAGTCATTTTCTCCTAATCCATCTTCAATAGACTTAATTGGGTACTTCTCACATAATCCAGCATACCATTCAATCATCTCTTCAGTAGTTCTTACTACTCCACCTTCTCTTTTGAAGTGATACTCAAACGTTCCATCCTCTTTCTCTACACAAAACTCAGTCGCTGCCGCATCTAAAGCAAATGTGATATCTGTTCCTAACTCATATCCTGCCGCTTTTACAGCTTGAGAGATAATATCTAACGCTCCCTCTGTTCCATTGATCTTAGCTGGTGCGTATCCACCCTCATTTCCAACGTTTGTTGAATCTCCATTAGCTTTTAAAATTTTTCCTAAATGATGGAACACTTCACTTCCCATTCTCATAGCTTCTGCAAATGTTTTAGCTCCAACCGGTTGAATCATAAACTCTTGAACATCCACTGCAGAATCAGCATGGCTTCCTCCGTTTAGTATGTTCATCATAGGTAAAGGTAACTCTTTAGCGTTAACTCCTCCTAAATATTTGTATAATGGTTGCCCTAAAGCCTCTGCTGCCGCCTTTGCTACTGCTAGAGAAACACCTAATATAGCATTTGCTCCCAATCTATCTTTATTTGGAGTTCCATCTAATTCAATCATAGCCTTATCGATAGCCACTTGATCAGTTGCATCCATACCAATCACTAACTCTTTAAGCTCAGTATTTACATGTTTTACTGCTTTTAAAACACCTTTTCCTAAGTATCTAGATTTATCCTCGTCTCTTAATTCTACTGCCTCATAAGCTCCTGTAGATGCTCCAGATGGAACTGCAGCTCTTCCCATAGCTCCACACTCTAATATTACGTCAACCTCAACTGTTGGGTTTCCTCTTGAATCAAGAATTTCTCTTCCTTTAACTTCAACTATTCTAGTCATTTGCTTTAAATCCTCCTTAGAATTTTATAAAAGTTTATACTTTAAAATTAAGTCTTAAATTTTATATAATGTTTACTTTACTTTGATTACTTTCATAGAGTTACTTGTTCCTGCTTTGAATACTTCTTCACCACATGAAGCAACTATTATGTCTCCTGACTTAACAAGCCCTAATGATTTTGCTTTTGCTTCAGCTAAAAGGTAGAACTCCTCTAAATTTTTAGCTGTCATATCTAAACAAGGAATTACTCCTCTTGTTAATATCATCTGATTGTATGTCTTTTCATTATTTGTTATCGCCAATATAAACGCTTCTGGGAAATATCTTCTCAATGCAGTTGCCGATCTTCCAGAAGCTGTTCCCGATACAATTAACTTAGCCCCTAATGTCTCTGCTACATCAACTGTTCCTCTAGCCATAGCTTCAGTTATGGTTACTCCATCCTCATTTTCTATGTCAAAAGCTACCAATGGGTCAGTTTTTTCAGCTATTTTTCTCATCACTGTCACAGCTTCAACTGGATATTTTCCTTTAGCTGTTTCTCCAGATAACATTATTGCATCTGTACCATCTAATATCGCGTTAGTTACATCTGTTGCCTCTGCTCTAGTCGGTCTTGGATTTTTTATCATTGAATCTAACATTTGTGTAGCTGTTATTACAACTTTTCCTGCTAAATTACATTTTTCTATCATCATCTTTTGCGCAAATGGAACCTCTTCTACAGGAATCTCTACTCCTAAATCTCCTCTAGCTACCATTATTCCATCAGATAATTCTAAAATTTCGTCAAAATTATCCAGACCTTCTTGATTTTCTATTTTAGAAATTATCTTTATTTTTTCTCCGCCATTAGCGTCTAGTACCTCTCTAACAGCTCTCACATCATCAGCTTTTCTAATAAATGATGCAGCCACAAAGTCTACATTCTGCTCACATCCAAACTTTAAATCTCCAATATCTTTTGGTGATAAAGCTGGTAGCTGAACTGAAACATTTGGTAAGTTAACACCTTTATTTTCTCCTAAGTCTCCATTATTTTTTACAATACATCTAACTTCGTTTCCAACGACCTCTTCAACTTCCATCTCAATCAACCCATCGTCAATTAAAACTATATTTCCCGCTTTTAAGTCATCTGTTAACCCTTTATATGTTACTGCGACTCTTGTAGAGTCTCCAACCACTGTCTCATCAGTAGTTATAGTAAATTTCTGTCCTGCTACTAAAGAAACATCATTTCCACCTGCTAATTTGATTGTTCTTATCTCTGGTCCTTTAGTGTCTAGTAATATAGCTCCATTGATTCCTGTATTTGCAATTGCTTGCTTTAAATTAATGATTCTTTGTCCATGCTCCTCATGGCTTCCATGAGAAAAGTTCATTCTCATAACGTTCATTCCAGCTTCTAGTAACTGTGACAATACCTCAACCGATTCCGTTTTTGGTCCTATTGTACACACTATTTTTGTTTTTTTCATAGTTCCCTCCTATAATGAGTTTTTAATCTATATTTTAATCTTTTACATCCCTATGTTTTGTATTCAAATTCTATCTAATATACTAGTTAAAGTCAAGAAAGTTAAATGTCTATTTTTTACCTTTTTTTGACTCTATTATTCCCACTTTTTTATAAGCTTTTTATTTTTTAGAGGTTTTTATAAAATAGTTCCTATAATTCTTCTTAATTTTTTTATATTTTCCTTTTTATTTTCAATAAAAAAGTCCTAGTTAAACTAGGACTTAATTTTAAACAAACAATGGTACTAAAACCAAAGAAACTATACTCATTAATTTTATCAATATATTTAAAGATGGTCCAGATGTATCTTTGAATGGATCTCCAACAGTATCTCCTACAACAGCAGCTTTATGTCTATCCGATCCTTTACCATCACCTTTATATCCTGCCTCTATTTGCTTTTTAGCATTATCCCAAGCTCCACCAGCATTTGCCATCATAATCGCCATCAATATTCCTGTCACTAACGCTCCTGCCAACAATCCTCCCAGTGCTTCTGGTGACCATAGCCCTATTACTACAGGTGCTAAAACAGCTAATATTCCCGGTAATAACATCTCTTTCAGTGATGAATGTGTAGAAATTTCAACACATCTTTTGTAGTCTGGCTTTGTTTTTTTCTCCATGATTCCTGGAATTTCTCTAAATTGTCTTCTCACTTCCTCCACCATTTCCATAGCTGCTTTACCAACTGCAGTCATAGTTAAAGCAGAGAATAGGAATGTTAACATTCCACCTATAAATATTCCAACTATTACATCAGGATTTATTATATCAAGAGTAAGTACTTTTCCAGATAATTTTTGAATCGACTCCTTATAAGCAGCAAATAATGACAACGCCGTCAAAGCTGCTGATCCTATAGCAAATCCTTTTCCTACCGCTGCTGTTGAGTTTCCTACTGCATCTAATTTGTCTGTACATTCTCTAACTTCATGAGGTAGTTCAGACATCTCCGCAATACCACCTGCGTTATCTGCAACCGGTCCATAGGCATCAACTGCTACAACCATTCCTGTTGTCGATAACATTCCCACTGCCGCTATCGATATCCCATATAATCCTGCAAACTTATATGCCACTATAATCGCTATTGATATTATTATCATCGGTGCAACTGTCGATTCCATTCCCACAGCTAATCCCTCAATTATAGTTGTTGCTGGTCCTGTTTTTGCTGCATTTGCAATTCTATTTACCGCTTTTTTTCCAGTATCTGTATAAAGTCCTGTGAAGTAAGCTATCACTAGCCCTGCAACTAACCCTGCAACTATTGCCCAGAATACACCCATTGGTAAATTTAGATATTTAATAACCCCGTAAGAAGTTATCAAAGATAAAACTCCAGCTATTCTAGTTCCATTTTCAAGTTTATGATAAACTTCATCTGGATTCTCTGTTTTAACTGTCAATGTTGCGATTATTGATGCAATTATTCCAAGTGCAGCTATCATAATTGGAGCTAATAGATATTCTCTTGTTTCCATTGCATAACCAATAGCTAATGTTGCGATTATTGAGCCAACGTAAGATTCAAATAAATCTGCTCCCATTCCTGCAACGTCCCCTACGTTATCTCCCACATTATCCGCTATTGTAGCTGGGTTTCTCGGATCATCCTCTGGAATTCCGGCTTCAACTTTTCCTACTAAATCTGCTCCAACGTCAGCAGCTTTAGTGTAAATACCTCCTCCAACTCTAGCAAATAATGCTATAGATGAAGCTCCCATTCCAAAACCAGCTATAACATCTATATTCCAGTTAAATATTAAAATTAGTATTGTCAAACCTAACATACCTAGTCCAACAACTGAAAGTCCCATAACTGCTCCACCAGCAAAAGCCACATCTAACGCTTTAGATAGTCCCCCCTCTTTAGCTGCGATAGCCGTTCTTCCATTAGCTTTTGTTGCTATTCTCATACCTATATTTCCTGCTAAAGCTGATGTCAATGCTCCTATCACAAAAGTCAATGCCACCATTGGAGATAAAAATACTCCAAGTAAAACCGCTACTGCTGCAACAAACCAAATTAAAATTTTATATTCCGCCGAAAGAAAAGCCATTGCTCCTTCTCTGATTGCTTCTGTAATTTCAGCTACTCTCGGAATATTAATCTCATAACTTTGAACTTTCTTAGAATAAAAATATGCCACAAATAGTGCTATAATTCCACCGAAAATTCCCAAATAGATCATTTGTTCCACTTTTAAAACCTCCCAGTATGTTTAATATGATTAAAGTATACGAGAAAGTTTAAGATATTTCAAGAAAAAATAAAGTTCTTTTTTTCTCTATATAAATTTACTTTTTATGAAATTTTAAATTTTCTGAAAGATAAATTTTATCATTTTTATCAACTATTAAAACATCTAAATCAGCCGTATTATTGGCTTTTTCTAAAACTTTTTCAATCGGCATCACAAAAAATGTTGTTGAATATAAGTCGGCTTCTAAAGAATCTTTATTCACAACTACTACCATTTTTTTATCTTCTACTGGATATTTTGTTTCTTTATCTAAAATATGATGATATCTTTTTCCATCTATTTCTACATAGGTTTGATAATCTCCCGAAACTCCCATACTCTGATTATTAAGCTCTATAATTCCAAGAATTTCCGAAGGGTTATTAGGGTTTTGAACTCCTATTTTCCACGGACTTCCATCTCCCTTGACACCTATAGCTTCTATACTCGATATAGCTGAAATGAAACCACTTTTTACTCCAGCTTCTCTCAATTTTTCACCAGCCTTTTTTACTGCATATCCCTTTAAAAAAGACCCTGTATCTATCTTTATGTTATCTCCATTAATAGCTATATCATTACCAGATATTTTAATTTGAGAAAAATCAACATTTTTTGCTGCTTCATCAAGTTCTTCTTTAGTTGGAATACTCGTTCTTGGAGGCACATCTTCTGAAAATCCCCAAACTGTCATTAAAGGTTCCATTGTTACATCATATTTACTGTCAGATAATTCATAAGCTTTATTGACTTCATTCAATAAAAATACTCCCTCTTCATCAAAAGTTTCTTTTTTAAAAGTATTCAAATTATCTGTTAAACTACCTTTCACTTTACTATTATACTTCGAATCAATTCTTTCTATTTCGATAAAAGCATCCGCAATAGATTGCTTTGCTATTTTTTCATTATTTGAAAAAATAGAGATCTTAAAGAAAGTTCCAAATGCAAATCTTTCATCATCTACCCTTTTTACTTTTTTTTCACAACCTAGAAATAACAAAAAAAGCAAAAAGAGTAGAAAAATATTTCTACTCTTACTCATTTACCAAATCCTCCACTTGCTCACCAAAAGTTATTTTTCCATCTATAATCTCTCTAAAAGTTTTCTTTACCACAGTATCTTTTTTAGAAACTTTTGTAAGTACTGGTGCTCCTTTTCCAATTTCTCTTGCTCTTTTTCCAGCAGTTATTGTCAATGTATATTTATTAGGTATTTTCTCTAATAGTTCGTCGTAAGTAATTACCTTTTTCATAAAATCCTCCTAATTTTTAGAATTTATAATTTTTATTAGCTCATCACATGATTTTTCAACAGTATGGTTAACAATTGTTATATCATAGTTTTTTTCATACTCTAACTCTTTTATTGAGTTTTTTAGTCTAAGCTGTATAGTCTCTTCACTATCTGTCTTTCTTCCTCTCAGTCTTCTCTCTAAATCTTCCATTGTTGGTGTTTTGAAGAATATCAGATGAGCATTTGGATAAACTGCTTTTACCTGAAGTCCTCCTTGAACATCTATCTCAAGAATTACATTCTCACCAGATGCTAATCTTGATTCCACTTCAGATTTTAAAGTTCCATAATAGTTAGTATGAACAGTTGCGTATTCTAAAAACTCATTATTTTCTATCTTATTTTTGAACTCCTCAACCGATAGAAAATAATAATCTCTTCCATGTAACTCTCCCTCTCTCGGAGCACGAGTTGTAGCTGAAGTTGCTAAATTAATACCTAGCTGTTTTCTAACTATTCTACATATTGTTGACTTTCCAGCACCACTTGGTCCTGATACAATAAATAGTTCACCCTTTTTCATTTTTATTCTCCTTTATTCAATATTTAGAGCTTGTTCTCTAATTTTTTCTATCTCATTTTTACACTCTACAATTAATTTTGAAATATCATATAAATTACACTTTACTCCTGAAGTATTCAACTCTCTAAAAATCTCTTGAAGAATAAAATCAATTTTTTTTCCTATACCCGCATTTAAAGAATCTAACTCTATTTTTAATTGAATTAAATGACTTTCCAATCTGGAAATTTCTTCTGAAATATCAGATTTATCTGTAAATAAAAGAATTTCTCTTAAAAGAGATTCATCATTAAACTCTACATCACTTATTTTAGACAGCCTTTCTAAAAGCTTCTCTCTATAATTTATAACAATATTTTCTTTTAATTTTTTTATTTCATGAACATTATTTTCTATAACATCAATACATTGTAAAAAATAATTTTTCATTCTAGTTCCTTCAGCTTCTTTCATCTCAATAAAAGAATCCAGTAACAAGTGGAGATTTTTTACTACAAAACTTTCATATTCTTTCTCATCTATCTCTAAATCATTTCTTTTAATGACAGTTAGGTTCTTAACTAATAAATCAAGTTTATTACTAAACTTTTCTTTATATTCATTCTCCATAGCATTTAAAACTTTCAAATAAGAAGCTGTTACATTTTTATCGTATTCAAATAAATTATCAACTTCTCTTTTATCTTGAAATTCGATTTTTAAATCTATACTTCCTCTTGTGACTCTAGAAGCAACCTCTGTTCTGATTTTATTTTCCAAAAAATTTAGTATGTGAGGTGATTTTATTTTTAAATTTAAATTCTTATTATTAACACTTTTTATCTCTAAAGATATAGCATATTTTTCATTTTCAAAATATTCTTTAGAATATCCTGTCATACTTCTCATAACATCAACCTCTCCAAATAAAATGCTAAAATAGGCGACAAAGTCGCCTATTTTATTAATCCTCTATCTCAACCGGAACTATGTTCTTATAAGCTTTGTATCCAGTTCCAGCTGGAATCTTTTTACCTATAATTACATTCTCTTTAAGTCCCTCTAAGTAGTCCTCTTTACCTTCTATTGCTGCATTCGAAAGTACTTTTGTAGTCTCTTGGAATGATGCTGCCGATATGAAACTTCCAGTATTTACAGCTGCTTTTGTGATACCTTGAATAACAGGTTCATATTTAATCTCTGCTTTTCCTTCAGCTCTTAATCTGTTGTTTTCTAGTTCAACAACTCTCTTCTCTACAACTTCATCCTCTAGGAATAATGAAGCTCCAGATTCTACTATTCTAACTTTCTTAAACATCTGTTTAACAATAATTTCTATATGTTTATCGTTTACAGTAACTCCTTGGTCTCTATATACCTGTTGTACAGATTCTAGTATAAACTGCTCTGCTGCAACTAATCCTTTGATATTTAGAACATCAAATGGTGATATAGCTCCATCCGTTATTTTATCTCCAGCTTTAATCAACATTCCATCTGTTACAACTAAATGTTCACCAACTGGTGCCAGATATTCTTTAAAGTTTTCAGAATCAGAAGTAGATCTTATGATTATTACCCTCATACCTTTCTTCTTTCTTCCTGTTACTTCAACTTTTCCATCTATTTCTGATAAAATAGCTTTTCCTTTAGGATTTCTAGCTTCAAATAGCTCTTGAATTCTCGGAAGACCTCCAGTGATATCTTTCGTTCCTTCTCCCTCTTTAATGATTTTTGCTATAATCTGTCCTGTTCTTACAGACTCGCCCTCTCTGACCATTAAGTATGCTCCAAATGGTATCGAGTAACTTTCCTTCGCAGTTCCATCCTCATCAAATATAACTACTCTTGGGTTTGAATCTCCAGACTCTACAGTTTTTATAGCCATATATTCTGTAACATTATACTTTTCGTCAAAGTTTTCTTTTACATATAACTCTCTATATTCAATTCTTCCATCTTGGTTTGCAATAATAGGAATATGATATGGATCGAATGTTACTAAAACATCTCCCGGTTTTGCTTCCTGTCCTTCTTCAACTTTTAAAATAGATCCAGAAGCAATCTCGTAATCATAGTTTCCTATTAAAATTTTAGCTGATTGAGAAACAACAATTTTTTCTTGCGTTTCTTGATTTTCTAGAATTTTTATATCTTTAAATATTATTTTTCCAGTGTTTTCAGCTTTGATACTTGTTGCAGCAGCTGTGGCTGTGGCAACTCCTCCAGTATGGAATGTTCTCATTGTAAGCTGTGTACCAGGTTCTCCGATTGATTGAGCTGCTATAACTCCAACCGCTTCTCCTAACAATATCTCTTTATGATTAGCTAAGTCCATTCCATAACACTTTTGACAAACCCCTTTTTCAAGGTCACACGTCAACGGAGATCTTATTTTTATTTTCTTTATCTCTAATTCTGTAATTCTAGCGATTTGCTCTTTCGTGAACATCTCATTTCTTCTAGCAATTACTTCACCTTCGTACACTACATCTTCTGCAGGAACTCTACCTATCAATCTTTCCGATAACTTCTCAATTACTTGTCCATCCGAAACTAGCTCTGCTACCTCAATACCTTCGTGAGTTCCACAGTCGATTGAGTTTACGATAACCTCATGTGATATATCAACTAGTCTTCTTGTTAAATATCCTGAATCGGCAGTTCTTAGTGCCGTATCAGCTAGACCTTTTCTAGCTCCATGTGATGACATGAAGAACTCTAATACTGTTAGCCCTTCTCTAAAGTTCGCTTTAATTGGAACCTCGATAATTCTACCTTGCGTATCTGCCATATTTCCTCTCATTGCCGCAAGCTGTCTCATCTGTGCAATCGATCCTCTGGCTCCAGAGTTCGCCATCATATAAACTGGATTAAATTGATCTAGTCCACTCATCATTGCATCAGTTACTTTAGCTGTTGTTTCTGACCAAAGAGCTACAGTTTTTCTATATCTCTCTTCGTTTATGATTTTTCCAGCTTTATAGTCCGCTTCAATTTCTGCAACCTTTTGATCTGCCTCTTCCAATATTGATTTTTTAGTTTCTGGAATCTCTAAATCCTCAATACCAACTGAAACTCCAGCAAATGTTGCATAGTGGTATCCAAAGTTTTTGATATCATTTATTAGCTCTGCAGTTTTAGTAAATCCATGCATTTCATATAATTTACCTATAAGTTTCTTTAACTGAGACTTTCCAAATGTTACATCATATTGTTTATTCACTTCAGGTAACATCTCATTAAACATAATTCTACCTGCCGTAGTTTTAACCATTTTACCATCAATTCTAACATTTACAACAGCATGAGTGTCAAGAATACCTCTGTCATAAGCTGTTAAAACTTGCTCTTTATTAGAGAACGACTTACCTTCTCCTTTTGCACCGGCTCTATCTTTTGTCATATAGAAACATCCCATAACCATATCTTGAGATGGTACAGCTATCGGTTCTCCATTCGAAGGAGATATGATATTATTTGGAGCTAACATAAGAAGTTTTGCTTCCATTATAGCCTCTGGTGATAACATTAAGTGAACTGCCATCTGGTCCCCATCAAAGTCCGCGTTAAACGCTGAACATACTAATGGATGCAGTCTTATTGCTTTTCCTTCTATCAACACAGGTTCAAAAGCTTGTATTGATAATCTATGTAAAGTTGGAGCTCTGTTTAGTAAAACTGGGTGATCTTGGATAACATCCTCAATTACATCCCAAACTTTATCATCTGCATCTTCAACTAATTTTTTAGCAGTTTTTATGTTAGAAGCTAACTCTCTTTTTACCAACTCTCTCATTATGAAAGGTTTGTATAACTCAAGAGCCATCTTTTTAGGAATTCCACATTGATGCATTTTTAGCGAAGGTCCCACAACAATAACCGATCTTGCAGAGTAATCTACTCTTTTTCCAAGTAGGTTTTGTCTAAATCTACCTTGCTTTCCCTTTAACATATCAGAAAGTGATTTTAACTCTCTGTTATTTTGAGCAACAACTGGCTTTCCTCTTCTTCCGTTATCAATTAGAGCGTCAACTGCTTCTTGAAGCATTCTTTTCTCATTTTTTACAACAATTTCTGGAGCTTTTATTTCCAAAAGTCTCTTTAATCTATTGTTTCTATTGATAACTCTTCTATATAAATCATTTAAGTCAGAAGTAGCAAATCGTCCACCATCCAATTGAACCATTGGTCTTAAATCCGCTGGAATCACTGGAACATTCTTTAAAATCATCCATTGTGGTAGGTTACCAGATGCTATAAAATCTCTAGTTATTTTTAATCTCTTAACTAATTTTTTTCTTTTTTGTGCAGAATTTACATCTTCAAGTTCTTTTTCTAACTCTATTCTTAACTCTTCTAAATCTATCATTTCTAATAATTTTAAAATAGCCTCTGCTCCCATTTTTGCTTCAAATTGTTTTCCGTACATCTGCTTATATAGCTTGTACTCTTTTTCAGTTATGATTTTACCAATTTTTAAAGTCGGTTCTTCACTAGCCGTTACTATGTATCTAGCAAAATATAAAACTGATTCTAACTCTTTTGGAGAAATTCCTAAAATAAGAGACATCTTATTTGGAGTTCCTTTAGAATACCAAATATGAGCTACTGGGGCAGCCAATGCTATGTGCCCCATTCTTTCTCTTCTCACTTTAGACTTAGTTACTTCCACTCCACATTTCTCACAAACTAGTCCTTTGTATCTCATTCTTTTATATTTTCCACAAGAACATTCCCAATCTTTCGACGGTCCGAATATTCTTTCACAGAACAATCCATCCATCTCTGGATTTAATGTTCTATAGTTTATTGTTTCAGGTTTCGTAACTTCTCCGTACGACCACTCTTCTATCTTCTCTGGAGAAGCTAGTTTAATTCTAATCTTCTCAAAACTTTTAATTCCCATATTAAATACAAAGCCTCCTTAAATGAGATAAAGCTTTCATCTATCATCATATTCAATTTTACTTAAATTTAGTTTATTTGGTCAGATAAAGAAAACTCAACGATTGTTTCGTCTTTTCCTAACTCTTCGTTAACATTAATTAACTCATTGTCAGAATCAAAAAGTTCTACATCTAGTGCTAATGCTTGGAACTCTTTTAATAAAACCTTAAATGACTCTGGTAAATCTGCCTCTGGCATCTCTTCACCTTTTACAATTGCTTCATAAGTTTTTGTTCTACCTGTTACATCATCAGACTTAACTGTCAACATTTCTTGAAGAATATTTGAAGCTCCGTAAGCCTCTAAAGCCCAAACCTCCATCTCTCCAAGTCTTTGTCCTCCAAATTGTGCTTTTCCTCCAAGAGGTTGCTGTGTTACCAATGAATAAGGACCAATTGCTCTTGCGTGCATCTTATCTTCAACAAGGTGATGAAGCTTTAACATATACATTCTTCCAACTGTTACTGGATTATCAAACTTATCTCCAGTTCTTCCATCAAATAAAGTAACCTTACCTTTTCTTGGATATCCAGCTTTTTCTAAATAATCTTTTACTTGCTCTTCCGTTGCACCATCAAATACTGGAGTTGATAAATAAGTTCCACCATTTATTTTACCCATAGCCATTCCCAAATGAACCTCTAGAACCTGTCCAATATTCATACGTGAAGGAACTCCCAGTGGATTGATTACAACATCCAAGTGTGTACCATCCTCTAAAAATGGCATATCTTCTGCTGGTAACACTCTAGAAACAACACCTTTATTTCCGTGTCTTCCTGACATTTTATCTCCAACAGTTATTTTTCTCTTTTCAGCAATAAATACTCTTATCGATCTGTTTACTCCAGCTTTTAACTCGTCCCCATTTTCTCTTGATAACTCAAGAACTTCAACAACTGTTCCCTTTGATCCATGAGGCATTTTTAATGATGTATCCCTTACATCTCTTGCTTTCTCTCCAAAGATAGCTCTTAAAAGCTTCTCTTCTGCTGGTGGCTCTGATTCACCTTTAGGAGCAGTTTTTCCTACTAGGATATCCCCTGGTCCAACTTCTGATCCAACAACAATTATACCTCTTGAATCTAAATTCTTTAATGCTTCCTCAGAGACATTTGGTATCTCTCTTGTAATCTCTTCGTCACCTAATTTAGTATTTCTAGCTTCTATTTCATATTCCTCTATGTGTATAGATGTAAATACGTCGTCTTTTCTTAATCTATCAGATATAAGAATCGCATCCTCGTAGTTATATCCTTCCCAAGGCATAAATGCCATCAGAATATTTCTTCCTAGAGCTAAATCTCCACCTTTTGTTGCAGGTCCATCAGCAATTACTTGTCCTAATTCTACTTCTTCTCCTAAGTCAACTAATGGCGTTTGATGTAAACACATTGCTTGGTTTGATCTTTCAAAGTTTAATAGTCTATGTCTGTAAGATTTCCCTTCTGCATCTTCTACTACAATTTCTTTTGCATCTACGTAAACAACTTTACCTTTTACTTTAGCTGAAATTACTGCTCCTGAATCTACTGCAACTTTTCTTTCAAGTCCAGTTCCAATAAATGGGGCTTCTGTTCTTAGTAATGGTACAGCCTGTCTTTGCATGTTTGATCCCATCAGTGCTCTGTTGGCGTCATCATGCTCAAGGAATGGTATTAATCCTGCTGAAACTGATACAACTTGTTTAGGTGAAACATCTAAATAATGAACTTTCTCTCCTGAAATATTTACTATTTCATGTCCATATCTACATACAACATCTCCTAAAAGTTCTCCATTTTCACCAAGTTTTGTATCCGCCTGAGCTATGAATAATCCTTCCTCTTCATCTGCTGCTAAATAATGAATATCGTCAAAGTTTGCAATTCCATTCTCTACTTTAACATATGGAGTTTCAATAAATCCGTATGAATTTACTTTAGCATATATAGCTAAAGATCCTATTAGTCCAATGTTTGGACCCTCTGGAGTTTCTATAGGACAAATTCTTCCATAGTGTGAATCATGAACGTCTCTAACCTCAAATCCTGCTCTTTCTCTTGAAAGTCCTCCAGGTCCTAGTGCTGATATTCTTCTTTTATGTGTTAATTCAGCAAGTGGATTTGATTGGTCCATAAATTGTGATAGTTGTCCTGATCCAAAGAAATCCAATACTAAAGCATTTAATGGTCTAGTATTCAACAGAGATTGTGGTGTTAATGTTTCAACATCTTGAATCGTCATCTTTTCTTTTACCATTTTACCCATCTTAGAAAGTCCAGCTTTAATTTGCATTAATAGTAGCTCTCCAACACCTCTAACCCTTCTATTAGATAGGTTGTCAATATCATCTGTATGTCCTTTTCCGTTGTTTAGGCTTATTACATATTTTATTGTTGCAATTACATCCTCTTTAGTTAGTAAAATTTCATCCTCTGGAAGATTTAATTTCAATCTTTTATTCATTTTATATCTTCCAACAGGCTCTAAGTCATATCTTTGAGGATTAAAGAACATCTGCTTTATCAAAGATCTAGCTGAATCAATAGTCACTAAATCTCCGGGTCTTAATTTTTTAAATACCTCAGTTACAGCTTCTTCTTTTGTGTCACCAGTATCGTTTACTATTGTATTTGCAAACACTTTATCTTCGGGCTTTACTTCCCAAATTAAAATATTTTCTATTCTTAAGTCCACTAAATCAAATATAACAGCCTCTGTTATCAGTTGCTTAGTTTCAAATAAAATTTCTCCAGTTTCCTCATTAAAGATATCCTCTTTAATAAAACTTCCTTCGATTCTTGTTTTAAGAACACTAATTAATTCCTCTTTATTCGAATATCTTGAGTAATACTCAGATAAATTAATCTCTTTCTCATCTAAAAACTCATCCATAATCTCTTCATTCGTATCGAAGAAATCAACTGCTTTCAAGAATACAGTTGCTAAAACTTTTTTCTTTCTATCAATTTTTACACTTAGAAAATCATTTTTATCCGTTTCAAACTCTAACCAAGTTCCTTTGTAAGGAATAATTTTTCCAGAGAAAAGATCTTTTCCTGTTTGAATATTAACCTCTTTATTAAATGATACTCCTGGAGATCTATGTAACTGTGATACCACAACTCTCTCAGCACCATTTATTATAAATGTTCCTCTTTCAGTCATCAAAGGAACTTCTCCAAAATAAACCAGTGTTTCTTGGATTTCATTTCCGCTTTTTTTATTAGTAAGTCTCAATCTTACTTTTAAAGAAGCCGAATAAGTCTTCCCTCTTTTCTTACATTCTAGCTCATCATTCAATGGAGCTTCCGCTTCATGTAACTCATAAGAAACATACTCTAATTTTATATCTCCATTTGAAGATTCAACAGGGAATATTTCTCTAAAAGCAGATTCAAGCCCCTTATCTTTTCTGTCAAGTGGAGCCTCCTTAGCTTGTAGAAAATCTTCATAGGAATCCAGTTGGAACTCTAAAAAATGAGGCATGGTACCTCTTTCTTCGATTCTTCCAAAATTCAATCTTTCAACGAGTTTCCCCATCAATTCACACTCCTTACTATTTCATATAGTGATCAATACCTAATCTTTGGAAAATAAAAGCTTTTTATTTTCAAAAGATTAAGTATTAACTAACTTTTAATAGATTATTTAATAATTTTCATTATAATGAGTAAAAAGGCACCCATTAGAGTGCCTATTTTTTTTATTTAAGTATAACTAGTTGCTTATGCAACTTTGTAAAGGGGTATTACTTAACCTCTACTGCAGCTCCAGCTTCAGTTAATTTTGCTTTTACAGCTTCAGCTTCGTCTTTAGAAACTCCCTCTTTTAATGTTCCACCGTTATCTACTAACTCTTTAGCTTCTTTTAATCCTAATCCAGTAATTGCTCTTACCTCTTTGATTACAGCTATTTTGTTAGCTCCTGCAGAAGTTAAAACTACATCAAACTCAGTTTTCTCCTCTACAGCTGGTCCTTCAGCAGCAGCTACAGCCACTGGTGCAGCAGCAGTAACACCGAAGTGCTCCTCTAAAGCTGTTACTAATTCTCTTAATTCTAATACCGACATAGCTTCTAAGTCAGCTATGAATTGCTCTTTATTGAATGCCATTATAAATCCTCCTTAAAATTTTCTTAATTTTCTTCTTTTTATTAAATCAATAATACTCTAAAATCAACGTGCGATTACTCAGCAGCTGCTTCTTTTTTTTCAGCGATTGCCACAGTTGCGTAAGCAAGTTTTCTAACCGGTCCAAGCATTCCGTTAAGAAGCATAGAAAGAAGTTGCTCTCTAGAAGGTAACTTAGCTAATGCTACTACCTCTGAAGCTTCAACTCTCTTACCAGTTAATACTCCACCTTTTATAGTGAATATAGTTTTCTTAGCTTTTGCATTTGCTTTTGCTTGAGCCGCTTCTACATCGTAAACTACTTTTGCTGGAGTTACTGGATCAGCATATCCGAATGCAAATGCAGTAGTCCCCTCTAGTAAATCATCGAATTTATCAGCGATACCAGCCTCAGCTAGTGCTATTTTGAACAGTCTGTTCTTAGCAACTAAGTACTCAGCACCGTTTTCTCTCATTTGTTTTCTTAACTCAGTCTCTTGATTAACTTTAAGACCTTGATAGTCAACTAAAACGATTGATTGAGCTTTAGAAATTTTTTCAACTAATTCAGCTACAAGTTCCTTTTTTAATTGAGTTGCCATTATTGATTCACCTCCTCTTTTACTCTAAAATTACCTCCGCTCCAAGGTAGGAACGGAGGTTCAAAATCTAACTATTGAGATTAGTGAATACCTTCTTCCAACCTCGGTAGGATATTTAAGACTTGCGTCACCTACGGTCTTTGGTTTGGATCTATATTTAATTATTTATCCAACTTTTTAAGCCATAATTTTACAACTTTATAATTATAACACATAATTTAAATTTTTGCAAATATTAATTAAGCATTTTTTGCAACTAAAACTGGATCCATTTTAACTCCTGGTCCCATTGTTAAAGAAACTGCAACAGTTCTTAAGTATTGACCTTTAGATGCAGACGGCTTAAGTCTTACAATCTCATTGATAAACGCTGTAAAGTTCTCTAACAAAGCTTCTTCAGAAAAATCAGCTTTACCAATTGGTGCGTGGATCGATCCTAACTTGTCTACTCTAAATGCAAGTTTTCCTTTCTTGAACTCAGATACTGCCGTTGCGATATCTGGTGTAACTGTTCCTGATTTAGGGTTAGGCATTAAACCTTTAGTTCCTAATACTCTTCCTAATCTTCCTAATTTAGGCATCATGTCTGGAGTTGCGATTACGATATCGAAATCAAACCAACCTTGTTGAATTTTTTCGATATACTCTTCCGCTCCAGCGTAGTCTGCTCCAGCCTCTAAAGCTTTCTCTATGTTAGCTCCTGAAGTTATTGCTAAAATTTTAACTGTTTTTCCTGTTCCATGTGGAAGTACAACAGTACCTCTAACTTGTTGATCTGCATGTCTAGGATCCACTCCTAATCTCAATGCAATTTCAACTGTTTCTACGAAGTTAGCTGTTCTTGTCTTTTTTACAAGTTCTAAAGCTTCTTTAACCTCATATAGTCTTCCTTGCTCAACTAATTTAGCTATTTCTAGGTATTTTTTACCTCTTTTATTTGCCATTGAAAATTTCCTCCTCCTGTGGTTAAACGGATATTATATCCTACCACTTAATATCACATAAATAAGAATTGACTTTTAATTAGTCCTCTATTTTAATTCCCATTGATCTAGCTGATCCAGCTATTATGTTCATAGCAGCTTCTATTGATCCAGCATTTAAGTCTGGCATCTTAGTTTCAGCAATCTCTCTTAATTTAGCTGTAGTAATTTTTCCAGCTACATCTTTTTTTGAATTTTGTGCTCCAGATTGAATTCCAGCTGCTTTTTTTAATAAATCAGACGCCGGTGGAGTTTTCAAGATAAATGTGAAAGATCTGTCGTTATAAACAGAGATTTCAACTGGAATAATCCATCCTGCTTTATCTTGTGTTTTTGCATTGAACGCTTTACAGAATTCCATGATGTTAACTCCGTGTTGTCCTAATGCTGGTCCTACTGGTGGAGCAGGGTTAGCTTTTCCAGCAGGTAATTGTAGTTTTATTAATCCGATTACTTCTTTTGCCATTGTTTAAATTACACCTCCATAAAATTGTGGTATTGATCTTACAATCTCCCACTGACTTAAATCAATTAAGCCTTTTCTACACTATTAAGGTCAACTTCAATAGGAGTCATTCTTCCAAACATCTCCATCATCACCTTAACTTTTCTATGTTCCATATCGATTTCTGCAACTTTTCCCTCTTGATTTTCAAATCCTTCGGATAGAAGTTTTACATAGTCTCCCACTTCATAGTCAACTTTTATAACTTCCTTTATTGCTTTCTCATCCTCATCATTTTTGTATCCTATAACAGAGAAGATGTTTTCAACTTCCTCATCTTCCATTGGAATTGGATCAGATCCCACTCCAACAAATCCTGTCACACCATTAGTATTTCTAACAACGTACCAAGCCTCAGAGTCCACTCTAAAGTTGATTCCATCTCCACTTTCCTCTCTAGTAGCTTCCATTTCTAGCATAACATACCCTGGAAATAGTTTTCTTGAAATAACTTTTTTCTTTCCTCTTCTCTCTTCGATAGTTTCCTCTTCAGGAACTAAAACTTTAGTTACTATATTAGATAATCCCAAAGTTTCTATCTTCTGTTCTAAGTCCGTTTTAACTTTTTTCTCATACCCCGAATAAGTATGAATCATAAACCATTTTTTCACTAAGCTTTTTTCCATTTTATCCTCCAAAGAGAGATACAAGCATCTTTAAAAGTCTTGAAGCAATTATATCGAAAACTCCTAAGTATATTCCTAAAAATACACTCATAGCAACAACCCAACTAGTTGCCGCAACAATCTCTTTTCTTCTAGGCCACTGAACCTTAGAATACTCTCTTCTCACATCATTAATTAGTCCCATTTTGCACCACCAATAATTTTAATTTATAAAAAAAATGGCAGGTCAAGAGGGAATCGAACCCCCAACCCTCGGTTTTGGAGACCGATGCTCTGCCAATTGAGCCATTGACCTGCATGTTGTTGCAAATTGAATTACTTCAAATAATTAACCAAGAAGCCTTAAAGCTTCTTAAATTAAGAATTATTTTTTAGTTTCTTTATGTAATGTTACTTTTTTGTCCCATTTACAGTATTTATTTAATTCTAATCTTTCAGTAGTGTTCTTCTTATTCTTTGAAGTACTGTAGTTTCTTCTTTTACACTCTGTACACTCTAATTGAATATTTACTCTCACTCTTTACACCTCCACTCATCTAACGGATATCACAAATCCTCCCATACATTATAGCTTCTTGTATGGTAAACAAGAGTTTCCTTATTTATTGCTTTCTTTTTAAGACATAGATGATAATACCACTTTTTTCTATTTTTGTCAACAATTTTTTCTTTACTCCAAAATAAAAAAAGATTGGCAACTTCCTATCCTCCCAGGGGGCTGCCCCCCAAGTACTTTC
>Trix_p1__coassemble_1181_pt1 | contig 25630 bp, 23 predicted proteins | sample Trix_p1__metabat2_low_PE_021 | metagenome-assembled genome bin Trix_p1 | reverse complement strand
TATTTTACATTTATTAAAATACGTGTTAGAATTTATCAGATTGACTATTTAAACAAAAAATTAAAATAAAAAAGTAGAAGTTTAGGAGGAAAAATGTACTTAGATATCTTTTTTAAGGTTCTAGGAGGACTGGGTCTGTTTTTATATGGAATGGAGAACATGTCTAAAGGAATGCAAAAAATGGCAGGAGAGAGATTGAAAAAAATTCTTGCTATGCTGACAACAAACCGTTTTATGGCAATAGGAATGGGAGTATTTGTAACAGCACTAGTTCAATCTTCATCTGTAAGTACTGTAATGACGATAGGTTTTGTTAACGCGTCGCTATTGACTTTAAAACAAGCACTAGGGGTAATACTAGGAGCAAATATAGGAACGACAATAACTGGATGGATACTAGTTTTGAAAATAGGAATATACGGGCTTCCAATGGCTGGAGCAGCAGCAATTTCAACAATGTTCTTTACAAGCGAAAAGGCAAGGACAAGAGCAATGGCAATTATGGGATTGGGGCTTATATTCTTTGGATTAGAATTGATGAGTGATGGTCTAAAACCACTGAGATCACTGCCAGAGTTCGTCTCTCTTTTTCACGCATTTACAGCAAATACATATTTTGGAGTATTAAAAGCAGCAGCAGTTGGTGCTTTACTTACAGCAGTTGTACAATCCTCTTCCGCAACATTGGGAATTACAATAACGTTAGCTGTACAGGGACTAATTGACTATCCAACTGCGGTAGCACTAGTTTTAGGAGAGAATGTAGGAACAACAATAACAGCTTTATTAGCATCATTAAATGCCACAGCAAATGCGAAAAGAGCAGCCTATGCACATACAATAATTAATATTGTGGGAGTTTTATGGGCGACAACAATATTTAGATTTTACTTAGGATTCTTAGAACATATTTTAGATCCTGATAATAATTTGACAGCAGCTATCGCGACAGCTCACACAATGTTTAATATTCTTAACGTGTGTTTATTTATACCATTTATAGGATATTTAGCTGACTTTTTATGTAAAGTTGTAAAGTCAGATTCTCCAATTGCAAAGGAGAGAGTAACACATTTGGATATTTTGATGGCGGATACACCATCAGTAGTAGTTGAACAGACACAAAAAGAGATTTTAATTATGGGAACTCATATAAAAGATATATTTACCAAATTGGACAATGTTCTTGCGGGAAGAGAGAAGATAGATAATCAAGTTGGAAAAATAGAGAAGCTAGAAGACACATTAGATTTATTCCAAAAAGAGATATCGGATGTAAATTTCCATATTTTAAGTAAAACGTTGGATTATACAAATGCTGAAGATACTAGAGAAAATCTGCAAACTTGTGATGAATATGAAACTGTGAGTGACTACTTGCTGAGAATTGCAAAGACAATGAAAAAAATGCAGGACAATGGAATTGAGTTGAGCGAATATAAGAGAGCCACGTTGAATGAATTACACAATAATGTTGAAGAGTTGTTTGATGATATAAATAGAGCTTATGAACTAAGAGATAGAGATTTATTTATGGCGACAATAAAAAAATGTAATTTTATAAAAGAAGAATATAAAAGAGCAAGAGCGGAACACTTAGAACACGTTTCAGAAAATATAATGCCAGCTATGTTAAGTACAGGATATATGGATATCTTAAACAACTATAGAAGGATAAAAGATCATCTGTACAATATAGTTGAAGTTTTTGCAAAAATAAACTAAGATAAGAGAGAGGAGGAATCCTCTCTTTATTATTTTTTAAGAGGAGAAATGTATGAAGACATATTATTTTGATAACTCAGCAACAAGTTCGCCGAAACCAGAAAGAGTTTTAAGGGCTTTAGATTTAAGTGTAAGAGAGTACAATGCAAACCCAGGAAGAGCAGGGCATAGAAAAGCTGTAGAGACTGGAAGAAAAATCTATGAAGTGAGAGAGAAAATAGCACAATTTTTTAATGTAAAAAACAGTTTAAATATAGCATTTACAGCGAATGCAACAGAAGCTTTAAACTTTGCAATAAAGGGAGGAATTCCTGAAAAATCACACGTGATAACAACTAATTTTGAGCATAACTCTGTTTTAAGACCGCTATTTTATATGCGAGATGAGAAAGAGGTAAAATTAACTTTTGTTAATACGTATGATGAAATAGAAAAAAATATAACTTCAGAGACAAAAGCTGTTGTAATTAACCATATATCCAATGTGAATGGAACAGTACAAGATATAGATGTCATTGGAAAAATATGTAAAAAATATAATCTTTTATTTATATTGGACGCTTCTCAAAGTGCAGGATATTCATATATAGATATGGAAAAATATAATATTGATATATTGTGTTTAACAGGACATAAATCACTTTTTGGAATACAGGGAATAGGGGCAATTTGCTTAAAAGATGGAGTGGAAATTAGACCACTTTTAGAAGGAGGAACAGGAAGTTTTTCAAAACTTTTAAGACAACCAAAAGAGATGCCAGAACTTTTGGAGGCAGGAACGTTAAATACTCCGGGAATAATGAGCTTAGGAGCTGGAATAGACTTTATAAATGAAATTGGACTAGATAAAATAAGAGAGCACGAAAATGGATTGAGTGAAAGATTTTTAAGTGGTTTAAAAGATATAGAAAAAATAAAAGTTTATAAAAGTTTAACAAATGAGCAAGGACCTGTCATAAGTTTAAATATAGATGGAGTTGATAGTGGGGATTTAGCTCAAATTTTAGATGAAGAGTTTGGTATTTTTGTGAGGTCTGGCTTTCACTGTGCACCTCTAGCTCATAAAACTATTGGAACTTATGAACAGGGAGCGGTAAGATTTTCTTTTGGATATTTCAATACATATGAAGAGATTGAGGTTGTACTATCTGTGTTAAAAAATATAGCTTTACAAATTTAAAGAGGTGTGATATACTTTCAAAAGTGTAAAAAAATAAGGAGGATAGGGAGTGAAAAAACTGTTAAGTATTTTTGGATTGAAAAAAGAAAAAAAGAAAAAAACATTATTTTCATTATTTTTATCTTTTAATTTTAATATATGGAATAGAAGTTACATTAATTTGTAATTTCTATTCCTTTTTTTTTAACTGAAATTATTGAGGAGGAAAAATGAGGGATTTTATTTCAATGAAAGATTTTACAAAAGAAGATATTTTAGAGGTTTTAAGAGTAGCAAAAGAGTTAGAGAAAAAAAATGAAAAACTTTTGGAAAACAAAATAGTTGGAAGCTTATTTTTCGAACCTTCAACGAGAACAAGATTGTCGTTTACATCAGCAGCTTATAGATTAGGAGCTAAAGTTTTAGGATTTGATTCTCCAGATGCAACCTCTTTAAAAAAAGGTGAATCGTTAAGAGATACAATAAAGATGACAGAAGCATACTCAGATGTAATTGTTATGAGACACAATAGAGATGGAGCAGCTAGATTTGTGGCAGATATAGCAAAAGTACCTGTTATAAATGCTGGAGATGGAACAAACGAACACCCAAGTCAAACTCTTTTAGATTTATATACAATTGAAAAAGAGTTTGGGAGTATAGAGGGAAAGAAGATAGCTTTTGTGGGAGATTTAAAGTATGGAAGAACAGTTCATTCATTGACAAAAGCTTTAGAGATGTTTAAATGCGAATTCTACTTTATAGCACCAGAAGTAATCCAAATACCAGAATATATTATAAGAGAGCTTGAGAAAAAAGAAATAAAATACCATATTTTAAATGACTATAAAGATATTTTAAAAGAGATAGATATACTGTATATGACAAGAATACAAAAAGAAAGATTTGATAGTCAAGAGGATTATGAGAAAGTAGCTGGAGTTTACGTTATAGATAAAGAAAGTATTGTAGATAGATGTAAAGAGAACATGATAATTTTGCATCCATTGCCTAGGGTAGATGAAATAAAAATAGATTTAGATGAAACAAAGCACGCTAAATATTTTGAGCAAGCAGCAAATGGAGTCCCAACAAGAGAGGCGATTTTTTCAATAGCATTGGGATTAATAAAAATAGAGAAAAGTAACGTAATAGAAAAAGATATTAAGAAATCAAAAGAGGTTATTTGTAACAATGAAAAGTGTATAACAAAATTTGAGGAAACAGAAAACAAGTATGTTGTAGATAAAGAACAGGAATATTGTTACTACTGTAATAGAGAGATAAAAAAATAAAATATTTTAAGATAGATTTGGGAGGAAAAGATGTTTTTAGAGGACTGTAAGGTATTGGAGAATTGCAAAATTGGAGAAAACTACTACTTGATAAAGGTAAAATCTGAGAAAGCTTCTCAACACTCGAAAGCTGGACAATTTTTTATGTTAAAATTGAAAAATGAGATAAGAATTTTAAGAAGACCAATCAGTCTTCATTATGTAGATAAAGATGAAAAGATTTTAGAATTTTATTATGAGGTAAAAGGTGGAGGAACAAAGGAGTTTGCTACACTTGAAGCTGGAGAAATCTTAAATATACAAGGACCTTTAGGAGCAGGGTTTACAACAGATGTAAAGGATAAAAAGTGTGTTATTGTTGGTGGAGGAATGGGAATTGCACCAACAAAATTACTAATAGATGAGTTGAAAAAACAAAATGAAGTTATATTTATAGCTGGTGGAAGAGAAAAAGAAGCTCTAAATATATTGGAAAATTTGAATTTAGAAGGAATAAAAACATATATAACAACAGATGATGGATCTCTAGGTGAAAAAGGAAATGTAATATCTGTTTTAAGTAGAGTTTTATCTGATGAAAAAATAGATATGGTTCAAACTTGTGGACCACATAAAATGATGGAAGCGGTAGCAGAGGTAGCATTAAAAAAAAATGTGTTTTGTGAAGTATCTTTAGAGGAGAGAATGGCGTGTGGAGTTAAAGCGTGTGTTGGATGTTCAATAAAAACATTGGATGGAATGAAAAAAGTTTGCCATGATGGACCAGTTTTTGATTCAAAAATAATATTGGATATAGATCCTAAAGAAAATATAGGGTGTAGCTGTGGAAACTAAGGGAGTGGAAAAGATGAATAGATTGAAAACGAATTTTTTAGGAAAAGAGTTTAAAAATCCAATGGTGACATCATCAGGATGTTTTGGTTTTGGATTGGAATATAAAGATTACTTTGACCCAAATGTTTTAGGGGGAATTGTAGTAAAGGGAATAACAATGGAAGCTAGAGATGGGAATTATGGAACTAGAATAGCAGAGACTCCAGGGGGAATGTTAAACTGTGTTGGACTTGAGAATCCGGGAATTGATTACTTTGAAAATGTAATTGTAAAAAATATAAAAGCATCTGGTATTGAATCTCCAATAATAGTTAATATAAATGGTAAAGTTATTGAGGAATATGTCGAAATAGCTAAAAGAGTGGAGAATATTCCTGAAGTTGATATGATAGAGTTAAATATATCATGTCCAAATGTAAAAGATGGAGGAATGGCATTTGGTGCTAAGCCAGAAGTAGCTGGAGCTGTAACAAAGGCTGTTAGAGAAGTAACAACAAAACCTTTGATTGTGAAGTTATCACCAAATGTAACTGATATAGTTCATATAGCAAAAGTTGTAGAAGAGAATGGTGCAGATGCAGTATCGTTAATAAATACTCTTCTGGGAATGGCAATAGATATCAAAAAGAGAAAACCTGTATTAGGAAATACTTTTGGAGGATTTTCTGGACCTGCAGTAAAACCAGTAGCATTAAGAATGGTGTATCAAGTATATAAGAATGTGAATATACCAATAGTTGGAATGGGAGGAATCTCTTCAACTGAGGATGCAATAGAGTTTATGATGGCAGGAGCAACTATGGTGTCATTGGGAACAGGATTATTCTCAAATCCAATTTTACCAGTTGAAATAAAAGATGGGCTAGAGAAGTTTTGTGAAGAGAATGGAGTGGAAAATATACAAGAGATTGTAGGAACAGCACACAACTAATAGATAAGAATAATGGAGGAAAAATGAATATTAAAGATAGATTAATAATAGCATTAGATTACTCAAATATGGAAGACGCTAAAAATATAGTTGAAATTTTAGGAGAAACAGTTTCTTTTTATAAAGTAGGATTGGAGCTGTTTTTAAACTCAAAGGGAGAGATGGTAGAGTATCTTACTCAAAAAGGTAAAAAAGTATTTTTAGATTTAAAGTTCCATGATATTCCAAATACAACTACAATGGCATCATTATTTGCAGCTAAACAGAATGTGTTTATGTTCAATGTACACGCGAGTGGCGGAAGAACTATGATGGAATCAGTTGTAAAGAGAGTAAAAGAGATAAATCCAGAAATACTATCAATTGCAGTAACAGTTTTAACAAGTTTTTCAGAAGAGGGATTAAAAGAAACTTTTAAAAGTGAATTAACATTAAAAGAGTTAGCTTTAAATTTAGCTAAATTGACAAAGGAAGCTGGAATGGATGGGATTGTGTGTTCACCATGGGAAGCAAAAGCTATAAAAGAGTTATGTGGAGAAAATTTTAAAACTGTGTGTCCGGGAGTTAGACCTAAGTGGTCAGTCGCTAATGATCAAGAGAGAATAATGACTCCAAAAGACGCAATATTAAATGGATGTGACTATCTAGTTGTGGGAAGACCAATAACTAAAAATGAGAACCCTGTAGAAGCAGCTAAAAAAGTATTAGCTGAAATAGAGGAGGGAGTAAAAGAGGGAAGCCTATGTTGCTAAAAAACTGTAGAATTTTATATCATGGGGAAGAGGGTATAAAAGATATTTTAATAGAAAAAGAAAAAATAGTCAAAATTTACAGTTGTTCAGAGGTAGAAGAGTTAGATATAGATGAGATTATAGATGTAGGTGGAAATTGGGTTTTACCGGGAGTGATGGACGTACATACACATATGAGAGATCCGGGGCTATCTCATAAAGAAGATTTTGAAACTGGAAGTAAAGCGTGTGCTAAAGGTGGAGTAACAACATTTATAGATATGCCAAATACAGTTCCAAACACAACGACAAAAGAGATTTTAGATACTAAGGAGAGTAATTCTAAAAATAGAAGCTATGTGGACTACGGATTTCACTTTGGGGGAAGTAAATTAGATAATAGTGAGGAGATAAGAAAAGTAAGAGATCGAGTAGCTTCAACTAAAATATTTCTGAATATGTCAACAGGTGATATGTTAGTTGAAGAGGAAAAAGTTCTGGAAAATTTATTTAAAGAATCTAAAATAGTTTCAGTTCACGCTGAGGACGAGATGGTGGATAGAGCTATAGATTTAGCTAGAAAATTTAAAAAGCCACTATATCTATGCCATCTTTCTAAAAATAGTGAAGTTGAAAAGCTAAGAGCTGCAAAAAAAGAGGGGTTAAAAATATATGGAGAAGTAGCACCACATCACCTATTTTTAGATTCAAGTATGGCAAATTCACTGCTTATAATGAAGCCAGAATTAAAAGGTAAAGAGGATAATGAAGCTCTGTGGTTAGGATTAAAGGACGGAACTATTGATACAATAGGAACTGATCACGCACCGCATACTTTAGAGGAGAAAAGTTCTAAAACCACATATGGTATACCAGGAGTGGAAAACTCCTTAGAACTTATGTTGAAAGAGTTGGATAAAAAAATAGATATGAAAACTTTACAGAGAGTCATGTCAGAAAATCCAGCTAAAATATTTGGAATTATTGGAAAAGGAAAGATTGAAATTGGATATGACGCTGATTTGGTTGTAGTAGATTTGAATAACAAAGAGACTATAAAAAATGAGAATGTAGTATCAAAATGTGGATGGACACCCTATAGTGGAATAGTAGGAGGGGGAAAAGTACTATTGACTATGGTGAGAGGTCATATTGTTTATGATGGTGAAAATTTTATAGAAAAAATTGGTGAAGGAGTGAAATATAAAAATGTCTAGAGAAAAAAATATAGCAAAATCATTGTTGGGAACAGAGGCAGTTAGATTAAGTGTAAAGGATCCATTCACTTTTGTGTCTGGAATAAAAAGTCCAATCTATTGCGATAATAGAAAAATGATAGGATTTCCTAAAGAGAGACAAGTTGTAGTAGATGCTTTTATAGAAATTTTAAAAGAAAAAGAGTTTGATATTGTAGCTGGAACAGCAACAGCAGGGATTCCATGGGCAGCCTTTATAGCTCAAGAGATGAATATACCAATGGCTTATATCAGAGGGGAGAAGAAAGCTCACGGTGCAGGAAGACAAATTGAGGGAGCTGAATTTGAAGGGAAAAAGGTAATAATAATAGAGGATCTAATATCGACAGGTGGAAGTTCAATAAAAGCTGTAGCGGCTGCAAGAGAAGCGGGAGCTATAGATGTTGAAGTGCTAGCAATATTCTCATATGAGTTTGAAAAGGCATATAAGAATTTTGAACAAGACCATATCCCTTGGACAGCACTTTCAAATTTTGCTTCCTTAATCAATGTTGCGACAGAAGAAAACTACATAGATTCAGCAGAGGCGGAAATAGCTTTAAAGTGGAATAAAAATCCTGATACTTGGGGAAGATAAGAGGTAGGTGGGAGGAGCCAGCGATGAGGCACATATTTCTATTGAGCGGTTAAAGATGTGAGTCGCTGGCTTTTATTCCTACATTACACTCTCTTCACACATTACCCTAGCTTGTTTTAACACAAGTTCTGTTGCATCCTCTGTGTCTTCTGGAGGATAACCAAACTTTTTAAGAAGTCTTCTTATAGATGTCCTCATCTTAGCTTGTACACTCTCTTTATCATACCAATCTATAGTCATATTTTTTCTAATAGTTTCTGTCAGCTCTTTTGTTATCTGTACCAGTATATCATCACCTAACATCTCTTTTACTTTTTCATCTCGAGTTAAAGCGTCATAAAAAGCTACCTCATCTTCTGTTAAACCAAGTGAGTCACCCTCTTTATGAGTCTCCATAAACTCCTTAGCCATCTTTATAAGTTCTTCCATTATCTCTAAACTTGTTAAAGCCTTATTTCTATAAGAACTCATAGATTTTTGAAGTCTTTCTGAAAACTTTTCAGCTACCACTAGATTTTTTCTACTAGAGTATTTAATCTTACCCTCTATTAGTTTTCTTAACATCTCAACAGCTAAGTTTTTATACTTTATCTTCTCAACCTCTTTTAAAAATTCATCTGAAAGAATAGATATATCTGGATTATTAAGTCCTAACTGTGAATAAACATCTATAACATCTTCAGATATAATCGTCTTAGCCATAAGTGAAGCTATCTTTTCATTTATCTGAGCCTGAGTTAGTTTTTTAGGATTATCTTCTTTATCCTCAGTTTCTAACTTAATAACACTAGCTTTAACAGCTTTAAAATAACTTATCTCATCATTTAAAGCCTGTCCATCACGAGTTGTTATACATAGAGAATGAGCCTTAGCCAGTGCTAAAACATTATCAATAAATCTTTTCTTAATTCCGGGGTCATCATTTTCAAAACCTAAGATGTAATCCATACCCTCTATAATAATTCTAGCACGCTCTAAAGCACTACTGCTTTTATATTTTGAATAATCAAAATGATGAAATATCTCTTTTACAATCTCATAGTGTTCAACCATAAGAGCTACCGCTTTTTCCGTATCTATCCCAGTTGTCTTTTGATCATTTGGTGTATATTGTTTTAGAGCTTTTTTAAGTGCATCTCCTATTCCAATATAGTCTACAACTAAGCCACCAGTTTTATCTTTGTATACTCTATTTACCCTTGCAATAGCTTGCATCAAGTTGTGTCCTACCATAGGTTTATCAATATACATAGTATGCATTGATGGAACGTCAAACCCTGTTAGCCACATATCACGAACTATAACAATCTCTAACTCGTCACTGTCATCTTTCACTCTATTAGCAAGCTCTTCTCTTTCCTGCTTTGTAGTAAAGTGTTGTTTAAACTCCATAGGGTCTTTACTAATGTCACTTGTCATAACAACTTTTATTTTTCCCTTAGTCTTATCTTCACTGTGCCACTCTGGTCTTAAACTTACAATCTCGTTGTATAAATCCATACATATTTTACGAGACATAGCTACTATCATACATTTTCCAAAGGCATTATCTCTTCTCATCTCCCAGTGTTCTATAAAATCCTGAGCCAAAGTTCTTATTCTATTTTGAGAACCAATAATAGCTTCCATTTTGGTAATATCTTTTTTAGTACGTTCAACAGTTGGTTCTTCTTGACCTTCCATAATACCTTCAAACTCACCATCAAGTTCAGATAGAACAGGATATGGAATATCTAATTTTATAAATCTATTTTCATAATAGATTTTAACAGTAGCTCCATCTTCAACGGCTCTTGTCATATCGTAAGTATCTATATAGTCACCAAATACAGCAGTTGTAGATTTATCATCAAAGTCTATAGGAGTTCCTGTAAATCCAATATAATTTGCATTAGGAAGTGCATCACGAATATGTTTAGCATAACCATATTTACTATTTCCATCTGCATCCATTTTTGCATCTAAACCATACTGTGATCTATGAGCCTCATCAGCTATTATATAGATATCATTTCTATTACTAATAACCTCCACAATTTCTCCAGATTTAGGAGCAAACTTCTGTATTGTAGAGAATATTATTCCTCCACTACTTACATTTAGTAGTTCTTTTAATCTATCTTTATCATCAGCTTGTTTTGGTGTCTCTACTAAATAGCTCCCAGCTTTTGAAAAAGTTCCAAAAAGTTGATTGTCCAAGTCATTTCTATCAGTTAAAACTATAACTGTTGGATTGTTAAACTTTTTAAGCAGTTGCCCTGTATAAAATGTCATAGTTAAAGATTTTCCACTACCTTGAGTATGCCAAACGACACCGATTTTTCCATCATTGCTACGAGCATCTGCTGTCTTTTCCAGTGCTTTTTTTATAGCAAAGAACTGGTGATACTGAGCTAATATCTTTATCTTTTCATTTTTACTTTGAAGAAACAGAATATAGTCATGGGTTAATTCTAATACTCTTTCTTTAGATAACATTCCACGAGTTAAAACTTCCATCATTAAAGAGTTTGTATCTGCTATTGTAACTCCATCAATACTTCTAAAGCTCATATATCTTTCCTCATTTGATGATATAGTTCCAGCTTTTGCATTAACTCCATCACTTATAACGATAAAAGAGTTATATTTAAAAAGATCTGTAATCTCATATTTATATCTTTCAATTTGAGTATATGCCTCTTTTATACCTACATTGTCATTACTTAAAGATTTTAACTCTATAACTACAAGAGGTAGTCCATTAATAAATAGTATTATATCTGGTCTACGTTTAGATTTTCCAACTATTGTAAATTGATTTATAGCTTGAAACTCATTTCTTTTAATATTCTTAAAATCTATTAAATATATTTTCCCACCAGAACGTTTGTTCCCATCTTTATCTTTATACTCTCCTACATCCACTCCATTGACTAGCATATTATGAAACTCTTCATTACTTCTAATCAAGTTAGGATGTGAAAGTAGTATTACTTTTCTAATAGCCTCCTCTTTAGTAGAAGATGGCATATCTTTATTTATATTATAAACTGCTTCTCTTAAATTTTCTTCTAATACTACTGAATGGTAGTCATCTCTTTCTAGTTTTCTACCATCAATACACTCCCATCCCAAAGATTCTAATATTTCAAGATAGGCTGCTTCTAATTCATCCTCTGTAAAATTCATTGCTACCCCCACTGCTAACTTATTTGACTCTTTTCCAGCTCTCTTATTTTTTCTAATTGTCTTTCTATATATCCAATACTTTTTTTATCTAAAGCAAAATCATTAAATGACTTATTTACCATCTCTTCTTGAATATACTCAATAAACTCTTCAATATCATAAGTAAACTGTATTATATTTCTTTTGGCTTTAGACATATATCACACTTCCTAATATTTCTTCTTTTACCTTTTCTTTATAGTCTTTTACATCTGGATTTTTAAACTTATAATCAAAAACACTTTTTTCAACTAAGTCTACTTTTTTTCCAAAAGTATTTTCTAACTCCTCTTGCAAAGCACAGAAATTTCTATACATACCTTTTTTAAACTCTATTTTAACAATTATATCTATATCACTACTATCAGTTTCTTCTTCTCTAGCATAACTTCCAAATAACCCAATTTCTAAAATTGAATATTTTTCTTTATCTAATGCTTTTAAAACAGATAAAATACTTTCTTTATTAATTTCCATTTTATCACCTCATTTTTGAATATTATAACATGAATATAGTTTCTATTTAATCCTCTTTTCCAGTTCTTTTAGATCTTCCATATCTTCAATTACTGATAGTTCACCAAACAGTATAATTCTTTCCCTTGTTGGAAGTTTGCTGTTTAATATTACTAATGATAATCTTTCTTTTTCAATATCAAGCTCACTTTTTTCTGAAGCTTCAAATTCTGGTTTTGCTATTCTCGTAAGTTCTTTTTTAACTTTTACTTTTTTAGAATCTACTATATCTTTAATTTTAGAGTTTAAAATCTTAGAGAAATTTTCTATTTCATAGTTATATTTATATAGTTCATTTAATCCCTTTATAATATCTACTTCATCATACTTTAAAATTAATTTATCCATAGCCTTTTGCGAGTAGACTCTATTTACATAAATATTCTTATGAGCCTTTAAAACAGCCTTTAATAGTTTCTCAGACATACTATTTTCTTCAACCTCAATAGTATCTTTATCTACTCTGACGAATTTTATTTTGTCCATTCTACGACCTAAACGCTCTTCAACAAAACCATATTGATATTTCTTATCAAACAGATTAATCTCATTCAAAGCTTTTTCTAAAACATATCTTTTAAAATCAGCATAAGTTTTATATTTGCTTCCTGTTCCTGTTAATTCTTTTAGTTCATCAATTGAAAAAATAGGAATATTAACTTTTTCATACTTCTTGAAAATGTCGTAAAAAATAATTGAATGAACGCATTTAAAAGCTCTTTTTTGAAATACAGCTAGAAGATTAAAAGCTCCCCAAAGTTTTTCTCTAGCATCTCTACTTCCAATTCTTGTTTGTTGCAAAGAATCCAAATATTTATAAATATTATCATGGTTATTTTCTAAATTAATAGCTTTCAATAATTCACTCATTGAAATAATTATTTTATCAACCTTCTCTTGTTGAAATTTATGCAGAATATAATCATAAACTAGTAATCCTTGAAGAGTTATAGTCATTCCTGTTATTTCTATTAATTGATTAGGTTTAAATAATGTTAAATCTTTTCGTTTTATAAATTTCCATCCTTAATAAAATAATTTTATCTATATAAAGAATATCATTTAATCTAATCTTTTTTCTTAATTTTATTTTTAAAATGGAAAATCTTCATCTGAAGAATATATAATCTTTGGAGTATAATCCTCTTTCTCTACATAATTATCATATTGTTTTCTAAATTCTTCTAACATAAAACTTTTTTTCAAAATATTATTCAATTTAGTTCCTGAATAGTTGCTACCCAATTTATTTAATCCATCTTTTAAAACTTTTAAATACTTTTGTTTCATAGGTACTAAAGTATATAAAAGACGGTCACCATATAGAACAGTTGGATTATCTAAAGAAAATATATTTTTAAATCCAAATAATTTTAACTCATTATTTTCTGCTTTTTCCACTTTCCTAAACTGAATCTTATTATCATAGAACTCATTTTTATCAAAAGGTTTTATCTCTCTATAATAAACAAGAACACCATCACCATTTTCTAATTTGTCTAAAGATTTTAAAGGATCATTGTTTAAAAAATTCTCTATCTCTTCTAAAGTTAAATCAGAAACTTTAATCATTTTTCCACTACAACAATTACACTTCATTTATACCTCAATCTCTCCGCTCATAAGTTTAGGAAGAAGAGTATCTCTTATTTCTGTTAGTGATTGGATTTCTTCTACATTATTTCTTATATATTTATCTATTATTTCTAAATTTTTGTTAAATAATATTATTAAATCTAAATTAGGCAGTATTATTTTATAGTTTTTTAAAATATCTGTTTTTAAATTCCTAAATACACTTCCATTACTTAGTGCTAATATATTTTCTTTGTGATACTTTAATACATAATACAAAAATTCTCTTGTTATATTTTTATATTCATTAAAAATTAACCATCCATCATGAACACAAGCATCTAAATTTACAATCATTGGAATTCCCGGAGTAGCACTATTTGATAAAATTAAAGTTCCTCTCTCTATAAACCTACTTTTCTCTTTTCCCTTTTCTATAATAAACTCATTTGTTTTATTTAAAAATTTTGAAATGCTAGATGTTGCATCAGAAATTTTAATCCAAGGAATACCATTATCTGAAACAAAATCTTGAATTGGTCTAGGAGATGCCCCTCTTTTTATATTAACAACATTTTCTATTTTAGTTACTTCCCATCCCTCTGGAATCTCTCCAAGTTCACTATCTACCATTTTTCCACCACTACTTCTATATGGCTCTCCATTCTCATTTGGAAAATCAAAATCTATAAACCATCTTTTGAAAAGAGTTTGTGCCATCTCTTCAAGAGTTTTATTCATTTCATTATTGATTTCTATTTTATCATCAAGAGCTGATAATATTGAGGCTATCTTTTCTTGGGTTTCTAAATCAGGAACCTCCACTTCAATATTTTTAAATGCTGATGCTGAAATTTCTTTAAAAGTAGACCCGCCTGCAATTGACTCAATATTAGGTGTAATATATTTCAAAAGATAATATATAAATTCATTAGAATTTTCTTTATTAGCTATTATATTCTTAAATCCCTGATTTGTTGATACTTCCGTGTTTGCTATACCTACATACCCAATTGGAGCTCTTGAAGTAAAAAGAACAGTTCCTTTTGGCATTAACTTTGCACTAGAATTCTTTAAACCTTCATCGGTTATACTTCGTTCTCCTTTTTTCCAATATTTATTTTTTTGATTAGAAAAATCTTTCGGAGTTAACCAAGCAACCTTACCATTCCAATATTCTTTCATTGATGTTTTAGGAGTTCCACCTGAAACAATTTCACCTAAATTTTCTAACTTAACTCTTCTCCATCCTTCTTTTAACTCTTCCATATCTTTATTCTCCACCATTATATATCAAATCCTAACTTAGCTAAATTAGCTCTTATCTCTTCTTCTAGGTGTCTACTCTTTGCAAATTGTTCAGCTAGTTTTGCACTTAAATCTGCCATCTTTTCCTCATAAGGGATTCCATCATCTTCTGCTTCTTCTATTCCTACATATCTTCCTGGAGTTAATATATATTCATGCCCTTTTACCTCTTCAAGTGTTGCACTCTTACAGAAACCTTGAATATCCTCATACTCTCCCTCACCTTTGTACGAACCTCTCCACATACGGTAAGTATCAGCTATCTTTTGAATATCTTCAGGTGATAACTCTCTTAAACTTCTTTCTACAAGAGCACCCATTTTTCTAGCATCTATAAATAGAATCTCTCCAGTTCTTTCTCTATGCTTAGGGTTACTTTTGTTTCTATTTAAAAACCATATACACGCTGGAATTCCAGTAGTTAAAAATAGCTTATCAGGAAGAGCTACAACACAATCTACTAAATCATCCTCTATCATATTTTTTCTAATCTCTCCCTCATTTGAAGTATTAGATGATAGTGATCCATTTGCTAAAACTATTCCAGCTGTTCCATTTGGTGATAAGTGGTGTGCCATATGTTGTAACCAAGCATAGTTAGCATTTCCCTCTGGAGGTGTACCATATTTCCACCTAGCATCTCCATCTAAAGATTCATGCCAATAATCTTTTATATTAAATGGTGGATTCGCCATGATATAATCCATCTTCTTACCTTTGTGTTGGTCTTTTGTAAATGTGTCAGCTGGTTCCTCTCCTAAATCAACCTCTATTCCTCTAATAGCTAAGTTCATCTTACATAGTTTCCAAGTAGTTCCATTACTTTCTTGTCCAAATACAGATATATCTCCAATTCTTCCACTATGGTTTTCTATAAACTTTTCAGATTGAACAAACATACCTCCACTTCCACAAGCGGGGTCGTATACTCTTCCCTTTGTAGGCTCTAAACACTCAACTATAGTTTTAACAATAGACTCTGGAGTATAGAATTGTCCTCCGTTTTTTCCCTCTGAGTTAGCAAACTTTCCTAAGAAAAACTCATAAACTTGACCAAGTACATCTTGTCCTTTATCTGTTTTAGCTTGTAAGTTAATTCCACCAACTATATCTATTAATTCTCCTAGTTTTCCTTTATCTAAAAGAGGATTTGAATATATTTTATATAGAACATCTTTTAATGTTTTATTTTCTTTTTCAATAGCATACATAGCTTCATCAATTTTTATTCCAATCTCTGGAGTTTTTGCACTTTTAACTATCTCTGCCCATCTAGCTTCTTTAGGAACCCAGAAGATATTTTCTGCTGTATACTCATCTCTTTCCTCTTCGAAACCTTCTCCCTCTTCAACTAATTCATTGTATTTAGTTTCAAATCTATCACTTATATATTTTAAAAATACTAATCCTAGCACCACATATTTATACTCTGCTGGATCCATATTATTTCTTAATTTATCACACGCTTTCCAAAGATTATCTTTGAAATTATCCTTTTCTACTACTGCCATAAAATTCCCTCCTAATGACTAACTTTGATAAGTCTATTCATACATAGTATACCATATTTAAACTACCTATTTTAAATTTATTTTAACCATAAAATAACAAAAAACAAGAGCCATTAAACTCTTGTTTTTTTGATTTTATAATGTTTCTTTTTTTAAAATATTAGAAACAACTTTTTTAGCATCATTGACAGCTGCAACAACAGTTTTAGGACCAGTTACAACATCACCACATGAAAACACATTTTCTAAAGTTGTTTCAAAATTATCATTGACAATTATAGTTCCCCATTTCTCAAGATTGATTCTATCTTCGGAAGAAACAACATTTTTCTTAGGACCTTGACTGACAGCCACAATGATAGAGCTGTAAGGAATTGCAATATCACTATCTTCTAAAGTTATCAGTTTTTTTCTTCCATCCTCATCAGTATAAGATTCAGTTCTCAAAAAAATCATAGAGTCGTCTAGAATTTCTTTCGGAGCATAGTAAAATTTAAAATTAACCCCATCCTCTTTGGCTTCAGCAATTTCAACTTTAGTAGCAGGCATATCCTCTTCTCCACGTCTATACATAACTGTGACAGAGCTACCTAATCTTTTTGCAACTCTGGCAGCATCCATAGCTACATTTCCACCACCAATGACTAAAACATTGGGTCCAAGGTTGTATGATTCTGGTGAAATAAGATAGTTTATTGCATAATGAACATCCCCTTTTGTTTCACCTTTTATATTCATAGGTTTGGGGTTCCAAACACCAGTCGTAATAATAATGTATTTAAAATTATCATTTTTCAAGTTTTGAATAGTGTGAGTGGGACCAACTAAAGTATTATATTTTATTTTTACTCCTAAATTTAAAAGATATTTTTCAAAGGTATCCATTAAGTCTCTAGATAATCTAAATTCAGGAATACCGTATCTCAAAACGCCACCTAATTTTGAAAAGGCTTCAAATATAGTGACATTAAATCCCTCTTTTGCTAAAAGAATAGCAGAGGTAATACCAGCTGGACCTCCACCAATAATAGCCACATCTACCTTTTTACTCTCTTTTTTATTTAAAGGCAGTTTTGAAAGATATTCAGTAGAAATCTCTTTTTCAATAAGAGGAAATTCAACAGGAGTTTCTTTAATTCCTTTGATGCAATGACCTTTACATTGTTCTTCATGAGGACACACAATAGAACAAAATATAGATAGTGGGTTATTATTAAATAATATCTCTCCAGCTTCAGATATTTTATTCTCTTTAAATAAATTTATAATATTAGGTATATCTGTTGATATAGGGCAGTGTATTTTACAAAGTGGTTTTTTGCAGTTCAAGCAACGGTTAGCTTCGTGTAGTAAATCTATTTTCAAAGTAGTCACCTCTGTTAGAATTACATGGTAATTTGGTATTTTTTTATTTTTTCATTTAATTTTTCAAGATCGACAGCAGGAATATAAGTTTCTTCTCCATTTAGTAAAAGTGTTATTCCAGTAGTTCCTTTTACTTTAGAATACCTCGAAAATAGATTTAAGGCAAAATCTATTTCATTTTGTGCAAGATTTCCGAATCCAACCATATGTGGTCCAGGAATCTCTTTTCCTCTGATAAATAAAGATCCAAAATCTTTAAATTCGTTTATTTTTAAATTATCCTCTTGCTCTCTTCCAACAATCAAATATCTTCCTTCTCCAAATCTAAAAAATCTTCCTACTTTTAGAAGATGGAATAGATTAGAGTTTTTATCTTCTAATATACCATCCTCCTCCAATATTCTAAGTCTTTTTGAATACGCTGGATCAGTAAGAAGACATCCACCACCGGGAGTTGGATAATCTACAATACCAAATTTCTCCATCAGTTCCATCTGAATTTTTCTGCTTCTTCCTTGAATATCCAAAAGTTTACTTCTATCGATCCAACCTAATTTTTCAGGTTTACTTTCCGGTAGAAGTTTCGCAGATAAAGGTCTAACAATGAGATTTTCAAGCCCCGGCGAAAGAGCTTTAACTTTTTCTAGCGCTTGATAGTTTTGTGACATAGGTCTTTGACCTAGAACCTCACCAGATATAATAAAAGAAGCTCCATATTTTTCCATAAGATCACCAGCTGTTTTAAACATTAAAGCATGGCAATCGATACATGGATTCATATTTTTTCCACGCCCATGAACAGGATTTTTTAGGATTTCAGTGTGGACACTACTGAAGTTAACATACTCCAATTGTACCCCTAGTTGTTTAGCCATATTTTCAGCTTTTTCATTTTTTCCGCCGAAAAAATGCGATACAAAGTTAAGAGCTATAACTTCTATACCTTGATCTTTTATAATTTTAATTGCTAGAGCACTATCAAGTCCTCCAGAAAAAAGCGCCAATGCTTTCATTAATTAACCTCCATGAATCAATTACTCGTGGTCAATATCTAAAAAAGTATTTTGTTTTAAATCATTTTTTCCATCATAAAGGAAGTTGATATTTTTAGGAACTGAAGTAAATACATTTCTACTTATAGGAATCCATTTAGCTTCTTTTATATTGATTGCACCACTTAAGAAATCAAGAATTCTTTGTGCATCTTTTCCATTTACATTTTCTAGATTTAATGTGACCACTTTATCGTTTTTTATATAATCAGCAATTTTTTTACACTCTGCAAAACTTTTTGGATTGACAAAAATTGTTTGACAATCCTCTTGAACAGTGTTGTTAACAGGTGTTTTAATCTCTGCTTTAGGAATAGAATTTGTAAAAGCAGGAATAACATCCTCCTTACCATTATTATTTAAACTAAATTTAGGAAGTGAAGCAGCTAGTTCACTTTCATCTTGATACTCCTCATAATTCTCTTCATTAGGATCAAAGGTAAGCCCAACACTATCAGTAAAATCTTTAAAAGCGTTTTTGAATTTAGTAATTTTCATTGATACCTCCATGTTTACTCGAATATTTTACTACCTACTCTTATAAGAGTTGCTCCCTCTTCAAGAGCCAATTTATAATCATTACTCATCCCCATTGAAAGTTCAGTTAAAGAATCGTTAAAGTAAAGAATATTTAATTCATCTTTTAATTCTCTTAATTTTTTAAATCCGTTTCTAATAATATCCTCATTATCAGTGTACGGCGCCATTGTCATAAGACCTTTAATTTTAATATTTTTAAGAGATAAAAGTGCAGGAATATCATTTAAGAAATCTTGATAATCATATCCCTCTTTGCTGTCTTCTTGGAAGAGATTTATTTCTATTAAAACTTCAATAATTCTATTGTGTTCTTTAGCTCTTTTATCGATTTCTTCAGCTAAAGAAAGTTTGTTAATAGAATGAATCATATCAATAAAATGGGCAATGTATTTAACTTTATTTTTTTGAAGATTCCCAATAAAATGCCATTTATGACCAATAGAGTAATCCGAGATTTCTTCATATTTTTTTGTTAAAACTTGAACTTTATTCTCTCCTAAAATATGAGCTCCACCTTTAAGTACATCCTTTATAGTTTCAGTGTCAACATATTTAGTGACGGCTACAAGATTAACTTTTTCAGGATATGGAGAGAGTTTTTTTATATCTAATAAGATTTCATTAATATTTTCTGAAATTCTCACAATTTCCTCCTAATTAAATTAAATAAATTTACTAAAAACATCATTAGCCATGAGAATACCCTTTCTGGATAAGTTGTACTGCGAGTTATCTTTGATTAAGAATCCACTATTAACTAGGCTGTCACAGAGGTCGATATATTTTCCTTTAGGAACTATTCCATCTGGAATAATCCGTAGTCCAAGAATATATTCATAGAGCTCTTTTTCATTCGAGTCAATAAACTCTTCTTCTAAGATAGGTTTAATATTATTAGATATTCTAGCATAATATTCAGGAATTTTTAAGATATTTTTGTATCTGATATCTTGATAGTATCCAGATGCTCCGATTCCGATTCCTAAGTACTCTTCGTTTTTCCAGTATTTAGTGTTATGGATAGCTCTTTTTTCAGGAAGACAAAAATTTGAAATCTCATAGTGAATGTATCCATTTTTTTTAGCTTCATTAATGATTAATTCATACATGGATGCTTCTAAATCATTATCAGTTTCTTTATAGATTCCAGCTTCAAGTTTAGCGAAAAAATCAGTACCCTCCTCCCAAATTAAAGAATATATGGAAAAATGTTCAGGCTTTAGAGAGAACAGATGAGTTAAATCAAATTTTAAATCATCCAAAGTTTGGTTGGGAAGAGAAAACATTAAATCTAAACTGATATTCTCAAATCCAGCTTTTCTAGCTAGATGAAAGGCCTCTTCCCCCTCTGCTGAAGAATGAAGTCTTCCCAAAAGCTTGAGTGTCTCATCATTGAAGCTTTGTATTCCAATACTAATTCTATTTATTCCAGCCTTTTTAAAAAGTTTTAGTTTCTCAAGTGTAACTGTTTTTGGATTAACTTCAAGTGTGATTTCAGCACTAGATTTTATATTCAAATTATTTAAAATTCTACTAATTTGCTCAGGAGTAAGCAAAGAGGGAGTGCCTCCCCCAAAATAAACAGTTTCAAGTGAAAACTTGGGATACATATTGATTTCGCAAATAATTGCATCAACGTATTTTTCTCTCTCTTCATCTGTGGATTTGAAAGATAAAAAATCGCAATAGTTGCACTTATTAAGACAAAAAGGAATATGTATATACATTGCACTTAGCATAAGTACCTCCAAGATTTAATCAATAAAAGCTTGAAAATCCTCCATAGTTTTTATTAATTTTTCATTTGCTTCATCTTCTGTTTTTCCAACGACACAGAAGTAATATTTTATTTTTGGTTCTGTTCCAGAAGGTCTAGCTGTAATATATGTATTGTCGTCTAATACAAATTGAATAACATCAGATTTAGGTAATCCTTCGTATCCTAAGCTAAAATCTCTTTTGGATACCACTTTTTTTCCAAGTAGTGAGTCAGAAACGTTAGCTCTAAGAGTTGACATTATTTTAGCAATAGCTTCTACGCCGTCTTTTCCTTTTTTAGTAATAGCAATAATTCCTTCTTTATAATAACCAAATTTTTCATATAATTTTTTTAATTCTTTTGGAATAGATGAACCGATACTATTGTAATAGGCAGCCATTTCAGCTATTAATAGAGTAGATACAACAGCGTCTTTATCTCTTGCGTGCGTTCCCACAAGATAGCCATACGATTCTTCAAATCCCATTAAAAATGTTGCATCATATTTTCCCTCTTCGAACTCTCTTATTTTTTCCCCAATAAATTTGAATCCTGTAAGAGTTCTAAAAATTTTTATACCTTTCTCTTTAGCAACAACATCTAACATTGGAGTTGAAACTACAGTTGATACAACTGCTGAATTTTTAGAAATACTTTTTTTATTTTCTAAAATATAGTTCATTAGCAAAAGACCAATCTGATTTCCATTTGGGTAAATCCATTCTCCTTTTTCGTTTTTTACCGCTACACCTATTCTATCTGCGTCAGGATCATTTGCCATACATAGTGTCGCTCCAACTTTGTCTGCTAATTCTATACTTAATTTAAAAACTGCTGGATCTTCTGGATTGGCATATGAACAAGTTGGAAAATTTCCATCAGGTTGTTCTTGCTCAGCTACTATATAGACTGATTCAAATCCAGTTTCTTCAAAAACTCTTTTGACTGGTCTTCCACCAGTTCCATGTAATGGTGAATAGACAATTTTAAAGTTTTCTTTACCAGGAATTTCATTGTGAATAATTTGTTTTTTAACTGCTTTAATAAACTCAGTATCGATATCCTCAGAAATGTATTCTAAAAGTCCATCTTGAATAGCACGTTCTTTAGTTAGTAACTTAATTTTATCAAAAGAATTGATGGCATTGACATTATCCACAACACCACTAGCTTGAGGTTCAATAATTTGACATCCATCACTCCAGTAAACTTTATATCCGTTATACTCTTGTGGATTGTGGGACGCTGTTACCACTATACCAGCGACACACTTTAGCTCTCTTACAGCAAATGAAAGCTCAGGCGTTGATCTAAGAGATTTAAAAAGATGGGCTTTAATTCCATTTCCAGCTAAAACCAGAGCAGCATTTAATGCGTACTCTTCAGAACCAATTCTACAATCGTAAGCTATAGCAACCCCCATTTTTTTTCCTTTTTCACCAGTAGATTCTAGGATGTAGTTAGCAAGCCCTTGAGTTGCTTTTCGGATAGTGTATTTATTAATTCTATTGATACCGATTCCTCTAACCCCCCTCATTCCGCCAGTTCCAAATGAAAGGTTTGTATAAAACCTATCCTCGATTTCTTTTTCATCTCCTTGGATACTTTTCAAATCCTCTCTGTCCTTTAAATCGATATAATCGGATACTAACCAATTATTGTAGTTTTCCAATGTAAATTTATCCATTTTACAAGTTCCTCCCCTTAAATAATATCCCCCGTATTAGAGTTTAAATTTTCACTAATAGGTTCCTTTTTATTTGCAATAATAACCTCTGTTGTTAAAATTAAAGCTGCGATAGATGTCGCATTTTGCAAGGCTGAACGAGTGACTTTTGTAGGGTCAATTATCCCACTTCCAATCATGTCTACATATTCTTCAGTTGCAGCATCCAATCCAAAACCGTCGGGTAAATTTTTGATTTTTTCAAGTATGACTCCTCCGTCTAATCCAGCATTGATAGCTATTTGCTTCAAAGGTGAACTAAGGGAATTTTTTAAGATATTAGCTCCAATTCCCTCTTCTCCATTTAGAGTGAACTTTGTCATTTCGTTAGCAATCTCATACAATGCCACACCACCGCCTGGAACGACACCCTCTTCGATAGCAGCTCTTGTAGCATTTAAAGCATCCTCTATTCGTAATTTTTTTTCTTTCATTTCAACTTCAGTTGCAGCTCCAACTTTGATAACGGCTACACCACCGGAAAGTTTAGCAAGTCTTTCTTGTAATTTTTCTTTGTCATAATCAGAATCGGTTGTAGATATTTGATTTTTTATTTGAGCAATTCTACTGTTCAAAATATCTGGGTTGCTAAATCCATCTATAATTACAGTAGAATCTTTAGTAACTTTTATTTTTTTTGCTCTTCCTAATTGAGAAATATCAGTGTCCTCTATTCTCATTCCTTTCTCTTCAGAGATAACTTCTCCACCTGTCAAAATAGCTATATCTTCCAGCATAGCTTTTCTTCTATCACCAAATGCAGGAGCCTTAACTCCAGTAACATTTAGTGTTCCTCTTATTTTATTTAAAACGAGAGTTGCTAGAGCTTCTCCATCTAAATCCTCAGCAATGATTAAAAGAGGCTTTGAAGTTTGGACTGTTTTTTCCAAAAGAGGAAGGAGTTCTTTCATAGTTGAAATCTTTTTATCAGTGATTAAGATATAAGGATTTTCAAGTATAGCTTCCATTCTTTCGGAATTTGTTACCATATATGGTGAAAGATATCCCTTTTCAAACTCCATCCCCTCAACTACTTCTAAAGTAGTATCAAGAGCACGTGCCTCTTCCACACTAATAACACCACTTTCGCCAACTTTTTCCATAGCTTTAGCTATTAATTCACCAATTTCTGTATCACCAGCGGATATTGAAGCAACCTGTGAAATTTCAGCATTGGATTGGACTTTTTTTGATTTTTTTAAAAGCAACTCAACTGCCATTTTTGTAGCTTTCTCAATCCCTTTTTTTAAAAAAATAGGGTTTGATCCAGCAGAGACCATTTTAAGTCCCTCTTTAACGATAGCCTGAGCCAAGATTGTTGCAGTAGTTGTTCCATCTCCGGCAACATCATTAGATTTAGTCGCAACCTCTTTGATGAGTTGAGCTCCCATATTCTCAAAAGGATCATCCAACTCAATCTCTTTGGCGATTGAAACACCATCATTTGTTATTAGAGGAGGACCATACGCTTTTTCTAAAACAACATTCCGACCTCTAGGACCTAAGGTTATTTTAACTGCATCAGCTAAAATATTGACACCATTTTCCAATTTTTTTCTTGCATCATCATTAAATTTGATAATTTTAGCCATAGAAAGACCTCCGTTAAAGTTTAATCTCCTCTTTTAAATACTTTATAAGTTCATCTTTAGTCTCTTCATTTCTAAGACCAAACTCTATATTTGCTTTTAAAAGTCCGATTTTATTTCCTATATCATATCTTTTCCCTTGAAAATTATAAGCAAGTACTTTTTGATTGTCATTTAACATTTTTAAAATGGCATCAGTAAGTTGAATTTCGCCACCTTTACCAGGTTTTGTAGTTTCTAAATATTTAAAAATATCTCCAGATAGAAGGTATCTTCCAAGACACGCTAAATTAGAAGGAGCTTCCTCTAAAGTTGGCTTTTCTATAAAGTCGACCATTTCAACTGTATTTTCATCTAAAATAGTGGCTGGTTTTACGATACCGTATTTAGATACATCTAGATTTTCAACCTCTTGAACACCAATAACACTTGCACCGTATTTTTCATAGACATCTATAAGTTGCTTAGCAACGGGAGCATCAGGGTTATAGACAATATCATCACCCAGAGCTATGATAAAAGGATCCTCACCAATAAAAGATTTAGCTTTTAAAATAGCGTGTCCCAATCCTAAAGGATGATTCTGTCTAACATAGTAGATGTTTGCCATACTTGAGATATCGTCAATTTTTTTTAAAAGTTCAAATTTTCCATCTCTTTCAAGAGTATTTTCTAACTCGTAAGAGAAATCAAAATGATCTTCAATAGAGTTTTTATTTCTTCCAGTAACAATAACAATATCAGTTATTCCAGATTCCACAAGTTCTTCTACAATATATTGTAAAGAGGGTTTATCGACAATGACAAGCATCTCTTTTGGTTGTGCTTTTGTTGCAGGTAAAACTCGAGTACCTAATCCCGCAGCGGGTATAACAGCTTTTGTAACTTTTTTCATGAACAATTCCCCCTAAAACTATTTTGTTTCTGTTAACTTAAATTTTATTGAAACTACTCCAATCCTTTGAGGTATA
>Trix_p1__coassemble_1173_pt1 | contig 26031 bp, 28 predicted proteins | sample Trix_p1__metabat2_low_PE_021 | metagenome-assembled genome bin Trix_p1 | reverse complement strand
AAATAAGGTTGAGTGATATATGGATGAGTTAAAAAAAATAATAAAACGTGGAATTATAACTGCTTTTGTAATTTTAGTATATGGAATATTATCAAGAAATAAATATGTTTATATTGGTATGTTTTCAGGAGCGATTTTATCAGTAGTTGGCTTTTATATGATATGTCTTGATGCAAAAGCAAGTTTAGCTTCGAACTCTCCATTTAAAGTTGGAGTAATAGGATATTTGAAAAGATATTTTTTATACGGGATATTCCTAGCACTGGCTACAAAATTTTATGGTTTTCCAATGTTGGTTAGTGGAGTTATAGGATTATTGAATATTAAAATCAATATTTTGGCTATAACTTTATTTAACAATATAAAAAAGTTTAAATCTAAGTATTTAAAATAAACTATTGAAAGGAGGCGAAACTTATGAGAATAGGACCAATAGAGTTTATTACCCCCCCATTGGTAGAAGGGCCTGCAATAATGTTTTATGTACCACTACCGCATTTCTTACACCAGATTCCGTTTTCTATGGAGTACGCTGATGGGAAATTCGGATTGCCAGTTACAATTACTGTAATTAGTACGTGGTTTGTAATATTAGTGTTGACACTTTTATTTAAAATGGGAACAAAAAAATTAGAGATGATTCCGGGAAGAGCACAAGTTGCAGCTGAATCAGTTTATGAGTTTTTACATGGGATTATTCATCAAATGTTGGGAGGATGGACAACAAAGTATTTTTCATATCTAGCGACACTGTTTTTATTTATACTAGGATGTAACTTACTGATGTTTGCACCAATTCCTTGGGGAAGTTTTGAAGATGGAATGTTTGTTATAGGACCTGCATTTAGAGCACCAACAGCTGATCTTAATACGACAGTTGGACTGGCTATGTTAACTACATTTACATTTTTAGGAACTAGCATAAAATTAAATGGTATACTAGGATATTTTAAAGGATTATTAGAACCTATGCCATTTATGCTACCTATCAATATAGTAGGAGAACTAGCAAAACCAACAAATATTTCTATACGTTTGTTTGGAAATATGTTTGCAGGAATGGTAATAATGGGACTTATTTACAAGGCAGCACCAATGGTTATTCCAGCACCATTACATCTTTATTTTGATATATTTAGTGGAGTAGTACAAAGTTTTGTATTTTTAATGCTAAGTATGGTATATATTCAGGGTTCATTAGGGGATGCAGAATGTCCCAATGATAAATAAAAACTAGCAAGATTAAATTTTAAAATAACTAGGAGGTAAATAATTATGGATTTAATGTTAGCAAAAACTATAGTATTAGCAGCATCAGCAATAGGAGCAGGATGTGGAATGATCGCAGGTATAGGACCAGGAGTTGGACAAGGATATGCAGCTGGTAAGGCAGTTGAAGCAGTAGCTAGACAACCAGAGGCTAAGGGAGATATTATTTCTACAATGGTACTTGGACAAGCGGTATCAGAGTCAACAGGTATCTATTCATTAGTAATTGCATTAATCTTACTATATGCTAACCCATTTGTAGGAATGTTAGGATAATTTCTTTAAAATACATCAAATACTTTTAGGAAGGAGGTAGAAGACTTGGCACCAACAAATATGCCTGCAGTATCGATAGATATCAACATGTTTTGGCAAATAATAAACTTCTTCATTTTAGTGTTTATATTTAATAAATACTTTAAGGTTCCATTAATGAAGTTAATGGATACAAGAAAAGAGAAGATTGCAGCTGAATTCTCAGAAGCTCAAAAGAACAATGAGGACTCTGCATTAAAAAATAAAGAAGCTCAAAAAATACTAAAAGACGCTAAAGATGAAGCTACAAAAATAGTTCAATTAGCAGAAAAGAAAGCTGACGAAAGAAAAGAAATTATTATCTCGGAAGCGACTGTTCAAAGAGATAAGATGCTTAAATCAGCAGAGCTAGAGATTCAAAAGATGAAAAGTGCAGCTAAAAAAGAGCTAGAGGTTGAAATGAACCAGTTAGCAGTAACATTAGCTGAGAAGATAATAAAAGAGAATTTGAACTCTGATTTAGAAGCTGCCCTAGCTGACAAATTTATAGATGAGGTAGGGGGAGTAAAATGATAGGAAACCAAATAGGTAAAAGATATGCAAAAGCGATATATGAAGTTGCTATGCAAAAAAATGAAGTTAAATCAGTATACAATGTATTAAACGCTGTAATGGAACTTTATAAAACAGATGTTGATTTCAAAAATTTTATAACTCATCCTCTAATTAAAGAGAGTGAAAAAAAAGAAGTTTTAAAAAAAATGTTCTCAGATTCTAATGACGGACTGGAAATTCTTTTTTATATTTTAGAAAAAGGAAGAATTTCGGATATTAGAGAGATTGTAGCTGAATATGTTAAATTAGATTATGCAAAAAATCAAATTTTAGATGTTGAAGCTACATTTGCAGTTGCTTTAAGTGATGAGCAAAAAGAGAAACTTTCTAAAAAACTTGAGAATAAAACAGGTAAAAAGATAAAGCTAGTAGTTAATGTAGATAAATCTCTAATAGGTGGAGGAATTATCAAAATAGGTGATGAGGTAATAGACGGAAGTATCCGTAGACAATTAGAAACTCTAACACAAAAATAAAAAACTACTTGTAAAATTAGGAGGTGTAATCAGTTGAAAATCAGACCAGAAGAAGTAAGTAATATAATCAAAACTGAGATCGAGAACTACAAAAAGAGTCTTGATGTCAAAACTTCAGGTTCTGTATTAGAAGTAGGAGACGGTATCGCTAGAATCTACGGATTGAGCAGTGCGAAAGCGGGAGAGCTTTTAGAGTTTCCTCACGGAATAACAGGAATGGTTCTAAACCTAGAAGAGGATAATGTAGGAGCAGTTATACTAGGAGACTATACAAAGATTAAAGAGGGAGACGAGGTTAAGGCTACAGGAAGAATTGCCTCAGTTCCAGCTGGAGAGTCTTTATTAGGAAGAGTAGTTAATGCTCTAGGAGAGCCAATTGATGGAAAAGGTGAAATAAAATGTGAAAAATACATGGAGATAGAAAGAAAAGCTTCAGGTATTATCTCAAGAAAACCAGTATTTGAACCTTTACAGACAGGAATTAAGTCAATAGACGGAATGGTGCCTATCGGTAGAGGGCAAAGAGAGCTTATTATAGGAGATAGACAAACTGGTAAAACAGCAGTTGCTATTGATGCAATTTTAAATCAAAAAAATACGGGAGTAAAATGTATCTATGTTGCGATTGGGCAAAAAAGATCAACTGTTGCACAGATTGTTAAAAGATTAGAGGATGCAGGAGCTATGGAATATACTATAGTTGTTGCGGCAACGGCATCTGAACCAGCACCTTTACAATACTTAGCACCATATTCAGGAGTAGCTATGGGTGAGTACTTTATGGATAAAGGAGAGGCAGTTTTAATAGTATATGATGATCTTTCAAAACATGCGGTGGCATATAGAGAGATGTCTTTGTTATTAAAAAGACCACCTGGAAGAGAAGCTTATCCAGGAGACGTATTCTATCTTCACTCAAGATTGCTTGAAAGAGCTGCAAAATTATCTGATGAATTAGGTGGCGGATCAATAACTGCTTTACCGATAATAGAAACTCAAGAGGGAGACGTATCGGCGTATATTCCTACAAACGTTATCTCAATAACAGATGGACAGATATTCCTTGATGCTCAACTATTTAACTCTGGATTTAGACCGGCAATAAACGCTGGAATATCCGTATCAAGAGTTGGAGGAGCTGCACAGATTAAAGCTATGAAACAAGTTGCTGCTAAAGTTAAGTTAGAGCTAGCTCAATATACTGAGTTACTAACATTTGCACAATTTGGATCAGATTTAGATAAAGCTACAAAGGCTCAACTTGAAAGAGGACATAGAATTATGGAAGTGTTAAAACAACCACAATACAATCCTTATCCAGTTGAAGAGCAAGTGGTATCATTCTTTACTGTAATCAATGGATTTTTAGATGATATTGCTATTGCAGATGTAAGAAGATTCGAAAAAGATTTACTTACTCAGTTGAGAAATACAACAACTATTTTAGATGAAATTGCAGAAAAGAAAAGCTTAGATAAAGAGCTTGAAGCTAAAATGAGGGAAGCAATAATAGCGTTCAAAAAGAATTTTAATTAGAGAGAGGTGGGCAAATGGCTGGAACTAGAGAGATAAAAAATAGAATAAAAAGTGTTCAGTCTACTCACCAAATTACAAAGGCCATGGAAATTGTTTCCACTACTAAATTTAAAAAGTTCTCATCAATAGTAGCTCAATCAAAACCGTATTCAGAAAGTATAGCTAAAATATTACAAAATATTGCAGCTGGAGTAAAGAGTGAAAGACACCCACTTTTTGACGGTAGAGAAGTTGTAAAAAAAGTTGGAGTTGTTGTTATGAGTTCTGATAGAGGACTGGCAGGAAGTTTTAACAGTAATACATTAAAAGCACTGGATAGACTGATTGCTGAAAATAGTGGAAAACAGGTCTCTGTAATAGCAGTTGGAAAGAAAGCTAAAGAATACTGTGCTAAAAGAAATTATGATGTAAAAGCTGAGTATATACAATTAATCCCAGAAACTATGTTTGACAAAGCAAAAGAGATTAGTGAAAATATCGTAGAATATTATTATAATAATATTTTTGATGAAGTATATGTAATATACAACAAATTTGTATCAGCTTTAGCAAGTGATTTAACAGTAAGTAAATTAATTCCTATAGAAAGAGCAAAAGGAACAGAGAATAAAGCTTATATATTTGAGCCTTCTCCAGAAGAGATTTTATCATCTCTACTGCCAAAGTATCTAAATATAGAGTTATATACAGCTTTACTGGACAATGCTGCAAGTGAGCATTCTGCGAGAAAAAATGCGATGAAAAGTGCGACAGATAACGCTGAGGATATGATAAAGGAATTAACTTTAGAGTACAATAGAAGAAGACAGGCATCAATAACTCAAGAGATATCAGAGATTGTTGGTGGAGCAGCGGCACTAAATTAAGAATAATGAGGAGGCAATAGTGGAAAACAAAGGTACACTTACCCAAATAATAGGTCCTGTTGTAGACGTTAAGTTCGATGATAAGTTGCCTGAGATTTACAACGCTTTAAAAGTAATAGGTGAGAATGGAAAAGAGGTAGTTCTTGAAGTTCAACAGCATCTAGGGAATAACGTTGTAAGAACAGTAGCAATGGATGCTACTGAAGGGTTACAAAGAGGTATAGAAGTAACGGATACAGGATCACCAATAACAGTTCCAGTAGGAAAAGCTGTTTTGGGAAGAATTTTAAATGTTTTAGGAGAGCCAGTGGACGAAGCTGGTCCAGTGGTAACAGATGAGCATTTACCTATACATAGAGAAGCACCAAACTTTGATGAGCAAGGAACAGAAGTAGAGATATTTGAAACAGGAATAAAAGTAATCGATCTTCTTGCACCATATATCAAAGGTGGAAAAATAGGTCTATTTGGAGGAGCTGGAGTAGGAAAAACAGTTCTTATAATGGAGCTTATTAACAACATTGCTAAAGGACACGGAGGATTATCTGTATTCGCTGGTGTTGGAGAGAGAACAAGAGAGGGAAGAGATCTATATGATGAGATGAGAGAGTCAGGAGTTATTGATAAAACATCTTTGGTATATGGACAAATGAATGAGCCACCTGGAGCAAGACTGAGAGTTGCTCTTACTGGACTAACAGTTGCAGAGAGTTTTAGAGATAAAGATGGACAAGACGTTCTTTTATTTATAGACAATATATTTAGATTCACTCAAGCTGGAGCAGAAGTTTCTGCCCTACTTGGAAGAATACCATCGGCAGTTGGATATCAGCCAACACTGGCTTCGGAAATGGGTAAATTACAAGAGAGAATTACATCAACTAAATCAGGATCAATAACGTCAGTTCAAGCTGTTTATGTACCAGCAGATGACCTTACTGACCCAGCACCAGCAACAACGTTTGCTCACTTAGATGCTACAACAGTTCTTTCAAGAAGAATTGCATCTTTAGGAATATACCCAGCGGTAGATCCATTAGATTCAACTTCAAAAGCGCTAGACCCAGCAATCGTTGGAAATGAGCACTATACAGTTGCTAGAAAAGTTCAAGAGATATTACAAAGATATAAAGAACTTCAAGATATAATTGCAATCTTAGGAATGGATGAATTGTCTGATGAGGATAAGTTAACAGTTTCTAGAGCGAGAAAAATTGAGAGATTCTTCTCACAACCATTCGCAGTTGCTGAGCAATTTACAGGAATGGAAGGAAAATATGTTCCAGTAAAAGAGACTATAAGAGCTTTCAAAGAGATTATCGAAGGTAAGCATGATGCTCTTCCAGAACAAGCATTCCTTTATGTTGGAACAATTGAGGAGGCAATAGCTAAGGGAAGAGACCTTATGAAGGGAGCTGAGTAACTATGGTAAACTCTTTTAAGCTAGACCTAGTAACTCCATTAGCAAAAATTTTATCTGAAGAGGTAAATTTTGTTATGCTAAGAACTACAGAGGGAGATATGGGAATTTTACCTAATCATGCACCTTTTGTAGCTGGATTGGCAACTGGAGAGATGAAAGTTAGGAACAATGGACAAGAAAAATTTTACTATATTTCAGGTGGATTTGTAGAAATATCTGATAATGTTGTAACAATTTTAGCAGATGAAGCTATGGATGTAAAAGACATAGACTTGGAAGCTGCAAGAAAAGAAGCTCAAATTGCTAAAGAGAAACTAGAGCGAATAGCTGAAGACATGGATATCGCTAACGTTCAAAAAACATTGACTCAAGCATTAACTAAGGTTAAATTGGCAGAGAAAATGTTATAGTAATAAAAAAAACCCGGTTAAAACTGTTAATCGGGTTTTTTCATTATAATTTTAAAGATAAAATAGTGTTCATTGGTATCTAGATTATACTTAAATCTATGTAGTTCTAAAATTTTTTTAACTAAAGATAATCCGAGTCCACTTCCTTCAGTATTTTCGTCTAAAGCATTTTCTCCTCTTTGAAAAGGTTCAAACAAATCTGTATTTTTCCTATTGATACTTTTAATAATACTATTTTTAAAAATAATTGTATCCCTATCTAAAACTATTTCAACATCAGAATCTATAGGAGCATATTTCAGCATATTTTGAACTAAATTATTTATAGCAATTTTCAATAGATTATAGTTTGCTTCTATTTTTAGTTTGGAAAGTTTAGTGAGAACCGTAATATTTCTTTCAAATTCAATGTAATCAAATTGTTCTAGTGAATTTATAATTAAATCTTTAACCTCAATCTCTTGAGTTATCATTCTATAGTCTGGAGAGTTTATTTTAGAAAGAGTCAGTAAACTTTCTGTTAAAGTTCTCATCTCTAAAGATTTTTCAAGCATGGTTTTATAGTAATCTTTTTTTCGCTCGTCTGGAACATTATCTCTAGCCAATGCTTGGGAATAGAGACAAAGAACCGAAATAGGAGTTTTTAACTCATGTGAAGCATTGGAAACAAAAAGTTTCAAATTTTCAATGGCAAAAGATAATTCTTTAGACATCTCATTCAAACTATGAGCCAACTCTTCAAGTTCATCTCCGCTGGATAGACTGATATCATTTGGATATTCCAATTTTGCAATTTTTCTAGCACTATTCTTCAGATACATGATATTTCTATTTATTTTTTTGGAAAAAATAGAAACAAGAATACCACTTACAAATAGAGAGAAAAAGGCAGTAAAAATATTGAAAATAAAGATATCGTGGATATGTTTAGCTATAACAGCCATAGAGCTTCGAATACTTAACATATATCCATTGCTTAATTTTTCATAGTAACGAATAAACATTACCCCAGATGTTCCATCAACCTCACCTATCCTAAATGTGGATTCATTGACTTTTAAAGAGTTATAAATTTTTCTATTATTCATGTGTGAGCGATTATTTTGTATAAAATTCAAATCAATTTTGACACCAAAATTATCCTCTGCAAAATGGATATAGTTTTTAAGCTTATCCTTCTCATCAATTAATTTAACAATAGTGTTTCTAATTTCGGTAATATTTTGTTTTTTTCTGTAGATATAGAATTTATCTAAGAAAAAAGAATTAAAGATAAAACTGGTAATAATTGTTAAAAAAACTATCCCTATTGTCAATAGGAATAGTTTTCTAAAGAAGTTTAGTTTTAGTGGTAAATTAATCGGATTTAAAGACATAACCAACTCCTCGTACACTTTTAATATAACTATCATAACTCCTAAGTTTTTTTCTTAATCGCTTAATTATAGTATCTACTGCTCTTTCATCACCGAAAAATTCAAATCCCCAAACTTCGTTAAGTAAGGTCTCACGAGAAAAAATAATATTTTGATTTCTTAAAAAGAATTCTAAAAGTTGAGCCTCTCTTCGAGGGAGAACATAACTTTCTTCGGGAGTCTGAAGTTCAAAAGTATTGAAATCAAAAGTGATATCTCCAATTTTAAAAAATGTATCACTATCGAGTTTAAATAATTTTTTTATTTTAATAATCAGAAGTTTAGGAGTAAATGGCTTTGTTATATAGTCATCAGCACCTAATTCAAGCCCCTTAATTTCATCAAATTCGTTATCTCTAGCAGTTACCATAATTATGGGTATTTGAGATAGCAATTTTAATTTTTTACAAATCTCCCAACCATTCATTCCCGGAAGATTTATATCTAATAATACAAGATTAGGTTTTTCTTTGTAGAAATAATCAATTGCTTCATCACCTCTATGGGTTATAATAGTTTCAAAGCCTTCGCTTTTCAAAGAATCTGAAATAACTGTGGCAAGTGATTTTTCATCTTCAACAATGAGAATTTTTTTCATACACAAAATCCTTAACTATTTTTATGCTCAAAAATAACATCAATAGGAGTACCTTCAAATCCAAAAGACTCTCTCAATTTATTTTCAATATATCTACCATATGAAAAGTGAACCAGTTCAGGATAATTACAGAAAAGAACAAATCTAGGAGGTGCAGTAGAGATTTGTGTAGCATAATTTATTTTTACAACTCTACCTTTTCTCGTAGGTGGATTATTCATGATAATAGCATCACTGATAACAGTATTTAATAGTCCAGTTGAAATTCTCTTATTATACTCGGCAAATACAGCTTCTGCATGCTCCAATAGTTTAGTTGTTCTTTGACCTGTTAAAGCTGATACAAATTCAATCGGTGCATAGGATAAGAATGGTAACTCAGCATAAAGTTCTTCTCTCATTTTTTTCATTGTGTCATTTTTCTTATCTGGAATAGTATCCCATTTATTAATAACAATGATGATTGGCTTTTTTTCTTCGTAAGCAATACCAGCAATTCTTTTGTCTTGTTCAGTTAGCCCTTCGCTACCATCAATCATCCAAATACACACGTCAGCTCTTTTTATGGTTTTAATAGCTCTTAAAACAGAATAGTATTCTAAACTTTCTTCAACTTTGGATTTTCTTCTGATACCAGCAGTATCTATAAGAATATATCTGTTACCATCATATTCTATAGCTGTATCAATAGCATCTCTAGTTGTACCAGCTATATCACTCACAATAGTTCTTTCCTCTCCAGATAATCTATTGACAAGAGATGATTTTCCAGCGTTAGGTCTACCTATGATAGCCAATTTAAGTCCCTCTTCTTCCTCATACTCTTCAACTGTTTGATCAATAATATCAACTACTAAATCTAGCATATCTCCAAGGTTAACTTTGTGCTCTCCTGAAATTGGAATTAAGTGTTCAAATCCCAATCCCCAAAAATCATAAACATCATCTTGTTGAGCTTGAAAGTTATCAATTTTATTGACACATAAAATGACTGGTTTTTTCTTTTTTCTTAAAAGATAAGCAACCTCTTCATCCAAAGGATTTAAACCATTTTTTCCATCTACAACAAATAAGATAACATCAGCTTCATTCATAGCAACCTCAGCTTGTTGTTTTATTTTAGTCATCATAAAATCATTGTTTCTAGGCTCTAGTCCTCCAGTGTCAACTAGAACAAATTCTTTTCCAGCCCACTCAGTTTCTCTGTACAGTCTATCTCTTGTAACTCCCGGTTGGTCATCAACGATAGCTACTCTATCTCCAACCAGTTTATTAAATAGTGTCGATTTTCCAACATTTGGTCTTCCAACGATTGCAACAATAGGTTTCAATTTTAATACCTCCTAGGTTTATTTGTTTGAGTGATAATATCTTTTTGTTTTTGTTTTTTAACGTTATCCTTCTCAACAAATATTTTTTTATTGTTAAGTGGATTAATCTCAGTATAGTACATAAGTGTAGAATAAGTTGATGGAGTAGGAGTAAAAATTTGTACCTGCTCTGGACTTATTTTTAGTTCAGAGGATGCGAATCTTTTTAAATCTAACATATCTTTTTCGTTACACCCCGGGTGAGCAGCAATTAAGTAATAAGTTAAAAATTGTTTTTTATCATATTTTTTGTTTAGTTCATAAAAACGATTTTTAAACTCTTTTAGAATGCTTTTTCCCTGTTTTCCCATAAGAGAAAGAATTTTATCCTCTGTGTGCTCAGGAGCAATTTTCATCTGCCCTGAAATATGGTCTTTGATAAGCTCTTCAAGATATTTATCACCAGATTTACTATCATCTAAAATCATATCATATCTAATTCCAGATGCAATAAATATTTTTTTAATTTTGTCTATTGATTTCAGTTTTTTTAAAAGAGAAATCTGTTTAGCATGATCCAGCTTCAAAGCTGGACAAGTTTTGGGATAGAGGCACCTTTTATGCGAACAAGCTCCGTGATTCAATTTTTTGGTACACTCGAGAGCGTACATATTAGCTGTAGGGCCTCCAACATCAGATATATTACCTTTAAATCCTTTTGAATTAGTTATATTTGTAACTTCTTTAATTACAGAGTTTTCACTTCTGGAAATAACTGTTCTTCCTTGATGGACAGCAATAGCACAGAAATTGCATTCTCCGTAACACCCTCTATGTGTAGTAACAGAGTATTTTATAGTGTCCAAAGCTTTAACATGTCCATCTTTTTTGTAATACGGATGAACATCTCTTTCAAAGTCAAGACCATAGATATCATCCATCTCTTGAGAAGTGAAATTTTCACAAGGTGGATTTTGAATAAAATACCTATCGGCATTTTTTTGATAAATTCCTTTAGCTGTTATGGGATCGCAGTTGTGGTAAAAAAGTTCAAATGCTTTTATGAAGTTTTCTTTTTTTTCAATACACTCTTCATAACTAGGAAGAGCTATATAGCCGTTTTTAGGTTCTTTAGAGATATAACCTATACCTTTAATATTTTTCCAATCTGTATTATTTTTGATTGCTATAGCCAACTCAAGCATAGACTTCTCACCCATCCCATATGAGAGAATATCAGCTTTAGCATCAAAAATAATTGGGCGTCTTAAAGAGTTACTCCAGTAATCATAATGAACAACTCTTCGAAGACTAGCCTCTATTCCTCCTAATACAATGGGAACAGAACTATTTTTAAAGAAACGACGAATTAAATTTGTATATTGAATAGTTGCTCGATCAGGTCTTTTATTATTAATTCCACCTGGAGTAAAATCATCGTTTTTTCTTCTTTTTTTTACAGCTGTATAGTTAGCAACCATGGAGTCCACGCAACCAGCAGAAACTGCCCAATATAAATTGGGCGCTCCTAATCTAGTTATATCTTTATCAGAATTTATATCAGGTTGAGCAATTATTCCTACTTTAAATCCATGCTTAACTAACCATTTGCCAATAATAGCAGTACCATTATACGAAGTGTCTAAATAGGTGTCACCAGATACAAGAATTACATCTAAAGAGTTCCATCCTAATTTTTTAACTTCTTCCATTGTAGTAGGTAGAAACATTTAAAATCACACTCCTTGAGAAGCAGCCATTAAGAAAGGAACAACTTGTTTCTTTCTAGATACAACACCATCAACCCATGCAGTATTATTAGTTAAAGTAGTACGGAATCCTCTTTCAACAAGAGTTGAATCTCCAACAACAAGTAGCATAGATCCAGCTTTAACAATATCTGTAATAACTAGCACAGATAAATGATAATCATTTTTTGTATTTGTCTCAGCCATCGCTTTTTCAAGGGATGGTTGCTGATTTAATACCCCTTTAACATCAACAGTATTAACCTGAGAAATAACTAATTTTATGCCATTCATAGAAAATTCTTTTTGATCCATAGTTAAAATCTCTTCAGGAGTTTTGTCTGAAAGAGATGTACCAGCTATAAGCATATCCATACCAAAAGCTTCGTAATTTTCTATACCAGATATAACAGCTAATTCTTTTACAGCTTGGATATCTTTTTCTGTACAAGTAGGAGATTTGAATAAAAGTGTGTCAGATAAGATAGCACTCATCATCAAACCAGCAATCTCTTTTGGTGGTACAACACCAGCTTCTTTATATAAACCATAGATAATTGTACAAGTACATCCAACAGTTTCAGCATTTATTTTAACAGGTTCATTTGTTTCAAAGTTGCCAAACTTATGATGATCAACAACTTGAACTATCTTGGCATCTTTTAAACCTGCAACTGATTGAGTAGCTTCGTTATGATCAACTAAGACAACTTTTTTTCTAGTGAAATTAATCAAATTTTTAGTTCTTATAGTTCCGTAAACCTCACCATTCTTGTCGACAACTGGGAAATTTGTTTGTGTAGATTCTTTCATAATATCTTTAATATCAACTAAGTAGTCATCAGTAGAGAATGAATAGAATTTTTCATGGCTCATAATTGACAATATTGATACTGATTGTGAAATCAGTGGTATCGCTTTAAATAGGGACTTATTAACTCTTAAAATAGGTGTTTTAGAATTTCTAGGTAGAATCACATCATCTTTATCACAGCAAAGAATAATCATATTAACTCCTAAGTCAATTAAATCATCTATAGAGTCAAGAAGCGTTGTAGTAATAACAATATCCCCAGCAGTGATGTTTCTATATTCACTTACACCTTTTAAAGTAGCTTCTATCTTCCCGCAAGGATACTCGCCACTAATAACCTCTCCTTCTAAAACATCTTTTAAATTTTCATAAGTTGTGTAATACTTTGAAAATAATTCAGAATAGTCAATATTTAAGTAGGCATTAGCAATATCTGAAACATGAATCATTCCTCTTAAATGATTTTTGCTATTTACAACAGGTAAACTAGAAAAATTTTCTTCTGTCATTATTTCTAAAGCCTTTTTTAATGAATCTTTATGGTTAATAGTTTTTTTCTCAATACGAGTTAAATCTGATATTTGAGCACTTACTGTTGAAAGTAGTTTTGGTGCATCTATATTAAAGCTTTTTAGAACAAATTCAGTTTCCTTACTGATGTTTCCTAATCTACAAGCTTGGGCAGATTCCCCCTTCAATTCTTTTAGTTTAGCCAATGAAATAGCTGAACAGATTGAATCTGTATCCGGATTTTTGTGTCCAAAAATTAAAATTGGTTCCATGTAAAATACTCTCCTTTTTCTTTATAAGTCTATTTATTATTTTATCATTTTTTTGAAAATAGAACAACAAAATCTTTACTTTTCTTATAAAAAAACATAAATACGAAATAGAATATAGCAGAATCTGGAAAATATACTGTTATTATGATAAAATATATTTAAAAGTTTTTTGAAAAATCAAAAGAGGTGAATGTATGGGATTAGTAGATACACATTGTCACTTAGACAATGAAAAATTTGATGAAGATAGATTAGATGTGATAGATAGAATAAAAGGAAATTTGGAGTTTTGTGTAAATATAGGGTATGATTTAACTAGCTCTAAAAAAAGTTTGGAGTTGGCTAAAAAGTATGATTTCATATATGCTGTAATAGGAGTTCATCCAATTGATATAGCCGAGTATGATGAAGAGATTGAAAAAGAGTTGGAGCTATTAGCAAAAGACTCAAAAGTTGTAGCTATTGGTGAAATAGGACTGGACTATCATTGGATGACAGAGCCCAAAGAGATTCAACAGGAGAGGTTTAGGAGACAACTGGAACTTGCAAAAAGATTAAATAAACCAGTTGTTATTCATACAAGAGATGCTATGGAAGATACTGTTAATATCTTAAAAGAGTACCCAAATATAACTGGAGTTATTCATTGTTATCCAGGATCTTTAGAGACAGCAAAGCAGTTAGTTGATAGATTTTACTTGGGAATTGGAGGAACTTTAACTTTTAAAAATAGTAAAAAGATAGTTGAGGTTGTAAAAAATATTCCATTGGATAGAATAGTTATTGAAACGGACTGTCCATATTTAACTCCAGAGCCTTTTAGAGGAAAAAGAAATGAGCCTATCTATGTTGAATATATAGCAAAAAAAATAGCTGAAATAAAAGAGATTACTGTTGAAGATGTTGCAAAAATAACCACAGAAAATGCTAAAAAATTGTATAGAATAGGTTAGAATATGGCTATGAAATTTGTAGGAATAGGAAATGATATTGTAGAAATAGAAAGAATATCAAAAGCTATCGAAAAAAAGGGTTTTAAAGAGAGAGTTTTTACAGCAAAGGAGATAGCTCAAATACAGGCAAAAGGGAATAAAATAGAAAGTTATGCCGGAAGATTTTCGGCTAAAGAAGCTATATCTAAAGCTTTAGGAACTGGAGTGAGAGGATTCAATCTTATAGATATAGAGATTTTAAATAATACTTTAGGAAAGCCTGAGGTAATTTTAAAGGGGAATTTAGATGAAAAAAATGATGAGATTATAGTAGAGATATCGATATCTCATTGTAAAGAATATGCAACAGCTGTTGCAGTAATAATGGAAAGAGAGGGAAAATGAAGAAGTTTTACCAAGAGTTAGATAATTATATAGAAAATTTAGAAGATAAAAAAAATGATTATAAGGTTTTATCTTTTATTGTAGATGAGTTAGGATACTTGCCAGATGAAACTTTAAACTATATAGCTAAAAAAATGGATATTTTTCCATTTTCGTTAGAAAGTACAATAAAATTTTATCCCAAGCTACAAAAGGCAAGAACTAAAAATTATGTTCAAATTTGTATAGGAAGAAATTGTATTCAATCTGGATTGAAAGAGAAGTTAGCAAAATTAAAAGCAGAAGTTGATTTTCCAATAGAGGAGAGACACTGCTTAGGAAGATGTGGAAAAGGGAGTGTTTTAAAAATTAATGAGGAGTATTACTCATATAAAACACTAGAGGAATTAGAAAAGTTATTGTCAAATTTAAAGTAAATATTAGGAGGAGTTTTTAATGGATATTTTAGAGCTAAAAAGAGAATATAACCAGTTTAAAAATCAAATAGATGCTATAAGGGGGTCTCTTTGACTTAGATGGTAGAAGAGAAAAAATTACCATTTTAGAGAAAAAAACACTAGAGGATGGATTTTGGAATGATAAACTAACTAGTGGAAAAATAATAAAAGAGATGAATGAAGAAAAAGATATTGTAAAAGAGTTTGAATCTATAGAGAATATGTTTTTTGATGAGGAAGTTTTGATAGATTTTGTTTCTATGGGAGAAGATGATTTCGTTGCTGAGTTAGAGGAAAAACATAATAAACTTACCCATATGATTGATAACTTTGACACTAAAATGCTTTTAGATGGGGAGTATGATGGAAATAATGCCATAGTTACAATCCACTCAGGGGCTGGAGGAACAGAGGCCTGTGACTGGGCTGATATGCTTTATAGAATGTATATGAGATGGTTTAATGCTAGAGGGTTTAAAGTGACAGAGATGGACTATATGGCAGGAGATTCCGTAGGAATAAAATCAATTACCCTTTTAGTTGAAGGAGCGAGAGCATATGGGTATTTAAAAGGTGAAAAAGGAGTTCATAGACTTGTAAGAATATCCCCTTTTGATGCCAATAAAAAGAGACATACCTCATTTGCATCTGTTGATATAATGCCGGAAGTTGATGATGCGGTTGAAATAACAATAGATTCAGGGGATTTAAGAATTGATACGTACAGAGCTTCAGGAGCTGGGGGTCAGCACGTAAATATGACTGACTCAGCGGTTAGAATAACTCATATTCCAACGGGAGTAGTTGTAACTTGTCAAAGAGAAAGATCGCAGTTAAGCAACAGAGAAACAGCAATGAAACTTTTGAAATCGAAGCTTTTAGAGCTTGAAATGAAGAAAAAAGAGGAAGAATTAAAAAAAATTCAAGGTGAACAGAGTGATATAGGTTGGGGAAATCAAATCAGATCATATGTATTTCAACCTTATACAATGGTAAAGGACCACAGAACTGGAGTAGAGTCGGGAAATATTAGAGCTGTTATGGATGGAGATATTGATGATTTTGTAAATGGATATCTAAGATGGTCGAAAAATAAAAACTAGTAAGTAACCTTGAAATTATTATTTATATAGATTATAATATGGGGTACAAATTACAAGAAAGGGAGAGATTATAATGGAAAGAAGAGTAAGAACAAGAATTGCGCCTTCTCCAACAGGAGATCCACATGTAGGAACAGCTTACATTGCGTTATTCAACTTAGCTTTTGCTTATAAAAATGGTGGAGACTTTATACTAAGAATAGAGGATACTGACCAGAATAGATACACAGAAGGTTCAGAGCAGATGATATTTGATGCTTTAAAATGGTTAGGATTAGATTATGCAGAGGGACCAGATGTTGGAGGACCAGTAGGACCTTATAGACAGTCGGAGAGATTCCATCTATACGGAGAATACGCACATAAATTAGTTGAAAAAGGTGAAGCGTATTACTGTTTCTGTACTCAAGATAGATTAGAAAAGTTAAGAGAAAGACAAAAAGCTATGGGAAAAGCTCCCGGGTATGATGGACATTGTAGATCTCTGTCTAAAGAGGAAATTGAAGAAAAATTAGCGGCTGGTGAAGAATATGTAATCAGACTTAAAATGCCTTACGAGGGAGAAACGATAATAAAAGATAGATTAAGAGGAGACATTGTTTTTGAAAATAACAAAATAGATGATCAAGTTTTATTAAAAGGTGATGGATTCCCAACTTATCATTTAGCAAATGTTGTAGATGATTATTTGATGAATATAACTCATGTAATTAGAGCTGAGGAATGGATTGCGTCTACACCAAAACATATTCAATTGTATAAGGCTTTTGGATGGCAAGAGCCAGAATTTATTCATATGCCACTTCTTAGAAATTCTGATAGAACAAAAATATCTAAGAGAAAAAACCCAGTATCATTAAACTGGTATAGGGAAGAGGGATATTTAAAAGAGGGAATTGTAAACTTTTTAGGATTAATGGGGTATTCATTCGGAGAAAATAAAGAGATATTTACACTTCAAGAGTTTAAAGATAATTTTGATATAGATAAAGTATCTTTAGGAGGACCTGTATTTGATTTAGTTAAATTAGGTTGGGTAAATAATCAACATATGAGAATGAAAAATCTAAGAGAACTGACGGAATTAGCTGTTCCATTCTTTAGAAATGCTGGTTTAATTGGTGAAGAATTAACAGAGAAAGAGTTTGATACGCTATCTAGAATAGTTGACATACTAAGAGAAGGGTCACAAACATTAAAGGAGATTGTAGAGCAATCAGAGGTTTATTTTAAAGATGAGTACACTCTGCCAGTTGTAACTGAAGAGACAGATAGAAAAGAGATAAAGGGAATTGAAAGACTTTATACAGTTATTCAAGATGAAGCTGGAAAAAAATCGATAAACTTATTTCAAGAGAAAATAGCAGCTTGTGATGAAAATATTTCTATCGATAGAGCTAAAGAACTGTTAAAAGAAACTTTAGATGAAGTTGGAGAGGGACCGGGAAAAGTATATATGCCTTTGAGAGCTGTACTGACTGGACTTCCGAAGGGAGCAGATCTATATAACTTGGTTTCCATCATAGGTAGAGATAGAACTTTAGCTAGAATAGAAAGAATGAAAGAATTATATAATATTTAATGAGAAAGGTGGAGTTTTTTAACTCCATTTTTTAGTTAAAAATAAAAGAAAAATATGAAGGAAAAGTAGTAGAGTAGTAAGGAAGTAAAATATTAAATACATGGGAGGGAAATATGAAAAATCATATTTTGCTTGGTAAATTATTGTTGAATGCTTTTAAAATTTTAGTGAAAGCCCAAAATGATATTGAAAGTGATTTGAAAGATTTCAAATTTATAAATGAGTTAGAAACAGACTTTAAAAATACAAATTTTAAAGAATCGTTCAAAAAAAATTTCTTTACATTATTAATAATAGCGATTCTTCTAGAAAGCAGAGTTTCAAAAAAACATATTATCAGTTATGCTAAAATAGTGATATATCTAAGACAAATAGTAACATCTACAGATAATATTATAGACAGCGAAAATAAAGGTTTAATATTTATAAAAAATTTAAACAATAATATAGTTTCAAATAGTTTATTAATGTTGATTTGTCAAAATTTTTTAACAAAAGAGTGCATAGAATTGAATGAAGGAAAAGATACGGCTGTAAAGAAAATATTCGATAAAATATATCTAATTGCAGTGAGTGAAAGTTTAAGAGATAAATCTCAGTATTCAGAATACCCGATAGAAAAGTATATTTTAGAAAAAATTCATACTGGAATAGGTGGAGAGTTATTAAAAATAAGTTTAGAGGTCCCTTTAGTGATTGAAGATAGTATAAAGTTGAAAGAGTATTCCAGTGGAATATTTGAAATAGGGATGGCTTTACAAGCTTTAGATGACTTCTTTGATATAGAGGAGGATGAGAGAAGTGGGAAAGTAAATCTTTTAAAATCAACTTTACTTTATAATAAAAAAGATGAGGAAATTGTCAAAGAAGAATATTTAAAAAAAGTATCAGAAAATGCGTATAATGGGTTTAAAATCTTAGAAGATAACGAATTTCCAATCGATAAAAAAGAAGCTAAAAAAGTTTTGAAAAAACTTTTTGAATTGAGAGGTTTGAAAGAATATGTCTCGATTTTAGATTAAGGAGGAAAAGATGAAGAAATACTTTGTAATTTTATTTTTAGTCATAGTTTGTCAACTTTTTTCTAAAGATCCGTATATTGGATATTGGGAGATGCCAGATGGAAAAGTAGTAATAGAGATTAAAAAAGTGAACCAAGAGTATGTAGGGTATGTAAGGTGGCTGAAAGATTTAGTTTATCCAGAAGGTGATCCTATGGAAGGGATTGAGCAGATAGATAGGAAAAATCCTGATTCAAGTTTAAGAAATAGAAAAGTTATGGGGTTACAGGTTGTGGGAGGATTGAAATTAAATAAGCAAGAAACCTCTTTAGTAGATGGTTGGATATATGATTCATGGAATGGAAAAAAATATTATGGTTCAGCTAAAGAAATAGATGGTAAAACACTGAGTCTAAAAGGTTCTATAGACCCTTGGGGAATTTTAGGATATTCCATGAAAGTTAAAAGAGTAGAATTATCAACTTTAAAATGAAAAAGGGAGAAAATAGATATAACAAACAGGATAGAGTTTATAAGTAGGGTTTATCTTGTTTGTTATACATTAGTTAAAAGCTTTGTAAATATTGAACATATTGATTAATATTATACAAACAATGGAGATGTTGAAAATTTTTTCAATGTATTCATTCGATAAATAATGATTGAGTTTAGCTCCAATGAATCCTCCCAGAGTACCACCAATAACCATAACAGGTAGCATTTGTAAGTTGTAGTTAGAAAATCCACTATCAATATAGATTAAAAATAATTTTGAAAATTGAGATAATAAAATTATAAATATAGAGCTGATGGCAGCATTTTTAGTGGAAAAAGCAAAAAGTGTGACTAAAATCGCGACATTGATTGGTCCACCTCCAATTCCAAGGAAAGATGCAATGCCTCCAAGAAGAAGTCCAACTAAAAATACAACAGAAATATTTATAATTTTATATTTTGGAAGAGAATTTTTTAAAAGAACCAGAACTAAAAGTATTGTTAGGATTATAGCTTGAATTCCTTTTCCATAGCTTTCATTATCAAAGAGAGTTAAAAAAATATCGAAAGCTTTTTTTCCAATTCCCCCTCCTAGAATAGAACCAATAGCTAAAGTTGCTATGCTAAGATTAATTTTAAAGCCTGATTTAAATTGCTTAATAGTGGCTATAAATGCCATAGAAAAAACTGTAATAGAGGATAAAACTCCAACAGTACTGAGATTATAATCACCTAGAGCATCAAGAATAGGTTTTATTATGACTCCTCCTCCTAGTCCAGCTAAAGAACCCAGAGTGGTTGCACATATAGCAGTTATAAAGTAAATAAAAAACATGACCCCCTCCTAAGATAATGAAGATATTTAAAAAAGAAAAATACCAGCCAAAGATGTTGATAATAGAATAAGTATAGGATTGATTTTAGGAGCATACTTTGTTCCTAAAAAAACAATAAGGAAAATAAGAGTAGCTTTTAGAGTTTGGGAATTATTATTTACAAAAAAAGTTGGTTTTGCGACAATTATCCCAGCAAATGCTATAAGCGCTAGAGTAACAGGTTTAACACCTCTAAAAAATAGGTCTTTTTTAGAGTTATTTTTTATTTTATAAAAAATACTGGCAACGATTAAAATGACTATAAAAGATGGTAGAGCCGAACTAAATGTGGCAATAAGAGCTCCCGGAATTCCAGCAACTTGATGACCAACAAAAGTTGCGGTATTGATGGCAATTGGTCCAGGGGTAACTTGAGATATAGCAATAATATCCAAAAATTGTTGATCTGTTAGCCAATTTTTTCTAAAGACCACATCTTGCATAAGAGGAAGCATGGCTAATCCACCTCCAAAAGAGAAAAGTCCAATTTTGAAAAATTCATAAAAAAGTGTGAAGTATATCATTTTTCCTCCTTGATAGTAAAAAATATAATACATCCAATTCCAAAAAATAAAATTAAGAATATAGGTGATACATTGAATAAAATTAAACTTAAAAGAGAGATAAAAAAGATAGAATAACTCAATTTATCAACTAAAGTATTTTTAGAGAGTTTGATAACAGAGGATAGAATGAAGGCTGCAATACCAGCTCTAAGACCAATAAATAATTTTTGCATTACAGGATTTAAAAAGTTCTTAGCAAAAAATATTGAAATTAAAATTATAACTAAAAGAGATGGAGAAATAACTCCTAAAGTGGCAGCGACTGATCCTAAAATGCCCATACGTTTTTTTCCAATAAAAGTAGCGGCATTTATAGCAATAGGACCTGGAGTCATTTGTGAAATAGAGATTATTTCAAGAAGTTCATCTTTGTCAATCCACTTTTTATTATAGATTATCTCTCTTTCTATAAGTGGAATCATAGCATAACCTCCTCCAAAGGTAAACATTCCAATTCTAAAAAAAGTAAGAAAAAGTTCTAACATAAAATCCTCCTTAATTGAAATAAAAGCAGAGGAAGACCTCTGCTTTTTCATTTTTATTGATTAGATATTGTACATATCTTTTATCTTAGCTTGTAACTCTTCGTCAGCAATATAGTCATCATATTCCATCAACTTATCAATAAGTCCACTTGGTGTTATTTCAATAATTCTATTAGCTATTGTTTGAATAAACTCATGGTCGTGAGCTCCAAATAAAATAGTTCCTTTAAAGTTAGTTAGAGCCTTATTAAGAGACGTGATTGACTCAAGATCTAAGTGGTCAGTCGGATTATCAAAGATTAAAACATTTGCATTAGTAAGCATCATTCTTGATAACATACATCTAACTTTTTCTCCTCCAGAAAGAACTTTAGCTTTTTTAGTAGCTTCTTCCCCAGAGAATAACATTCTTCCTAGGAATCCTCTAACAAAAGCATCATGTTGATCAGGAGAGTATTGCCTTAACCAATCAATTAAATCTAGATCACAGTTTTCAAAGAAAGCTGAGTTATCTTTTGGCATATAAGCTTGAGAAGTTGTTACACCCCATGTATAAGTACCACTATCTGCTTCCATTTCACCAGCTAGTATAGAGAATAATGTTGTTTTTACAATATCATTTTGAGAGATAAATACAACTTTATCATTAGTATTTATTGTAAATGATACGTTATCTAGAATCTTAACCCCATCCACAACTTTTGTAAGATTTTCAACTTTAAGAAGGTTATTCCCAGCTTCTCTTTCAGGTTTAAATTCAACAAATGGATATTTTCTATTGGATATTTGCATATCTTCAAGTTGTAATTTCTCAAGTTGTTTCTTTCTAGAAGTCGCTTGCTTTGACTTGGATGCATTGGCACTGAATCTAGCGATAAACTCTTGAAGCTCTTGTCTTTTTTGTTCTAATTTTTTATTTTTATTATTTATTAGTGTTTGCATAAGTTGATTGGATTCATACCAGAAGTCATAGTTACCAACATACATCTTAACTTTTCCATAGTCAATATCAGCGATATGGGTACAAACTTTATTCAAAAAGTGTCTATCGTGTGATATAACAATAACAGTTGTGTCTTCTAAATTCATTAGAAAATCTTCAAGCCAAGATATAGCTTGAATATCAAGTCCATTTGTAGGTTCGTCAAGTAATAAGACATCAGGATTTCCAAATAGAGCTTGAGCTAGCAAAACTTTAACTTTTTCAGGTTCACTTAACTCTCTCATTAATTTGTAGTGTAGGTCAGCAGTTATTCCAAGACCAGTTAAAAGCATTTCAGCTTCAGTTTCAGCTTCCCATCCATTCAGTTCAGCAAATTCACCTTCAAGTTCAGCAGCTCTCATACCATCCTCGTCGGAGAATTCACTTTTTGCGTAAATTTCATTTCTTTCTTCAATAATTTTCCAAAGTTTTGTATGTCCCATTAAAACAACATTTATAACTGAATCTTCCTCGTGAGCAAAGTGATCTTGCTTAAGAACAGCCATTCTTTTATTTTTATCAAAAATTACTTCTCCTTCAGTAGGATCTAAATCTCCTGAAAGTATTTTTACAAATGTTGATTTTCCAGCACCATTAGCTCCGATAAGTCCATAACAGTTTCCAGGAGTAAATTTAACGTTTACATCCTCGAAAAGCTTTCTACCAGAAAATCTCATACTTAGATTACTAGTTGCTATCATCTAAAAAACTCCTCCTAAATATTTATAATATAAATTCAAATTTTAAACACATATCTTAAATATTATATCACGATTTTTAAGAATAGGAAACATAATATATTTTCTTTTTTTTTAAAATTATGTTAGAATATTTTATAAAATTTGTATAAGAAAGAGAGGAAAAAGAGTGAATTTATTTACTCCTTTGAATATAAAAAATAAAAGGTTAAAAAATAGAGTTGTTTTACCTCCACTGGTTAGATTTTCTATGGTAGGAAAAGATGGGTATGTAACTGAGGAGCTTTTAGAATGGTATGAAGAGGTAGCAGAAGGCGGAGTAGGGTTGATTATTGTTGAAGCCAGTTGTGTTGCTGAGGATGGGAAATTAAGAGATAATCAAATAGGAATATGGGATGATTCTTTTATTGAAGGACTATCAAAGATAGCAAGTATTGGTAAAAAATATAGCGTTCCAATGCTAATTCAAATTCATCATGCTGGATTTAAAGAGAAAATTACAAAAGTTTCGGAAGAAATTTTGGATAAAATTTTAAATCAATTTGTAGAAGCCTTTAAAAGAGCTAAGAAAGCAGAATTTGATGGTATTGAAATACACGGGGCACACACATATTTAATATCACAATTGAATTCTAAAGTATGGAATACTAGGGAAGATAAATATGGAGGAAGTTTTGAAAATAGAATGTATTTTACAAAGGAACTTGTATTGAGGACAAAAGAGCTGTTTGATAACGATTTTATATTGGGGTATAGAATGGGTGGAAATGAACCCGAGTTAAGAGATGGAATAAGAATAGCGAAATATCTAGAAAGTATAGGTATTGATTTATTACATATATCTTCAGGGGTTCCAAATCCAGAAAGAAAGCAAGAGATAAAGATAGATATTCCTGAAGATTTTCCTTTTGATTGGGTAGTCTATTTAGGAGTAGAAATAAAAAAACACATTGATATTCCAGTGATAGGAGTGAGAAATATAAAAACAGAGGAGCAAGCGAGTATTTTGATAGAAAATGAAATGTTAGATCTTGTGGCGGTAGGAAGAGCAATGATAGCGAGACCTGATTGGGTAAAGTTTGCCAAAAAACAGTATTATAAAAGAACAGGAATTTTGGTGGAATAATGGTTATAAAAAGTTTGGATATATTTTGTGAAATTATCGATAATTTTGGAGACATTGGAGTTGTATATAGACTTGCAAAAGAGTTAAAAGTTTTTTATAATGATTGCGTCGATATAAGAGTTATCTTAAATAGGATAGATGAATTTACAAATATGAACAAAAAAGCCAAAAATATAAATTATCAAGAGATTGATGGAATTATTTATATGACAAATGAATATTTGACCAAAAATATATGTACATTTTCTCCTGCAGATGTTATAATAGAAGCCTTTGGATGTAATGTTTTAGAGGAATATTTAGAGAAGGCTAAGATTGAATCATCACTTCTAATAAATTTAGAATATTTATCTGGGGAGGATTGGATAGAGGAAGTACATTTGATGGAATCGCCTCTTGGAGCAAAGAAGTTAAAGAAATTTTTTTATATGCCGGGTTTTACAGATAAAACTGGTGGAGTAATTGTTGACAGCTCATTTTTAAATAGAAAAAGAAGTGTCTTAGAAAATAAAGAGTATTATTTGAAAAAATATATACCTGAAATAGATAAACGTTATTTTATAGGAACTATATTCAGTTATGAAAAAAATTTTCGTCCCTTAATGGATGTTTTATTGAAGAATGGAAAAGACAATTGTTTACTAATATTGGGTGAAAAATCTCAGATTAGCATAAAAAGTTTAATCGAAGAATTTAATATACAATTTTTAGCAGATGGGATTTATAAATACAAAAATATATTAATTAAATTTATGCCTTTTTTGGAACAGGAAGAATATGAAGAGTTAATAAATTTAGCTGATTACAATTTTGTCAGAGGCGAAGATTCTTTTATAAGAGCTCTATTAACTGGAAAACCATTTATTTGGCACATATATTTACAAGATGAGATGGCACATATGGATAAGGTAGATGGCTTTATAAGAAGGTATAATGAAACTTTAGAGAAATTGGAGTCAGGTAGGGCGTTAAATATTCATTCAAAGCTATTAAGAGATTATAATTTAAGGAATAGTAATTCTTTAGAGTTGGGAAAGGAGAGATTTGATGACTTTTTTAAAGAGTTTGAAAATATATCGAAACTTTCACAAAACTATTCAGAGTACCTTGAATTAAAATGTAATCTTATAGATAAATTAAACAAATTTATTTTAAAATATTAGGAGGTTCAATTATGAAGACTGCTCAAGAATTAAGAGCTGGAAGTACAGTAAAGATTGGAAACGATCCTTACGTAATTTTAAAAGCAGAGTATAACAAATCAGGAAGAAACTCTGCCGTAATGAAGTATAAGATGAAAAACTTATTAAACGGAAATATATCTGATGCTATATATAAAGCAGACGATAAAATGGATGATATCAGACTTGATAAAGTTAAGGCTGTTTATTCATATAATGATGGAGATTTCTACGTATTCTCAAATCCTGAGACTTGGGATCAAATTGAGTTAAAAGATGAGGATTTAGGAGACGCTCTAAATTATTTAGAAGAGTCAATGGAATTAGAGGTAGTTTACTACGAATCAACTCCAGTTGCTGTGGAGTTACCAACTTTTGTTGAAAGACAAGTAACTTATACTGAGCCTGGATTAAGAGGAGATACTTCTGGAAAAGTTATGAAACCAGCTAAAATAAACACTGGATTTGAAATTCAAGTACCTCTATTCGTTGAGCAAGATGAGTGGATTAAAATTGATACAAGAACAAATGAATATGTAGAGAGAATTAAAAAATAATGAAAATTAGGTTGGAGAACTTATTTCTTCAACCTTTTTTATTATTTAGGAAATTATAATTTTCTGAAATTGTCCTTAAAAATTGTAAA
>Trix_p1__coassemble_1158_pt1 | contig 26907 bp, 23 predicted proteins | sample Trix_p1__metabat2_low_PE_021 | metagenome-assembled genome bin Trix_p1 | reverse complement strand
TCAGAATGTTCTACAAAATCACAATTAATGATTTTAAAAAGTTTTGATACGTCTTTTCTAAAAGTATAGAAGTTTTCAATTTTTATAAAATTAACCAGTTCATTTCTAATTTTTTTTGGTAAAAAGTCTTTTTCAAGTAGTGTTTTAAATGTGAGAATAAATTTAAATTTTTTGATAAAATATGGGGAACCTATAAGAGTAACCCCCTTATTACTAATTTTAATCTTGAACTTATAGGACGAAAATATATCTGAAATACTTTTTAAATAGTTATTTAAATTTCGTTTGGTTAAGTTTAAATCTTCACAAACATGAGATAGTTTTATATGCTTATCTTTAATTAGTCGAAAAATTAAATAGAAAATTTTTTGATTTTTTGTAAGTTGTTGAGAAGTTTTTAAAATATTCTTTGCATTAGAAAAACTTTTAATCTGCTCAATAATAACTTCGGGTTTTAAGTCACAAGATAATTTTTGAAATAATTCGTAATAGATGTCTTCAAGATGAAGTTTAGCGTGTTGATTAGACAGCAGAAAGATATCACTGATATCTCTGATATTCGTAACCTGATTGTTTTTTATTGTCTTTAAAATTTGTAGATGTTTTGTATTAATATACATAATGATGTCCCCCTTCATGTAAAGTATTCCATCAGTTATTTACCGTTTTTTTTCAAAATTTCCTTTTGAAATGTTTTTATGTTTGAAAAAAAGTAAAAGAGGTGATAAAATGTAGTAATTAGTAAAAATAGGAGGAGTTTTAAATTGGAAGAAAAAATCACAATAACTATGCTAATTTTACTCACAATGATATTTATAAAAAATGTAATTTAAAATAAAAATTTCCCCCTTAAAGGGGGATTTTTATTTAATACTTAGGGATAGTAAGATACCTCTACCGTTACCTTCTATATTAAAATTGTTACCACAGGCGATAAGGGCGTCCTCTTTTCCAAGGGTATATTCATTACTATTTATTTGAACGTGGCGATTTTCTTCTAAGCTATAAAAGATATTGATTGTCTTAGTAGATAGATTTTTACCTAGGAACTCTGTTTCAATAATTTTGAAATCCAAAAGATTGATATTATCTTTGAAAATGAGATTGAAGTCGATACTTTTTTTGTCAGCTAAGCTACTACTATGGCTATCTCCTGAAAAATATATGTGAGATAGTGGCTTTAAACAGTGTTCTTTTCCATCTACTTCGAGCTTAATATTTCCTGATAATAAAACTAGGAGTCTTTTATATCCTTTGAAAGATGTAAAGTTATATTCACCAGGATTTATAGTTGCTGTTGAGATTCTAAAATAAAAAGGACTGTCAATGGTAGAACCGTCGGGATAAATATATAGTTCTTTAGAAATCCCTCCACTCCAAAGACGCTCTTTTTGATTTTCTTTTCTAACGATTTTATAATCCATAATGTCCTCCCTATATAGCGGTTAATGTCACTACTTATATAGCTTATAAATTAAAAATAATCAAGGTCAATTTTAACAAAAAATAAAAAAACTCTCTGAGAAAATCTCAAGAGAGTTTTTATGCAGTCTCCATAAGTGGTTTATCATTCTTGTCAGTGTGCTCTAATCCCAATATTATTAAATCCAATAATTCGTCCATAGTTTTACCTTTTAGTAGTTCTTTTATGTTAGTTTCTAGCATTTTTACACCTCACTAAAAAAGTTTTGATATTACACATACCATAATACAAAAATTTTATAAAATAGTCAAACAAAAAAGAGATTTTTTTAAAAAAAAATGTTATAATTTACGTCGGAAGTGATTTTTAATAGAACAAGAGGTAAAAATGAAAAAAAGAGTATTACCATTGCTAGTAGTTATATCTATTTTTATAATGGCTATATATTCTCCAAAACTGAGCGTGGATTTAAAAGGAAAAACGAAATTTTCACAGGAATTTGTTCAAGGAGAAGTAACTAAAGTTATAGATGAAGAGTTGATGAAAGATCCTGTTATAAAGGGAAAATTTAGAGGTGGACAAAATTTAGAAGTGAGAATTTTAGAGGGAAAACATAGGGGTGAAGTTTTTAAAGTTTATAACTCTTTAAGTGCTCTTCACAATGTATATGCGGATGTGGGTTTGAAAGCTATATTTACTGTGAGAGAGGAAAAAGAAAAAACCACCGTGTGGTTATATAATTTAAAAAGAGATAGAGCGATATATTTATTGGGAGCAATATTTATAGGAGCAGTTTTAATTTTAGGAAAAATGAAGGGAGTAAAATCTCTCTTGGCTCTAGTTTTTACAGGGTCAATGATAATATATGTGTTATTACCACTTTTATTTAAAGGGGTAAATCCCATATCGACATCAATATTTTTATCCTCTATAATAATTGTGGTAAGTTTTTTATTGATAGGTGGCTACGATAGAAAAACATACTCAGCTATAATAGGAACCATAAGCGGAATAACTATTGCAGGTTTAATCTCCTATGGATTTGGAAAAATAATGAATTTAAGTGGATTAAATTTATCGGAAGGACAGCAACTACTCTATATAACAAAAGATTTTAAACTTCAAATAGAGGGATTGTTATTTGTCTCTATATTGATAGCTTCGTTAGGAGCTGTTATGGATGTAGCTATGTCAATATCTTCATCCGTCAATGAGATACATCAACATAAAAAGAGTTTGACTTCAAAAGAGCTATTTAACTCCGCTATGGTGATAGGGAGAGATATTGTAGGAACAATGATAAACACATTGATACTTGCTTTTGCGGGAGGGTCATTACCTTTGATGATGATGATATGGGGATACGGGATGGTTTATCAACAATTTATAAACATACCGGCTATAGCGATTGAGATTGTCAATGCTTTGGCAGGAAGTATAGGTATAATAGCAACTGTACCAATAACAGCAGTTGTTTCAATAATATTAATAAAAAGAAAAGGGGAGGAATAATAGTGAGAAGCACTAAATTCTTAGTTTTAGGAACTCTTTTATCTATGGCTTTAATTGGCTGTGGAAAGAAAGAGGAAGCACCTAAAACAGCAACAAACACAGAGGTTAAGGAGTATCAAGAGAATAAACTTAATCTAGAGAAAAAAATTATTACAAAAGGAGAGGCAGGACCAGAGGAAGTTACACTGTCTTTTGCAGCTACTTCTGATGTCCATGGAAGAATATATCCGTATGAGTATGGAATTGATTCTGAGGACCCAAGTGCAGGACTTGCAAAAACTTATACAATTGTAAAAAAATTAAGAGAGAAAAATCCAAATTTAATTTTAATGGATATTGGAGATACTGTTCAAGATAATAGTGCTGAACTATTCAATAATTTAGAGACACACCCTATGGTGGAGGCCTTGAACACAATGGATTATGACGCATGGATTTTAGGAAACCATGAGTTTAACTTTGAAAAAGATTTTCTATTGAGAAATGTTAAAAACTTTAAAGGATCGGTAATATCCGTAAATATAGAGAATGAAGATGATGGATCGAAATTTGTGTTACCATATCAAATCTATGATATCCAAGGAGTAAAAGTAGCTTTGGTAGGAGGAATACCACCTCATGTACCTATGTGGGAAGCATCTGCTCCTGAGCACTTCAAAGGGCTTACTTTTGAAGATCCAATGACGGCAGTAAAAGAAACGTTAGATGAATTAGATGGTAAATATGATGTACTTGTGGGAGCTTTCCATTTAGGAAGAAAAGACGAGTACGGAAAAACTGGAGTATTTGATTTAGCGGAGGCTTATCCTCAATTTGATTTGATATTTGCAGGGCATGAACACGCTAGATATGTCACAGATATAAATGGAATAACAGTTCTTGAGCCGGGTGCTTATGGATGGGGAGTTTCAAATGGGGAAATAAAAGTCGTTAAGAAAGATGGAAAGTGGGAAGTTCAAGATATAGTAGCTAAAAATGTGGAAACAAAGGATGTTGAAGCTGATAAGGGGATACTAGATCAATTTAAGAATGTACATGATGAATCTAGAGCGGATGCAAATAAGGTAGTTGGAAAGGTAAATGATAAATTTATAAAGAGAACAGATTATATTACTGGTGAGGATAAAGTTACAACAATGCCAACTTCGCAGTTAGAGGATAATGCAATAATTGAACTAATAAATGAAGTACAAAACTACTTTGCTAAATCTGATGTTTCAGCAGCAGCGGTATTCAACTTTGACTCTAATCTGAATGCTGGGGATTTTAAAAAGAAAGATGTAGCATTTATATACAAATACACAAATACTTTGATGGGTGTAAATATGACTGGAGAAAACTTATTGAAGTATATGGAATGGTCAATGAACTATTATAACCAAGCGAAACCGGGAGATGTAACTGTATCGTTTAATCCAAAAGTTAGAGGGTACAACTATGATATGTTTGATGGAGTGAACTATAAAGTGGATATATCTAAACCAGCTGGTGAAAGAATAGTTGATGCAACAATAAATGGTCAACCGATAGATCCAAAAAAGACATATAAGGTAGCTATAAATAACTATAGATTTGGAACTCTTATGAATTTAGGTCTTGTGACAGAAAAAGATAAATACTATGACTCTTACGAGGAGTTACAAGATGGAGGAAGAATTAGAGACCTGATTGTAAAATATGTGCAGGAGAATCTAAAAGGAGAACTAAATCCAAAAGTTGACAACAACTGGTCAATCATTGGGTTTGAAGAGAATGTTCCGGGGAAGGACGCTATTATTGAAAAAATCAGAACTGGTGAAATAAAAATACCGATGTCAGATGATGGAAGAACATTAAATGTTCAGTCAATAAACATAAATAACTTATAATAGCAGTAAAAGTAAAAAAGAGGAAAGTTTTTTCCTCTTTTTTATTTACATTTTTAATAAATAAAGTTACAATAGATAGAAATATAAGAAAATTAAATACTTAATATATATCATAGGATTAGTTACAGGAGGAGAATATGTATCTATTAAAATTTAAAAAAAATCTAGTGAAAAAAATATGGGGAGGAAGAGGGTTTGAAACAACTTTAGACTTTCAATTACCTACTGATGAGCTATATGGAGAGTCTTGGGAGGTGAGCTGTCATCAAGCGGGGATGTCTTATGTTGAGAATGGCGAGTTCAAAGGGGAAAGCCTAGAAGATATATTTAAAAAATATGGAGCAGAGCTTGTAGGTGAGGAGATTGTTAAAAAATACGGGAAGAAGTTTCCTCTTTTAATAAAGTATCTAGATATCAATGATAAGCTATCTGTACAAGTTCATCCAAGTGATGAGTATGCTTTGAGGGTAGAAAAAGAGTTTGGAAAAAGTGAAGTATGGTATGTTATGGAAGCGAGTTCGGATGCTAAACTTATATTGGGGCTTAAAAAGGAGATAACTCCAGAGATATATGAAGAAAAGGTAAAAAGAAAAGATTTTACAGAGCTCTTCAATGAGGTAAGTGTAAAGAAAGGAGATTTTATAGATGTAAAACCCGGGGTAGTTCATGGAACTTTAGAGGGGTCTATTTTAATCTGTGAGATACAACAAAATTCGGATACAACTTATAGAATATATGATTTTGATAGAAAAGTAAATGGAGTAAAAAGGGAGTTACATTTGGATAAAGCTATGGATGTGATTCAGTTTGGAAAGGATGTGAATATCAGTTCCGAAGAGACAAGAAAAAAAATAAGGGTTCAAGATGCAACTATTGAAGAGTTAATAAAGGGCGAATATTTCTCTGTTGATAGATTATTAGTTGAGGGAGTATTTGAAGATAAAGTTTATAATAATTTTAAAGTATATTCAATACTTGATGGAGAAGGGATATTAAAATCTGATGGAGTAGTGTATGAAGTGAAAAAGGGTGATACGTACTTTATACCAGCCAAGACATCTGTCACTATAAATGGGAGACTAGAGATTATGAAGAGTTACATATAGAGATAAAAAATTTTAAGGGGATGGTATATGTCAAATAAAGCAATAGCTCTGCTAAAGGTTTTGTTACATGGGGATATCCATTTAGAAGAAATAACAAAATATGTGGATTTAGATATAAATTCTATAGAAAGAAATATAAGCATATTGAACGAATATCTATGCGAAAAAGGAATAAAGCCAATAAAAAAAATAAATAATATTTATAGTCTTGAAAATAGAGATGAAAAGTTTTCTGAGTTTTTTTCAAAATTGGATATTCTTTCATCGAGAGAAAGACAAGATATATATTGTATAAGATTACTTTTAGATAGATATATCAATCTGGAAAAAGAGAGGCAGACTATGGGGGTTTCAAGAACAACAGCCGTCAAAGATTTAAAAAAAGTACGGGAGTTTTTAGAAAAGAAGGAAATTAAAGTGGAGTCTAAAAACTCAAAAGGAATTTTTCTAAAAGATATCAATGAGGGAAACCTATATAATATACTCTGTGAAAAAATAATGAAGTTATTTATAGATAGAGATTTTCTATCTAAACAAAGAAAAGAGTTGTTGGAAGAGATAGATATTTTAGAAGAGGAAAAGTATTTGAAAATATACTCTCAAATTTCAGAGGAATTTAAGTTAAGAAAATCTTCTTTTTCATATTATGCAATTTATACAATGGCGATAATAGAAAAAATTAAGGGAGTTATAGAGTACGAATTAAATGGGATTGAAAAACATAAGGAATTTGAAGCAGTATTGTTGAGGTTAGAAAAAATAAAGTCTCTAGGGGAGGTATCGTTTGAGTTTAAAAAATTTTTAGCCAGTGTAGTATTAAAAATTATGTATATCAGTGATTCGAATAGATTTTTGAAAGAGAGCTATGAAAAATTCATAAATAAAATTCAAGAGATATTTAATTTGGATGACTGGGAGAGAAGGAAACTATACAGACAGCTTGAAAACTGTTATGCTATGGGATACTTAGATAAAAAATACGGGGTATTATGGGTTAGAAAAAGTTCAAATTCAGAGAGATGTAAAAAATTGGGGAAAATAGTGGAAGAGAGTTTAAAGGAGTTAGGAATTGAGATGATATATTCTGATATTTTGAGACTGGCGAGCTGTATAACAAATTTTTTTATGCTAGAAGAATATATAGAGGGATTTAAAGTGTTAAGTGTTTCTAGAAATATAGATAGTGAGTATAATCGAAGGGTTATTAATTCCATGAAAACTTTTTACCCAAAAATATCTTTTACAACAGAGTCTTTTTTAGAGTTTAGGTTTAAAAGTAGAGAAGAGATTGAAAGCTATGATTTGATAATATCTGACACAGAAAGTTATAGTATTAAGAATCTTAGAAAGGTAAATACTTTGAGCTTGAGAGAGATTCAAAGATGTTTTATAGACTATGCTTTAGATAAAAGATTTTTAAAATTAAAAAAATAGGAAATATATTTTTTATGATATAAAAAGAGTTAAAAAAAGTATATATACACAATATGTTAAAGATGATACTCTATGTGTACAAATCCTTTTCTCTAATATGTTCCCCCTAATATATATTTGAGAAAAATTTAAAAAGAACTCCGCCCCCCGGAGTTCTTTTTTCATATATAAAGTATATTATTTATCAGATATAGACTCTACACCAGGTAATTTTTTACCCTCTAAGTATTCTAGAGAAGCTCCACCACCAGTAGAAATGTGAGAGAATTTATCAGCAAATCCTAAAGAGATAGCAGCAGCAGCAGAGTCTCCACCACCAATTATAGTAGTAGCATCCTCTAAGTTAGCGATTGCCTCACAAACTCCAATAGTTCCCTTAGCGTAGTTAGACATTTCAAAAACACCCATTGGTCCATTCCATACAACAGTTTTCGCTCCAATTAGCTGATTAGCAAAAAGTTTAACCGTAGCAGGTCCAATATCCAATCCCATTTCATCATCAGGAATTGTATCTACTGATACAACTGAATGTGGTGCATCATTAGAAAATTCTTTACAAACCACTGTATCGATAGGTAAAACTATCTTCCCGTTAGCTTTTTCTAGTAAAGATTTAGCTAAATCCACTTTGTCCTCTTCAACAAGAGATTTTCCTGTATTTTTTCCTAAAGCCTTGAAGAATGTAAACATCATAGCTCCACCGATTAAAATTTTATCAGCTTTAACTAGCAAGTTTTCAATAACCCCAATTTTGTCAGAGACTTTAGCACCTCCTAAGATAGCAACTAGAGGTCTTTCTGGTGCATCAACAGCCCCACCGATAAACTTGATTTCCTTCTCCATCAGGAATCCAGCAGCGGTATTTCCTTCACCGATATTAGCGGCGATTCCAACATTGGAAGCATGAGCTCTGTGAGCAGTTCCGAATGCGTCATTGACAAATAACTCACCTAAAGAAGCCCAGTATTTTCCTAATTCAGGATCATTTTTAGATTCTTTTTTTCCATCCAAATCTTCAAATCTAGTGTTTTGGAACATAAGAATCTCTCCATCTTTTAAGTTAGCAACAGCTTTTTCTAACTCCTCTCCTCTTGTCGCGTTAATGAAAGTAACGGGTTGTCCTAGAAGTTCAGCTAACCTTTTAGCAACAGGTTCGATATTTCTTTTTTCTAAATCAGCCACTTCTTTTACTTTTCCTAAATGAGAGAAAGCGATAACTTTTCCTCCGTTTTCTAAAACATACTTTATAGTTGGTAAAGCAGCTACTATTCTATTCTCATCAGTGATTTTTCCATCTTTCATAGGAACGTTAAAATCAACCCTCATTAAAACTTTTTTACCAGCTACATCTAAATCAGTTACAATTTTCTTTGCCATTTTATGTGAACCTCCCAATATTTTCATAAATTATTTATATCTTCTTAAAAAAAAGCGGAACTATTTAGCTCCGCTATTCTGTTTATTCTGTTTTTCCCAGATGCTCTAACTATTTAGAAAGTTCTACGAAGTACTTTAAAGTTCTAATTAATTGAGCAGTGTAAGACATTTCATTGTCATACCAAGCAACAGTTTTAACTAATTGCTTATCCCCAACAGTCATAACTTTTGTTTGAGTTGCATCAAATAGTGATCCGAACTCAATTCCGATAATATCAGAAGATACTAGCTCTTCATCAGTATATCCAAATGACTCGTTTGCAGCAGCCTTCATAGCAGCATTAACTTCAGCAACAGTTACTGGTTTTTCTAAAACAGTTATCAACTCAGTTAATGATCCAGTAATTACTGGTACTCTTTGTGCAGAACCATCTAATTTTCCAGCTAATGCAGGGATTACTAATCCGATTGCTTTCGCAGCTCCAGTTGTATTAGGAACAATGTTAGCAGCAGCAGCTCTAGCTCTTCTTAAATCTCCCTTAGCGTGTGGTCCATCCAATGTGTTTTGATCATTTGTATAAGCGTGGATAGTAGTCATTAATCCTTCTACAATTCCAAATTCTTTATTTAATACATTAGCCATTGGTGCTAAACAGTTAGTTGTACAAGAAGCTCCTGAAATTACTGTCTCTGTACCATCTAAAATATCTTGGTTTACGTTGAATACGATAGTTTTGATATCTCCTGTAGCAGGTGCAGATATAACAACTTTTTTAGCTCCAGCTTCTAGGTGAAGTCCAGCTTTCTCCTGAGAAGTAAAGAATCCAGTACACTCAAGAACAACGTCTACATTTAACTCTTTCCAAGGTAAGTTTTTAGGATCTCTATCAGCTAAAACTTTAATTTTCTTTCCATTTACAGAGAACCCTCCCTCGATAACCTCGATAGTTCCATTGAATCTACCTTGTGCTGAATCATATTTGAAAAGGTGAGCAAGAGTTTTTGCGTCTGTTAAATCATTTATTGCTACTACCTCAAACTCAGGGTTGTTCATCATTAATCTTAATGCTAATCTTCCAATTCTTCCGAATCCATTAATCGCTACTTTAACTGCCATTTGGAAACCTCCTAAAAATTTATATTTTTTTAATTAAGTTCGATAAATATTTGCACATCTTCTAAGAAATACGGAATAAAATAGATATTTCCTTTTTCTTTAGTTTGTTAAGATGGCTTTTGTATATGTCTTAATGATATATTATCTCACTTGATTTGTCAATTTATTCATGGGAACTAAAATTAATCTTTTTATGATTACTTTTTCATTAAAATATACAATAAAAGAGAGTAGGATATTTTTACCCCACTCTCCTCTTTAGGATAGATAAAATCTTTTTAAGCGTTTGGAACTACTTTTTTATGATAGGTTCTAGCCCTTGAACATCTAGCCACTGTGAAAGAGTTAGATTATTTAACTCTCCAAAGCCTTTTTCTGGGACAGCTCTTCTAGCTAAAGTAACATATGGACCACAAGTTAAAGATGTTCCTATTTCACCCGGTTTCATAATAGTATAAGCAAATCCCACATAAGTTCTATCGTATGCCACATGAGAGTCTTTTCCACATTCAACGACAGACCAAATGATAGCTTTCCTATGTTCTTCTAGGAATTTTTTTAAATCTTCTGGATTGTCGTTATCTGTCCAAATACCTGCGTCCTCGATAAATAGACTTGCATCTTTATCTCTATTTTTAGCTATAGAGATGGCGATAAAACACCAGACTCCATACCCTTCATTCTCTTTAAATGGTCGATCTTCTATGGGTCTATATGCAGTTACACCTTTGTTGGCACAAATCATATGTGATCCGGGAAGAGGTGTAAATCTTCTGTTAGATTCAGTTCCAAAAAGTTCGATACCAGCTTCTAAAAGAGGTCTAGCATCATAAACTTTTAAAATTGATCCATCAAATTGTGGTACTTCTAAAACTGTTGACAAAGAATCTTCAACAATTGCGTCGTGTTTAGCTAAATCATATCCCCAGACTTGACCAGCAAGTCCACAAAAAGATGAAGCAGTTAACATGTTGATTTGTCCGATATAGGCATCATTAACTTCAGCTCTATCGTAAGCTACAATACCATCTATCAAGATATCATCTGTTTTAGGAATAGTTCCCACAGAAACTTTTAAAACAGAAACATATCCATTTCCAGTCGAACCGGGAGCACCGTATCCATCACAATAATCCTCATAAAAACTAATGGCAGTTTTGTCAATTTTCATTTTTGTTCCTCCTCTTTATACGCTTCACAGTAGAGATATATTTTTATTGCCCCAATAGATCTTTATAGTTCATAATTAGGTATATTAAGCCTAAAACTCCCAATATAAATAGAACTATTGATAAGGCTTTTTCCTCTTTATTAAATTCAGGTTGAGTCGGGTTGAACTCTTTTCTAGCTCTCATAAAAAATGGAATACCGATAGCGTATATAACTGCAGCTAAAAGCATATAATTTAATCCAGCCGCATAAATGAGCCATAGACCATAGAGTGTTCCCAAGAAACCTGTAATTATAGCATTTTTTCTACTTGCAAATATAGTAGTAGGATAGTTGTCATTTTTTGCTGATATTTTCCAAAGGTAAGCAGTACAAGCTATGTAACATGGTAGTACCATCACACCTGTAACACTTAGCATCAAGTTCCATGCGTTATTTGAGAAGTAAACTAAAATCATAGTTACTTGCATAATAATACTGGAAATAAGTAGGGAAAATGATGGAGAGTTATTTTTGTTTACTTTGGCAAAAGCTTTAGGAAATGTTTGTCCCTTAGCTGCAGCAAGTGGTAATTCAGCTAACATAATAGTCCAAACAAGCCAAGAACTCAATATGGAGATTATAACTCCAATGTTCATAATCCAGTCTCCCCAAACTCCAATCATTCCACCCAGAACAGCTGCAGTTGAAGGAGCTGCCATAGTTGAAAGTTGCCCTTGAGAATAATATCCAATTGGAAGTAAAGATAGTAGAATGTAGATAACCAAACAAGCTAAGAATCCTAAAAGAGTAGCTTTACCGACATCTGATTGACTTTTTGCTCTATCTGATATAACAACTGCACCTTCAATTCCGATAAAAACCCAAAGAGTAACAAGCATAGTACTCTTAACTTGTGCAAAGACAGAGCCAAGAGGTTTATCAGCAAGAGTTGGGATAGTTTCTGTACCCCAGAAGTTGATAAAAAATGCACCAAATTTAAAAAGAAAAGCAGTAATCAATAGAAATAGTACAATGGGAACCAATTTTCCAATGGTACCAATAGTATTTAAGGAAGTTGCTCCTTTTACACCGGCTAAAACTATAAAATATATAATCCAAATAACCAAGGACCCTCCGATAACAGAGTTAAAGTTATTACCTCCAGTGAAGTATCCCGGGAAAAAATAATTTAAAGAATCCATAAGTAAAACTGCATAACCGATATTAGCAAAACAGTTACAAAGCCAATATCCCCAAGCCATAAGGAAACCAATAAAATTTCCAAATCCAAGTTGACCGTAAGAGTAGATTCCAGTTGTCGCATCTGGCCTAGCTGCTGCCAGAATTCTAAATGTGTTGGCAACAAACCATATTCCTATTCCGGTTACAACCCATGCAATAATAATCGCTCCAGCCCCAGCGTACTGAGACATATTTTGAGGTAAGTTATATACTCCACCACCAATCATTGCACTTATAACAACGGCAGTAAGAGTTATTAACCCAAGTTTTTTAGTACTATCAGCCATTTTGATACCTCCTTAAAAAATTAATTTTTTATAACCATAGTATGGAATCTTCTAACTCCGTCACTATCAACGAACGCTTCGATTCCGTGGATATCACTGTAATATCCTGGGAAAACTCTTTCAAACTCCTCTCTAGCCAAAAGGAAGTCTAAAATAGGTTTAGAGCTATCATCTATTCTTTCTCCTCCCATCAATACAGGGATTCCCGGTGGATATGGTACGACAATAACACCAGCAGTTCTATTCATACAATCTTTGATAGGTATGTGTTCAATATTTCCTCTAAATACTTCTACTGAAGCTTCGGCAGGAGTCAAAATCTGCTTAGGAATAATTTGGAACGCCTTATCCATAAGATCTAGAAGTTTTGATTCTACAATGTATATATGCATATCTAAACAATGATCTTTTAAGCCTTTGTTAGAATATTTTTCAGGGAAAGAGTTTACTAAATCTGGGAAAATATCTGTAAGAGGTGTGTTTTTATCAAAGTCTTTTTTGAAATCCATTAAAGCTTTGATAAGAGCCTCTTGTTTTGTTACAGTAGTTCCAATTGGATGAAGGAATAAAAGTGAGTAAGTGTCAGTTTTCTCATTGACTACTCCTTTACTTATTATGTAATTACTCAATATAGATGCTGGAATACCGACCTCATTATATTTTCCATCTACATTTAAACCGGGACATTTTACAGTTAATTTTATAGGGTCTAACATAACGTAGTTTTCTTCAATATCTTCAAATCCATGCCAGTTATTGTCGGCATCTAAAGTCCAACAATTTTGATTTTTTAATAGGTATTCATCAGGAATATCTTCAAAATCTGTTAGAATTCCATTATATAGAGCTTTTATTGGTTGCCATAGAGAGAAGAACCATTCATTAAGACTAGCATACTCCTTATTTAGATTAGCGATTCTCTTTCTAAAATGGATAGCATTTAAAATAGTTTCGTTCATTAACTCCTCCCCAGCAAAGTCCATCATGGCAGTAGAAACATCTAGAGAGGCAATCATACTGTATTGTGGAGATGTAGAACCATACATTAGATATGCTTCATTGAACACTACAAAATCAATTTTATCTTTAGTTCCATTTTTTGCGTGAAGCATTGATGATTGAGAAAATGCTCCCAGCAATTTATGTGTAGATTGGGAAGCAAAGATTGGTGGATGATCAATAGCATTGTCAGAATCAGTCATAGCGTAGTGGTCTTTATATAGTGGATGGAACTTAGCGTAAGCATACCAAGCTTCATCAAAATGTAAATTTAGAACATTGCTATTTAGAGATTCTTTGATTTTATTAACGTTGTAACAAAGTCCATCATAAGTGGAGTTTGTCAATGCAGACATTTTAATCTTCTGTTTCTTCTGCTCAGGAGTCAATGCGGGATTAGTGGCGATTATCTCGTCAATATATTCTTTTGTAAACTCCTCTAATTTAACAGGTCCAATTATTCCAAGACTGTTTCTTCTAGGAATCATATACATAGGTATTGCTCCAGTTACAACCATTCCATAATTAAGAGATTTATGACAATTTCTATCCACAAAAGCTAAATCATCTTTAGTGACCCTACCTTTCCAAACTACTTGGTTAACTGAACTTGTTCCATTTAAAATGTAGTAAGTTTTATCAGCAGAGAAAACTCTAGCGGAGTTGTTTTCAGCGTCTTTGACAGGTCCTTCATCATCTAAAAGCGATCCTAGTTCAGGAACAGATATGGAAAGGTCTGCTCTAAATGTATTTTCTCCATAGAAATCAAACATCATTTTACCAATAGGATTAGTCAGAAACATTGTGCCACCAGCATGACCAGGTGTATGCCAAGGATATTTGAATTTTTGAGTATAATCCATAAGTTGACCGAAGAAAATTGGTTTTATAGATTCAATATATCTTTCAAGTTCAACCTCGATTTGCCCAGCTAAAAAAGTTAAAGTGTCTTCAAAAATATTTATTACAAGATTAACTTGTTTTAAAACTTGCAAGGGGATTTCTGATAGACTGTCCTCTGTGATAACAAAAATTGGAATTTTTGAATTTGTTTTTCTGATAGATTTAACTATATTTTCAAGTTCATCATTAAAGTATAAGACAACTCCTGAAATAGCTTTATCAGAAGAGAATATTCTTTTAAAATCAGTTGCGTTATCCACAAAAGATGTGTTAAAGCACTCCAAAAGAATATCTAACTGCTCGGAAGATTCATAAGTCGAACCTGATTCATGTAGCACTAATAAAGGCCAATCTAAATAACTGAAAGAATTCATGATAAAACCTCCTTAAAGATTTGGGAATTTTTTTAAACTGCACTATTCTTAAAAAAAAGTGATAGCTTTCCTTTAAAAAATATTTTTTACCCGCAGTTCAATGAGTTCCTTAATATTTTCTATGAGTAAGAAATAAGTTGCTTTATTTTCAATATTTAAGTTGTTTTTATCAATCTCATTTTTGAACCTTTCCTCGGAATGTTTTAGTCTTTTTAAAAGGGTGTTGTAGGTGTAAGTAGATGAATTCAATGTCGCTAAATCCTTTAAAATAACTGCTAACTCTGATGTTATAGATATATCTGTAGATATTTTGTTAAAACATTCTCGAATTTTTAAAAGAACCATATATTCTGAAAACTTTAACGAATAATTTTTGGAGATATCTATTTGTTTGAAAAAAAATCGGTTATCTTTTTCCATCTCAACTAGTTGTTCGCAGTCATCCAGATTGACTTTGAGTTCTTCAAAAAGCTCATCTTGTTTCAGTGAAACAGCTTTATATTTTAGTGCTTTAGCAAAGTCAAAAATAATATCTTTCATTACAGAGTCCACTTTTGCTAGCTGAGAAATAATCTCATTATTTTGACTAGGTACATATAAATTTGAAACTATAGCACAGATTACTCCAACTAATAGAAGAATATACTGATTTAAAACGAATTCTAAGGAGGCATTTTCATTCAATAGAAAATGTGTAGCTAGAACAATGTTAGTAAAAAAGCCTTGCATTAGATTAAATCGAATACAAAGAGGCATAAAAATACCTGTGAATACCGCTAAAGAGATAGGATTAAAATTAAAAATTCGAATAATTGTAGCGGATAAAATCAGACCAAAAGAGGCAGCCAAGACCCTCTCAAAAGAACTTCTTAAGGATGCTTTTCTTGTACTTTCTAAACTTAGAATACAGATTGTGGCAGCAGAATATTTATATTCTAAGGAGAAAGAGTGAGCGATAAGCACAGCTACATATGGACCGATCATATTCTTTAGAACTTTGTGTCTATCATAAGTGCTAAGTTTATCAAATATCATAAAAAATCCTCCAAAGAATAAATTTTAGTTTAAAAGGTTATTCGCCAAACAAAGTAAAAATCCTCCATCAAACTATAAATAAAAATATATTTCTAAATAAATACATTTTAGAAAAAATATTTTATTTTATCTTGATTTTTTTGATTTTTAAATATATAATTTGTTTTGTAAAAGTAAGATGTCTATGAGGGGTGAATGGAGATGAAAAAGTTAAGTTTGACAAATAAAATTTTTATATCATTAATTATGGGAGTCATAAGTGGGTTGTTATTGTATCCATTTAGGAACGATTTAATAGTAAAAAAATATGTGATAGACTTTTTCTTTAATTTCTTAGGAACGGGATTTATAAGAGCAATAAGAATGATTGTGATACCGTTAGTTTTTTGTTCTTTAACTGTTGGGGCAGCAGGTGTTGAAGATATAAAAAAATTAGGAAGAGTGGGAGTAAAAACTTTAGCTTTTTATCTGGGAACTACAGCAGTGGCAATAACTTTAGCCTTAGGAGTTGGCTTTTTAATAAATCCGGGAAAGGGAGTTATTTTATCCCAAATTGTAACAAGTAATGTTTCAGTAAATGAAGTAAAACCATTTGTAGAGGTTTTATTGGGAATGATACCGATAAATCCAATGGAAGCCTTAGCTAAAGGAGATATGTTACAGATAATAGTATTTGCAATTTTGTGTGGTGTAGGTATGGCAATACTGGGAGATAAAGTCTCGATAGTTAGAAAGGGAATGGAGGAGTTAAATAGCTTAGTTCTAAAGTTGGTTGAAATTATAATGCAATTGGCTCCATTTGGAGTATATGGATTGATTGGGAAAACATTTGCAACACTGGGGTATGTGGCAATGTTACCGCTCCTAAAATATTTTATAGGTGTAATTATTGTTTTATTATTACATTGTTTGATAACATATCAAAGTTTATTGATTTTTGTGGCTAAATATAATCCTATTAAATTTTTAAAGAAATTTTCTGGACCAATGATGGTAGCATTTTCAACTTCTTCAAGTAGTGCAACTCTACCAGCTTCTATGGAAACAATGCAAGACGAGTTTGGAGTATCTAAGACAATATCTTCATTTACGCTTCCTTTGGGAAGTACGATAAATATGGATGGAACCGCAATAATGCAAGGAGTTGCAACAATATTTATAGCTCAGATATACGGTGTCAGTTTAACAATGGGAGATTTTGTAACAGTGATTATAACAGCAACATTGGCATCAATAGGAACTGCGGGAGTTCCTGGAGTCGGGGTCATAATGCTGGGAATGGTATTGCAACAGATTGGTTTACCTTTGGAGGGAATGGCTCTTGTGATGGGAATTGATAGGTTCGTGGATATGTTTAGAACTACTGTGAATATAACAGGGGATGCAGTTTGTACATTGATTGTGGCAAGAACAGAGGGAGAGCTAAAAGAGGAAGAGGTAACTACATCAGTTGAAGAAAAAAGATACCCAATATAGGTATCTTTTTTTATTGTAAGTTTTAATTTGCGATATGAAGAATCTCTTTAAAATCATTGGGAAGAGGTGCTTGAACTTGAATTTTTTCTCCAGTTTCAACATCTGTGAAAATCAGTTTAAAAGCGTGAAGAAGTTGTCTCTTAGCCCGAATGTCTTCTCCACCATAGAGTTCATCTCCTAAAATGGGATATCCGACCAAAGACATATGGGCGCGAATCTGATGAGTTCTTCCCGTGAAAAGTTCTAACTCAACCAAAGTTAAGTCCTCGTTTGGAAAACGTTCTAAAACTTTCATATAGGTCTTAGCAGTTTGTCCACCAGTGTCAAGACTCATTTCTTTTCGTCTCAGCTCATCCCCCTCTTTACCGATAGGAATCTCTATCATCATTTCATTTTCTTTGACAATACCTTTGACAATGGCTTGATAAAATTTGGATACTTTTTCTTTATCACTCTGCAAAAAAGCCTGTGTATAGGCGTTTTTTGCTACAACAATCAATCCAGAGGTATTCATATCTAAACGATTGAAAAACCTAGGAGGCTGTATTTTACCAGTTTGTTCTTGAAGGTAGTGGATAACTCCATTTGCTAGTGTCAAGTCCGTCTTTTTTGTAGTTGGATGAACAACTAAATAGGGGTCTTTATCAATAATAAGTAGATTTTTATCCTCATATATAATTTTTAAATCCATTTTAATAGATTTGATTCCAACTTCCTTTTCTTTTTCTTTAACTAAAAGTCTCGCATTTTTTTTTACTTGTTTTGTAGTTTTGGTTCTTTTACCATTCAAATAGACTTCGACATTTCTAATACCTCTTCCAGAATACCCTTTTTCTCTGAGATATTGTGAAATTTTCATATTGTGAAATTCAGATTCAACAACGAATTTTTTCATACTTCCACCTTTAAAAATTGATTTTATTTTCAATATTTTATAATGAAATTAAGAAAAAAACAACCTTTTGATTTTAAATTGACAAAAAATTGACCACAACAACACTAGTGTATAAGTATACTAGTGTTGTATAAAATTAGAAAGTGAGGGGAGATTCAAAAGTTAAAACTTTAGTAAAAAAATAAAGAAATTAAAGTCTGACCAAATATATTTCGACTAAAAATTCAAATTTAACCAAATATCAAAAAAAGGAAATTAATGATTTACAAAAAAACATAAAGGTTGTAATATAAACATATAATAAATTGACTAAAAATTCAAATAACAGGGAGGCAAAGTAAGGATGGGATACAAAATAACAGCAGAAAATTTTGATAGCTTGTTAAAAAATCTTAGTAAAGAGTATAAGATTTATGCTCCAAAAAGATTTCCTAAACAGGGAAGGTATTCAGATACTGACATTGTGAGATATGATAGAGTTTATTCGGCAGATGAGATTGTACATGATGAGAAATCAGATTATGCAGCAAAGGAAGCATTAAGCCCTATAACAGAAACAGTTTTATATTTTACAGATGCAGACTATAGAGAGTCAAAAATTGTTGACGATAGACCAATGCTTGTATTCGCAAGAGCTTGCGACATTCATTCAATAAAAAGATATGATGAAATTTTCTTGAGAAATGGTGGATTTGAAGATTCATACTATAAAAGAATGAGAGAAAAGACAAAGTTCATATTGATGGAGTGTCCAACAAAAGGTTGGGATACGTGCTTCTGTGCTTCAATGGGGACTGCATCAGCAGATGAATACGCATTTGGAGTAAAGTTTGATGGTGAAGAAGTTCTAGTAGAAACTAAAGATGAGCTATTTAACTCTTACTTTGCAGGAAATGATGAGATCGATTTCACAGTAACTCCAGTTGTAGAAAACGAAAGAGTTGTTAGAATTCCAGAAATAAATGATAAAGATACTCAATTAGCAGTGAAATCTTTAGATATGTGGAAAGAGTTTGACAAGAGATGTTTGATGTGTGGAAGTTGTACTGTATCATGCTCTACGTGCACTTGCTTCACAACATATGATATGAATTATAGTTCTGATACAGATGCGGGAGAGAGAAGAAGAATAAATGCTTCTTGCCACGTTGATGGATATACAGAGATGGCTGGAAATCATTCATTTAGAAAAACTGGTGGAGAAAGAATGAGATTTAAAGTTATGCACAAAATTCATGATTTTAAGAAGAGATTTAAAGAGAATCATATGTGTGTTGGATGTGGAAGATGTGATGATAAGTGTCCAGTGTTTATATCTTTCTCAACTACTGTAAACAGACTAGCTGCAGAGGTTGATAAACTAAATGGAGGTAATAAGTAATGGAAAATGTAATAATGCCAACGCCATATAGACTTTTGGATGTAAAAAAAGTTACTGATATAGAGTATCTATTTAGAGTTGAATATCCAGAAGCAGGAAATATAAAATCTGGACAATTTATGCAACTGTCTTTACCAAAAGTGGGAGAGTGTCCAATATCTGTTACAGATTTTTCTGCATCAGAGGGATGGGCAGAGTTCTTAATTAGAAAAGTTGGAACAGTAACTGATGAGATTTTTACTTTACACGCTGGAGATTTACTGCCAATGAGAGGACCTTATGGTAAAGGTTTTGATACGATTGATATAAAAAATAAAAAAGTAATCATTGTGACAGGAGGATCAGGATTAGCTCCAGTTAGATCTTTAATAAATCAAATTTATAAAAATCCAGAGGAAGTTCAGTCAATGGAGTTACTATTTGGATTTAAAGATGACGCTTCAATACTATTTAGAGATGAGATTATCAATTGGAGAAAAAAACATCCAATGGTATTAACAGTAGATAAAGGGTGCGGATTAGATGGTGAGTGTGTAGGACTTGTTACAGAGTATGTACCTCAGTTAAAAATGGTATCAGAAAATTTTGACGATTTGGAAGTTATAATCGTTGGACCACCTAATATGATGAAGTATACAGCTATTGAATTTGAAAAGTTGGGAGTTCCTACTGATAAGATTTGGGTTTCTTTTGAAAGAAAGATGTCATGTGCAGTTGGAAAATGTGGTCATTGTAGAATCGACGAAGTTTATGTATGTCTGGAAGGACCAGTATTTAACTATTCTCAAGCTAAATATCTAATCGACTAAAGGGGGTAAAATAAGTGAATCACGATATAAATATAACTAAACTAAAATTAAACTGCTTCCGTCAATCAAAAGTACCTGGAGAGTTCATGATCCAACTTCGTGTTCCAGGTGGACTAATTGAAGCTAAATATTTAAAAGTAATACAAGATATTGCAGAGAGATGGGGAGATGGAACATTCCACATGGGTATGAGACAAACTCTTAATGCTCCTGGAATAAAGTTTGAAAATGTGGATGCGGTAAATGCGTATTTAGAAGAGTATATTAAGGAAGTAGATGTAGAGGCTTGTGGAGTTGACATGGAAGTTAACAAAGCGGGATATCCTACTATCGGTGCTAGAAATATTATGGCGTGTATCGGAAATTCTCACTGTGTAAAAGCTAATATTAATACTTGGGAGTTGGCAAGAAAACTTGAAAAGCAAATTTTCCCAAGCCACTACCATATAAAAATGACAATAGCTGGATGTCCAAATGACTGTGCTAAAGCTCATTTTAATGATTTTGGAATAATAGGTGTAACTATGCCAATATATGTAAAAGAAAGATGTCTTGGATGTGGAAGATGTGTTAAAGTATGTGAACATTCTGCTACAAGAGTTTTAAAATTAGAAAACTATAGAATTTTAAAAGATACTTGCTGCTGCGTAGGATGTGGAGAGTGCGTTGAGGCGTGTCCATCATCTGCATGGGTAAGAGCGGAACAAAAATTATATAGAGTGTTAATAGGTGGAAGAACAGGAAAACAATACCCAAGAATGGGTAAAATGTTTTTAAACTGGGTTACAGAGGACGTAGTTATCCAAGTTATTGGAAACTGGCAAAAATTCTCTGCCAATGTTTTACATCACAAACCTATGTATATCCATGGAGGTCATTTAATTGACAGAGCTGGGTATCAAAAGTTTAAAGAGATGATTCTTGATGGAGTGGAGTTAAATCCAGAAGCACAAGTGGCACAAAGAATTCTATGGGCAGAGACAGAATATAGAGCTAATATCAACGTTAAGCCAATTTCTAAGCACTCAAGTCCGGGGGATTTATATACTCTAGAAAAGCCTTTTAATTATGAGGGTGGACACTAGAATTAAATTTTTAAATTAAAATATATTTAGAGTAATGGGGACCTCAAAAGGGTTCCCATTAGTTATGTTTAGAACTTTGAATAGAGGTTCAATAAAGAGTGTTAAAAAAAACTAGGGGTGTAAAATGGAAGCTATAAAAGAGAGTAAAAAAAGTTTGAAGGAAAAAATATTAGATTTATTTAAAGCTGAGGATTATTGGGCGATACTACTGGCAACAATTGTTCTTGCATTTTGTGTATCTATCTATATGGGATCGAATTCAGAGAGTATTTTAGGAAAAACGGAAGTTTACAACAGTATAATGAAATCGGAAGGAGAAAGAGCTCCTTTTAAAACAGTTCAATGGCATGAAGCACAGTTTGATAAAAATAGCTTAGCTATAAAATCGACAATAACAGAGAAAATAAAGGGAATTTTGGGAAAACCTAAAAAATGGGTTGTAAATCCAATTGAATCGATATATTTAAGCAAAAATGCAGCTAAGATAAAAGGAGAGCCTTTTGTTCAACAGTACGAGGATTTGAAGAAAGACACAGCAATCTTAAGAAATGAAGCTTTAGTTGCGACAACTTTAGCGGAAGAAAAAGCTTATACAGATACTAATCTAAACACAAGTGCAGACAATTTAGTAGATAAATGGCTTATTAGTAGGGATAAAGAGAATAAAATGAAGGCGAAAGTTGTTGTGAAACCTTACAACTTAATACCGAATCTATTAATATTATTAGCATTTATAGGAATATATTTTAGTTTAGGTATGAGAAAGATGGAAAGAGATAGAAAGGGATTTTTACAAGGATTTCCAGCTGTTTTTGCTCTAGCAACAGGAGCATATTTATTAGGGGAACAAGAGACTTTAAAAGCTTGGGGTCTGGGATATGTTTTCTGGGGCTTAGTACTGGGGTTGATAGTGAGTAATACAGTAGGAACACCTAAAAAGATTTTAGCAGCAGCTCAGACAGAGTATTTTATAAAGACGGGATTAATACTTCTTGGGTCGACAGTTTTAGTTAATAAAGTTCTATTGATTGGAATACCGGGAATTTTCGTAACGTGGTTTGTAACTCCAGTTGTTTTAGTTTTGACATTTGGATTTGGGGATAAAATTTTAAAAATGGAATCTAAGAGTTTAAACATGGTAATGTCAGCAGATATGTCCGTAAGCGGAGTGTCAGCTGCTATTGCAGCAGCGGCAGCTTGTAAGGCTAAGAAAGAGGAGCTGACGTTATCTGTAAGTATCTCTATAATGTTTACTGCCTTTATGATGATTGCTATGCCAATGTTTATAAAGGCTTTGAATATGGACCCAGTATTGGGAGGAGCTTGGATTGGTGGGACAGTTGATTCAACAGGTGCAGTGGTTGCGGCTGGAGAATATTTGGGACCAGTGGCAAGAGACGTTGCAGCAACAATAAAAATGATTCAAAATATAATAATAGGTGTAATGGCACTAGGTGTGGCAGCTTATTGGTCATTAAAAGTAGATAAATCTATGGCTGAAGAGAGAGATTTTTCTTTAAAAGGTTCATTGAATGAGATTTGGAATAGATTCCCTAAATTTATATTGGGATTCATTGGGGCTTCTCTTGTATTCTCTGGAATTTATGGAATTTTGGGAGTGGACGGGTCTAAGATAGTTATAGATAAAGGGATGGTAGATGGACTGATTTCACCTTTACAAGGGTGGTTATTCTGTATAGCATTCACAAGTATTGGACTATCAACGAACTTCGGTGAGTTAGGTAAACTATTCAAGGGTGGAAAACCGATAACTCTTTATGTGATTGGAAAAATTATTAACTTAGGTGTAACTTTTGGGGCTGCGTACTTGATGTTCCATGTAGTTTTCCCTGATATAACGAAATCTTTGATGAGTTTATAAAGATTTTTAGGAGGAGAATATGATAAAAAAATGGATAGCTTTTGTAGGTAGCTTTGTATGTATATATTTTCTATGTTTTTCTGTGTTACCTTTTTTAGATGAAACTTTAGGATTTAAAGAAGCACATGAAAAGTTGGCAGAAGAGGACATTGAATCAGGGGCATGGTATTATATCTTTGTGAAAAAGGTTGAACCTAGTTCTGAAAATGTTAGACATACATTGATTTACTCAAATATGAAAGAGAGTAAAAATGCAAAACATTGATATATTTATAGAGAAAGAGAGAAAAAGAGCTATTGAAATATCAAATGAAGTAGTAGAAAAACCTAAAGTATCTATGATGATTGTTGTATTTCCTTTTCTTTTAATCAATTATATTCAAGAGCTGAGAGTCTATCGGTATAAAAAAGAATTTTTTATAAAAGAGTATTTGTATTTGAAGATTATGACGGTAAATATATTAAAAGAGGGATATTTCTCCACAGAAGAAATAAAGCTTCAGATAGAGAAGAATTTGATAAAAAATGAGAAATATCTAGAGTTTTATGAATATCAAATTCAAGAGGCATTAGCTATAAAAGGTTATATTTTTCAAGAAGAGAATGAACAGGCAATGAGATTGAAAGAGATAGAAACTTTAAAAAAGTGGATAGATGTATTTGAAGTGGATAAAGAAAGTTTAGAGGTCAGTTTAAAATTACTTCAAACTTTAAAAAACAAAATGTAAAGTGTTGAAAAAACTGCATTTGTATGCAGTTTTTTCTTTTACAATCTTGTCTAAATATGATAAAATATGTTCGAATTTGATTTGAAAACTAGGATTAATTAGGGAGGAAAGATGAATAAAAATTTAAAAATTTTTGGTTTGATGGGGTTAGTCTTAGCTCTTTCTGCTTGTAAAGTATTACCGCCAAAAGATGGAGAGTACGAGCTTACTTTAGTTCATGTCAATGATGTTCATGGTAGGGCAAAAGAGGGGCAATTTGATGGTGTGGGATTAGCTAGAGTAGCTACTATAGCTAAGGCTTTAGAGCAGGATAAAAATAATGGAAAGGTACTATTGATAGATGCTGGAGATACAATGCACGGGACAACTTTTGCCACTCTGACTAAGGGTGAATCAATGGTTGAAACTTTGAATGCAGCTGGTCTTGATTATGCAACTTTAGGAAATCATGATTTTAACTATGGTCAAGAGAGATTAGAAGAGTTATTGTCTATGCAAAAATATAAAACATTGGCAGCGAATGTTGTGGATAAAACAACAGGGAAGCCAATTGCAGGGACATATGATATCAGAAAAATAGATGGGAAAAAAGTTGGATTCTTTGGTTTAGCAACTCCTGAAACATATTTTAAGACTAATCCAAATAATGTAAAAAATATAACGATAGCGGACCCTATCGCAACAGCTAAATCAGTTGTTGCTCAGATGAAAAAAGAGGGAGTTACATTTATTGTTGTAATAGCACATTTGGGAGACGACGAGAGTACAGCGAAAAAATTACAAAGTGTAGGATTAGCTGAGGCTGTACCTGAGATAGATTTAATTATTGACGGACACAGTCACACTGAGTTAAAAGAGAAAAAGATAGTTAATGGAGTGACTATAGTACAAACAGGAGAGTATGCTAAAAACGTTGGAGTAGTAAAGGTTGATTTTGATAAATTAAAAAATAGAAACGAAGCGATAGATTATACGCTATATACAAAGAACGTAATCATGAGTGGAGATAATCCAGTTCCAGAAGATGAAAAGGTAAAGGAAAAAATAGATGAAATCTCAAGAAAACAGGAGATGATAACTAATGTTAAAGTTGGAGAATCTAAAATTTTGTTAGAGGGAGATAGAGCCTTTGTTAGAACGGGAGAAACAAACCTTTCACAATTGATAACAGATGCTATGTTGTGGAAAACAGGTGCAGATGTTGCGATTACAAATGGTGGTGGAATTAGAGCTTCTATCAATCCGGGAGAGGTTACAGTAGGAGATATAATCAGCGTATTACCATTTGGAAACTATGTGATTACAAAAGAGGTGAAGGGATCAGATTTACAAAAGGCTGTTGAAAACGGAATAAGATCATATCCAGAATCGTTAGGTGCAATGGCTCAAGTTGCAGGAATGACAGTTAAATTCAATGTCAAAAATCCAGCTTATAGAAAGGTTTTAGAAATTAGAGTAGGAAATGAGAAGTTGGATCCAAATAAGACATATGTAGTGGCAACAAATGACTTTATGGCAGCTGGAGGAGATGGGTACTCATCTTTAGCTGGTGGAAAGGAGTTAGGACACTATCCTGCTTTGGATGAGGTATTGATTGAATACATTCAAAAAGTTGGGTTAGAGGGTAGAGATAAAGTAGTTCCTAGATTGATACCGAAAAAATAAAAGGGGTTATAGATGAATATAGAATCTTTAAGAAAAAAGTTGGTGTTAGCCTTTATAGTAATAGGATTGTTGCTGGGAATATACGAGGCAAATAAACCGGGACCGTTAGTTGTTGAAGAGATGGGAAATGGATATAACGGTGATTTAACTGTAAAACTAGAGATAAAGCCAAAGGGAAATGGAATTAAAATCATTGGGGTTGATATTACTCACCAAGATACACCACCAATAGCTAATCCAGCTATTGAAACTTTAAAAGCGCATATTTTAAAAAATCAAAATGCAGAGTTTGATGCTGTATCAGGAGCGACATATACATCAGAAGGGGTAAGAGAGGCGACTGCAAAGGCATTAGAAAAAGTTAAACACTAAAAAAGAGGGTCAACGACCCTCTTTAAATTTGTATTAATATGCTGGGAAAATTTGAATTTCAACTCTTCTGTTTTGAGCTCTACCAGAAGGTGTTGAATTGCTAGCGATAGGTCTATCAGGTCCAAAACCATTGATAGTTATTCTATTTGGATTTACTCTTCTACTAACTAGATAATCAGCGACACTTCTCGCTCTTTTAACTGATAAATCCATGTTATAAGAGTATGCACCAGTGCTATCAGTATTACCCGAAATAACTATTCTTGTTTCAGGATATTGATTTAAAACAGCAGCAATATCGTTTAAAGGTGCATAAAAGCCACTTCCGATAACATATCCATTTGTTGGAAATGTAACTCCACCCGGTAGATTAAGATTTATATAGTTTCCTTCATCAGTAACTTTAACTTGAGTATTTTGTAATCTAGCTTGTAATTCTTTTGTCTGTTGATCTTTATATGCTCCCCAACCTAAACCAGCTAGAGCTCCAATTCCAGCTCCGATAAGAGTTCCTTTTGTATCCTGACCGATTGCCTGTCCAATTAAAGCACCTACTGCAGCTCCACCAGCTGTACCAGTAGTTTTGTTGTTGTATTCAGTAGCTGTACACGCACCAAAAAGAGAGCCGGCTAAAAGAATAGAGCAAATAAGTTTTGTATTTTTCATTATAAAACCTCCTTAGCTAAAAATAATCATAAAAATATTATAGAAAAAAATTATATATTTGTATATAAATTATTATTCTTTTTTAATAAAATCAATCCTTTTTTTAAGGGATTAATTAA
>Trix_p1__coassemble_1137_pt1 | contig 28041 bp, 22 predicted proteins | sample Trix_p1__metabat2_low_PE_021 | metagenome-assembled genome bin Trix_p1 | reverse complement strand
ATAGGATTTTATCTTATAAAAAAAAGAAGAGTGATTGCTCTAGCAAATTTAGAGTTAGCGTTTCCAGAAAAAACAATTCAAGAGAGAAAAAAAATAGCAAAAGAATCATATAAAATAATGGCAAAAGCTTTTCTTTCAACATTATGGTTTGAGGATTATTTAAAAACAAATGTAGATTTAGAAGATTTTGATAGAGTAGCCTCAATAAAAGAGAGGGGAAATGGGATTGTGGTAGCACTTATTCATATGGGAAATATGGAAGCTAGTTTAAAAGCTGGAGAAAAATATAAAGTTGTAACTGTGGCAAAAACTCAGAGGAATCCGTATATAGACAATTTCATAACAGAAGCGAGAAAAAAATTAAATGTGACATTATTAAAAAAATCTAAACAAACTTCTAGAGAGTTATTAGAGGAGATTGAGAAAAAAAATGTTGTTGCTTTGTTTACAGATCATAGAGATAAAGGGAGTAAGGTTGAGTTTTTTGGTGAGGAAACAGTTTCGCCAACAGGGGTTATAAATATAGCATTAAAAAATGGATTACCTCTAGTTATAGCTTATAATGTAATGCACGAAGATAATACGTGTACAACATATTTTACAAAAGAGTTGGAGTTGATTAAAACAAATTCATTTAAAAATGATGTTAGAGTTAATACTCAACTTATGATGAATGTTATAGAGAATATAATAAGAAATTATCCAAATCAATGGATGTGGTTTCATGACAGATGGAAACTTTATAAAAAAATAAAAGACAAGAATTTAAAAGACTAGGAGGGAAAAATGTTATTAGGTATAATTGGAGCAATGAATGAAGAGGTAGTTCAGTTAAGAGAGGCAATGAGCCTAAATGAAACTAAAGAATTGGGAGGATATAAATTTTATAGAGGAAGACTTTTAGAAAAAGAAGTTGTATTGGTTGAATGTGGAATAGGAAAGGTAAATGCTGCGATATGCTCAACACTATTAATACAGGAATTTAAAGTGGATAAAGTACTATTTACTGGCGTGGCAGGAGGGTTGAATCCAGAGATAAATATTGGGGATATAGTGGTGTCGACAGATTTAATAGAACATGATTTTGATTGTACAGCTTTTGGCTATGATTATGGTGTAATACCTAGAATGGAAAATTCTAAATTTAAAGCGGATGAAGTTTTAATCGAATTAGCTAAAGAAGTTGCTGAAAAGAATTTTGGAAAAGAAAAAGTATTTGTTGGAAGAATTGTCAGTGGAGATATATTTGTAGCTTCAAATGAGAAAATTAAATGGTTAAGAGAAACTTTTACAGCTGAATGTACAGAGATGGAAGGAGCGGCAGTTGCTCATGTTTGTTACGTGTTGAAAAAACCATTTGTAATTATAAGATCAATATCAGATAAAGCTAATCATGATGCAAATATGAATTTTGATGAATTTGTAAAATTAGCAGCACAAAATTCAAAAATAATAATAGAAGGAATGTTAGAGCTAATATAAAACAGATACTAAGGTGAAAAAAATGAATATGGAAAAATTATTAAACGAGTTATATTCCTACTCACTGCATGGAATAAAGCTGGGTTTAAAAAATATAGAGGATATTTGTGAAGCTATGGGAAATCCACAAAAGAATTATAAAATAATTCATGTAGCTGGAACAAATGGGAAAGGATCAACATCAACAACAATAGAACAGGTTTTAATAGAAGATAATAGAAGAGTTGGGAAGTATACATCCCCTCATATTTTAAAATTTAATGAGAGAATATCAGTTAATGGTATTGAAATAAGTGATGAAGAGATTGCGTATTACTATTCTTACGTAAAGTCAATAATAGAAGCATTAAAATTAACACCAACATTCTTTGAAGTTACGACAGCTATAATGTTTAAATATTTTTCGGATAAAAAAATTGAATATGCAGTGATTGAAGTAGGTATGGGTGGAAGGTATGATGCCACTAATATTGTGGATGGAGACATTTGTGTCATAACAAATGTTAGCTTAGACCATACTGATTTTTTGGGAAAAAATATTTATGAAATAGCTTGTGAAAAAGCTGGAATAATAAAGAAAAAATCTAAAGTGATAGTGGGTAGTTCAAATTTAGAATTTTTAAAGGGAATTGAGGAAAAAAGTAAAAATTATATAAATGTACTTGAAAAATATAAAGAATCTAGATACTTTTTAGATTTTAAAAGTTATAAGACTATCATTGAAATAGAGGATACTACATATAATTTTTCACTGTTTGGAAACTATCAATACAAAAACTTTTTATGTGCGTATGAAGTTTTAAAAGAGTTAGGTATAGAGAAAAAAGTGATACAAAAAGGTGTGGAGAAAGTAAAATGGCAGTGTAGGTTTGAAATAATAGTGACAGATAAAAATGTGATTATATTGGATGGAGCACATAACGAAGATGGGATGCAAACCCTCTGCGATACTTTAAGAGCAGGATTTAAAAAAGATGAAATTATAGCGGTAGTTTCAATGTTAAAAGATAAAGATTCTAAAAAAATACTGGAAATTTTAGAAAACAATGTAAGTAAGATTATTTTTACATCCCTATCTGAAAACATGAGGGGAGAAAGTGCTTTAGAGTTGTTTGAGAAGTCCAATAAAGAGGATAAAGATTATAGAGAAGACCTAATAGAAGCATTCAATTTGGCTAAAGCAGAAAATAAAAAGGCTATTTTATTTTGTGGGTCATTTTATTTATTGAGTAAATTTAAAGAGGAAGTATTAAAGTAATGAGAGGTAAAATTCTTTTTAAAATTTTTACATTTATAATAACTATAGTGATTGGATATTTTTTATACGAACACATAATTATTTTGAAAAATGAGTATATAAAAAGAGAGCAACATAAAAGCATGGTTTTAGAAAAAATCGATAAAACATATAAAGAAAGAGATAAGGATTTCTATAAAAATGACTAGAGGAGCTTAAAATGGAAAGAGTTATAGTAAGAAAATTTCCAAAAGTTAATGATTTAGCAGATGTTTTAGGATTGATTCCACTATTAGATGTAGATATGGAAAAAGAGATAAGAACTCAAAGTATTTATAGAGTTGGTTATGAATTGAGTGGTTTCTTTCCAGAGGGAGAGGAGTTACAAAGTAACATTAATGTTTTAGGTAGAAAAGAGATTGGATATTTAGAAAGAGTGGAAAAACAAAAGAGAAGAGAGACACTTGAAAAATATCTTAGTTATCCCTTTCCAGCCCTTATTGTGACTGTAGAAAATAGTATAGTAGATGAAATTGTTGAGATAGGTAAAAAATATAAAAAGCCTATATTAAAATCAAATAATAAAACTATTGAATTTATTAGAAATGCTAAATTTTATTTACAAAAAGTATTAGCTGAAGAGATGATAATTGATAATTGTATACTTCTTGATATATATGGAGTTGGAATACTTTTGAAAGGGTATGAGGATGCTAGGCTTGGTGCAACAGTTGAACTTCTAGAAAGAGGACATAAGTTTATAACAGATACTAGATTAAAGATTCAAAATATAGCTAACAGATTTATATTAGGTTCTAATACATCAGATAAGGAGAGCGGGGATAGCCATTTCTATCTTTTTGGAAAAGATGGGAATGATATAGATGTTACGACACACTTTGGAATAAAAAGTACAAGAAAAAGAAAAAAAATTACCTTATTGATTGAACTTGAAAAATGGGATGAAAGAAAATTTTATGATAGATTAGGATTGGATGAGGTCTATGAAGAATTTTTAGGTTTTAAAATTCCAAAGGTGACACTTCCTGTAAGAAAAGGAAGAAATTTGGCGATTATAATTGAAACGGCAGCTATAAACTATAGATTAAAAAAAACGGGTGTAAATTCGGCAGAGTATTTTTGGAAAGAGTCTAAAAGATTGATTGAAGAAAATAGAGAAAATAAAAAGAGAGGTTTAGTTGTGAATGATAAAACAAGTATGCCAGTTAGATATATAAAATCTAGATTTAATTTAAGCGTTTTAAATGGAGAGGAATTTTTAGATAATAGGTACATTACGACAACGGGGGTTTATAGACCATCTCTAGCTCTTACCGGTTATTTTGATATGTATGGCGAAGAGGGATACAAAGGTCTACAACTATTTACAGAAACTGAGTTTAACTATTTAGATAGTATACCAGCAGTTGACAAGGAGAAAAATTTAGAAAGATATTTGGATGAAGATTTTCCAGCGATTATAATTTCAGGAGTGAAAGATATTCCAGATTATTTTTTAAATAAAATTGTTGAAAAAAAAATAATTTTATTAGAGACGAAGCTGGATAGACCAAGTCATGTTGTGGCCACTTTTAGTGCTTATTTAGAAAATTATTTTGCACCTTCAACATCTGTTCATGGAGTTTTTGTAGAATTATATGGTTTTGGAGTTTTACTGACGGGAAAAAGTGGAATTGGAAAAAGTGAAACAGCTTTAGAGCTTATTCATAGAGGGCATAGGTTAATAGCTGATGATTCGGTTAGATTTGAAAAAGGTGTAATAGGTGATATAACAGGAAGAGCATCAAAATTGCCATATTTTATGGAGATTAGAGGGCTAGGTATTATAGATGTTAAAGCTTTATACGGTGTTGGAGCAGTCAGAATCAGCAAAAGACTAGATATGATAATTGAACTTCAGGAGCTAAAAAGTGAGGATTATTTGACAGCTATGGACTATCAAGAACTAACAGAGGTTTTGCTAGGAAATGAGATTTCTAAAATAAAATTATATATATCTTCTGGAAGAAATGCGGCAGCTATGGTGGAGATTGCTGTTATGAACCTTATGGCTAAAAGAATGGGATACAATTCAGAAGAGATTTATTTAAAAGAGTTAAAAAATAAAAATTATAATGATTGAGAACCGGGGGATTAAATTGAAAAGAAAAAAACTTAAGATTTTGAGAGAGTACATATACATCTATATTGGGACATTAATTGCTTCAATAGGAATAAACGCTTTTTTAGTACCATCTAATTTGGCACCCGGTGGAGCAACTGGTCTTTCAATCTTAATAAACTATATGACAGGGATCTCTGTTGGAGCTTTGATATTTGTTATAAATATACCTTTATTTATAATAGGGGTTAAAATATTTGGAAAATCATATGGTCTTAAAACGTTAGCGGGAATCTCTTTTTTATCTCTGAATGTTGAATTGATGAAGAAGGTTGTACCAGAGGTAGATAAGATAATAGATTTTACAAATCCGAGTAATATATTTTTAGGGACTCTATACGGAGGACTTTTGATGGGTGTTGGGTTAGGAACTGTTATAAAAAATGGTGGAACGACTGGTGGAAGTGATATAATTTCGGGAATATTGAATAAATTTTTTAGAATTCCAATTGGTCAAGCGCTAATATTGATAGATTCAACAGTAGTTTTATTGGCAGCATATATTTTTGGTGCAGAAAAAGCGTTGTATGCTTTGGTAAATCTGTATGCGACAGGGATTGTTATAAATAAATTAATAGATGGTTTAGGAAATGCTAAAATGGCGTATATAGTTACCTCTGAGGTTGAAAAAGTACGGAAAATAATCGTAGAAGATTTAGGAAAAACAGGGAATTATTATCAAGCAGAAGCACTGTATTCGAAAAATAGAAGGGATGTAGTGACAACAGTTCTTAGAAATAGAGAGATTTTTTTATTGAAAGAACTTATAACAGAGGTTGATAAAGAGGCGTTTGTTGTTGTCTCAGATGTGCACGAGGTATTAGGGAGAGGTTATACTTTTGATATAGGTAGTACCACTTTAAAAAAATAGGAAGGAAAAGGAATGAAGGAGATAAAGGAAAAAATAGAGCAGAGCGATAGTATAGTTATTGTTGGGCACGTAAATCCAGATGGAGATACTGTAGGAGCAGGCTTAGCTCTTTTACTAGGACTTGAAAAAAAATATCCAGACAAAAAAATAGATTTTGTATTACAAGATAATGTACCAAAAAATATCGCCTTTTTGAAAGGGTGTGATAAAATAAAAAAAATAGAGGATATCATAGCTCCTAACTATAATTTGGCTATTTTTGTAGATTCAGCTACAACAGAGCGAGTTGGAAAAGTTATGGAACTGATAGGAGATATATTTAAAATAAATATAGATCATCATATAAGTAATCCTAGATATGGAGATATAAATGTTGTAAAAGATATATCATCAACTTCGGAGATAATGTATTCATTGTTAAAAGATTTAGATATAGAGATTAGTTTGGAGATGGGAGAGGCTCTTTATTTAGGATTAGTTAATGATACTGGAAATTTTGCTCATAGTAATGTAACTGATAAAACATTTTTGGTTGCTTCTGAGTTGATGAAACTTGGCGTAAATAATAATAAGATTATAAATGATTTTTTTAAGACAAAATCCTATGAAAGGATGAAAGTTTTAGGAAAAGCTTTAAGTGAGATGGTTTTTGTAGAGGAAAAAAAATTAATGTATTTTTATTTGTCTGATAAAGCATTAAAGGAGTTAAATGCTGTAAAAGATGATACAGAAGGTATCGTAGAAGAGTTAATTAATTATGCTGGAAGTGAAGTTTCTCTATTTTTAAGAGAGGAAGAGAGCGGAAAAATAAAGGGTAGCTTAAGAAGTAAGCACGATATAGACGTAAATAGAATAGCAGGAATTTTTGACGGTGGAGGTCATATAAAAGCAGCAGGATTTACAACTGAACTTTCACCACAGGAAATTATAAAAAAAGTGGTAGAAAATTTATAAATAGTGTATAATTTTATAAAAAAGGAGGGTATATAAATGGCAGATATCGATATAATTTTTTTAAAACCCACTAGATTTGAGGATTGTTTAAAATGTGTAGAACACATAAAATCTGAAAAAATAGTTCATATAAACTTATGTGATTTAGATTCTGAAAAATCGCAAAGAGTTTTAGACTTTATTAGTGGAGCTGTACATATACAAGAGGGGCAAGTAATTAATCCTGGAGACAAAATATATTGTTCAATTCCTAAAAATAAATCATACGAGCTAGATTATAAAGATCTATCAAATCCAAGGTTTGATGAAGAGGAAGAGATTATTCCAAGATACCATAGAAGATAGATAAAAAAGGGACTTTAAATAGTCCCTTTTTCTAATTGAGGATATTAAAGATAAGATTATCATTTTTATAGTCAACCTCAACAGTTTCTCTCTCTTTAACCTCACCTTTTAAGATAATTTTAGCTATTTCAGTTTCAATATACTTTTGAATATATCTTCTAAGTGGCCTAGCACCAAACTGTGGATCATATGCAGTTTTCGCTAAGAAATCAACTGCTCCATCAGTGATTTTAAAATGGATTTTTCTTTCTTTTAATTTATTTTCTAAGGCTCCTAAAAGTTGATGAACAATATTTTTAATCTCTTTGAGTCCAAGACCTCTAAATATAATAGTTTCATCAACTCTATTTAGAAATTCAGGTCTAAAATTTGAAAGAAGCATTTGGTGAATTTGAAATCTAGTTTCTTCTTTTAAACTAGGATCTTCTAGAATTAAATGGCTTCCAATATTAGAAGTCATTATAATCAAAGTATTTTTAAAATCTACAATTTTACCTTGACCATCAGTTAATCTACCATCATCTAGAACTTGTAGAAGAATATTAAATGTATCAGGATGGGCTTTTTCGATTTCATCAAAAAGAATAACGGAATATGGTTTTCTTCTAACTGCTTCAGTTAGTTGTCCACCCTCTTCATATCCAACATATCCTGGAGGAGCACCAATTAATCTAGTGACTGAAAACTTATCCATGTATTCACTCATATCTATTCTAATCACATTTTCTTCGTTGTCAAATAGAAAATATGCTAAGGATTTAGCCAAATAGGTTTTACCTACCCCAGTAGGTCCTAAAAATATGAACGAACCAATAGGTCTATTAGGGTCCTTAAGACCAGCACGAGCTCTTAAAATAGTTTCAGATACTGCTTTAACAGCTTCCTCTTGTCCAACTACTCGCTCATTAAGATTATCTTCTAATTTTAAAAGTTTTTCTTTTTCACTTTCCATAAGTTTAGATAGTGGAATACCGGTCCACTTAGATATAACTTCAGAAATCTCCTCAACTCCAACCTCTTGTTTAACGAGTCTATTGATAGGGATTTCTTCAAGACGTTCATGCTCTTGAATAAGTTCTTTTTCAAGAGTAGCCAATTTACCATATTTTAGTTCAGCTAATCTATTCAAGTCGTACTTTCTTTCAGCTTCTAAAATTTCAAGTTTTACTTTTTCAATTTCAGATTTTATATCTTTAACTTTATTCAAATCATGTTTTTCATTTTCCCATTGTGCTTTTAAAAGAGATTTTTGTTCTGTTAAACTAGAGAGTTCTTTTTCTAATATTTCGAGCCTCTCTTTGGAATATGGATCAGTTTCTTTTTTTAACGCTTCTCTTTCAATCTCTAACTGCATAACTTTTCTTGTCAGTTGATCTAACTCTTCAGGCATAGAGTCCATTTCAGTTCTAATCATAGCTGCAGCCTCATCAATAAGGTCTATGGCTTTATCTGGGAGTTGTCTATCTGGGATATATCTATTACTAAGAACAGCAGCTTCAACGATAGCACCATCACTTATTCGGATACCGTGATAGACTTCAAACTTCTCCTTGATACCTCTTAAGATAGAAATTGTATCTTCAACACTTGGTTCATTAACCATAACAATTTGGAAACGTCTTTCTAAAGCGGGGTCTTTTTCAATATATTTTCTATATTCATCTAAAGTTGTAGCACCAATAACTTTGATTTCACCTCTAGCTAACATAGGTTTTAATAAGTTACCAGCATCCATAGCACCATCAGATTTTCCAGCACCAACAATTGTATGTATCTCATCTATAAACAAAATGATTTCACCATTTGAGTCTTCTACTTCTTTTAAAACTGCTTTTAGACGCTCTTCAAACTCCCCTCTAAATTTAGCACCAGCTATTAAAGAGCCCATATCCAAAGAGAATACTTTTTTATTTTTTAAAGAGTCAGGTACATCTCCATTTAATATTCTCTGTGCAAATCCTTCAGCGATAGCAGTTTTACCCACTCCAGGTTCACCTATTAGCACAGGATTATTCTTTGTTCTTCTAGATATAATCTGGATAGTTCTTCTAATTTCACTATCTCGTCCAATGATAGGGTCGATTTTACCTTGACGAGCCAATTCAACTAAATCTCGACCATATTTTTCTAAAACTTCGTATTTGACTTCAGGATTAGGAGAATCAACTTTTTTATTACCTCTAATTTCTAAAATAGTTTTTTCGAATAGAATACGGTCAATTCCTAATTTTGCCAAAAAATTAGTGTTATCAAGTAAGGAGAGAAAAATATGTTCTACACTAATATAGGAATCTCCCATCAACTGCATAAGTTTTTGTGCTTCCATTAAAATCTCATTTGTTTTAGTGTCCAATCCAATCGAAGTATTAGTAGCTCCTTGAATTTTTGGAAGTTTATTGCAAAGATCTTCCAAGCTATTTTGTAAAGAATTTGTATTAACTCCCATTTTTGTTAAAACTCTAACAATCAGACCATCTTTGTGAGCCACTAAAGCAAGTGCTAGTATTTCAGGTTTAATACTTTGCTGCATATAAGTTTGAGCAATAGCTTGAGCATCAGTCAATGCGAGCATTGAATTTTCTGTAAAATTATTAGGATTCATAAACATCACCTCTCAATATTAAAGATAATTAAATTATTTTAAGCTGATTATTTTGTCTTCTTCTCCAGTTTCTATTAGATGTTCATTTCTAACAATTTCAATGACCTCCATCATTTTCTTTTGTATATGGTCATAACCTACATCTTTAATATGAGGAAGAATACAGTCAGAACAATCTTTAATTCCGCCAGCTGTATATTTATACTTACCTCCGCACTCATTTCCTAGCATATAAAGTGGACAATAACAAAATAAACAGTTAAAGTTCTCAGTGTTCTCCATTTTATGGCATGGGAAAAACTCACAATTTTTATTTTGATTAAATTTATAATTCATAATACCTCCCAAATAAATAAAAAATTCATATTTTAAATATACTACTTCTAAATAATTAAATCAAGGTGAATAAACAAAAAAATGGTCTAAATTTTTTATTTAGACCATTTTTAAAGATTTAATATATATGATTAATATACTTCTACGGCATTTTCAACTGGTTCGTTTAAAACTACTTTTATAGCTACAATAGCGACCTCTAGCTGTTGAAGGTCAGGCTCTTTAGTCGTTATCTTTTGAAGGGCCATTCCAGGAGTAGCAACTAATTTAACTATCCAGTTATCTAAATGATTACTAGTATATCTTTGAAGCTCATAGGATATCCCCGCAATTAAAGGCATAAAAAGAACTCTTAAAATAACTTTAGTAAAAAGCTTAGTCGCGAAGCTAGTGGGTGGAGGAAGTATAAAATCAAGAGCTGTAAAAACAATAATTGCAATGAACATAACAATCAATAGAAAACTAGTTCCACACCTAGGATGTAGAGTCGTAAACTTTTTTGCATTTTCCGGAGTTAATTCTAAATGTTGCTCATAAGCATAAATTGATTTATGCTCAGCACCATGATATTGGAAAACTCTTTGTATATCTTTTGAAAAAGAGATTAAAAATATATATAAAACAAAGAATGAAAGCCTTAAACCAGCCTCTAAAAGATTACTATGAATCTTATTATCTCTAAATAAAAAACTACTTATAACAGAGGGAAGAACAATAAAAAGTCCAATTCCTAAAGCTAAAGAAACGACAGTAGTCATAACAGCTTCTTTTTGAGACAGTTGTTCCTCTTCTACTTCAGCTTGATTGGCTGAAAATGTAAGTTCCTTAACTCCCAATACTAAAGAGTCAAATAAAGTTATTGCTCCCCTGATAAAAGGGATTGTAGAAAGTTTATTTCTACTTTTTGATATTTTTGTTTTTTTATAAACTATGTCACCGTTAGGTTTTCTAACAGCTGTAGCAAGAAGGTCTGCATTTCTCATCATAACCCCCTCTATAACTGCTTGTCCACCTACACTTGAAAATTTTTCTTTACTCATTGTCACCATCCATAAATTTAATTAGATTGTATATTTGTCATAGGGTTTACCAGAAGCACTTGGTGCGACTGCTTTTCCAACTACTCCAGCAAGAGCTAGAAGAGTTAATAAGTATGGAAGCATCTGGATGAACTGTGGAGGAATGAATGTTACATATTGCTGAATAACAGTTTGAGCTGCATCAGCAAATCCGAATAACAAACTAGCAAATAAAACTCCTTTAGGTGTCCATTTTCCAAAAACAAGGGCAGCTAGAGCGATAAATCCTCTTCCAGCTGACATATCTTTTGAAAATTGATTTAGAGCTCCAATAGCTAAGTATGTTCCACCAAGTCCAGCAAACACACCAGACATGATAACACCAAAATACCTAATTTTAGCGACACTAACACCAACGGTATCAGCAGCTAAAGGATATTCTCCAACGGCTCTCATTCTAAGTCCAGTAACTGTTTTGTATAAAAAATAAGCAGACCAAATAGACAATCCATAGATAATATAAATTAACAAAGAGGAGTGAAATAATAACGGAATACTTGTTGCAGCAGGACTATTAGATGCCTGTTCAAAAAGAACTCTCAGCATGAAAATAGTGAATCCAGAAGCAAAAAGGTTAATAGCAATACCGGATACAGTTTGATTACCTCTATATTTTATACTTATTATAGCATGAATTAGGGCAACAAATCCACCTGATATAGCTCCAGCTAAAATACCAAGAAACCAACTTCCCGTATAGTATGATATAACAGCTGAAGAAAAAGCACCGATAAGCATCATTCCTTCAAGACCGATATTAACAACTCCGCAAACTTCAGAAAACATTCCACCAACAGCTGTTATAAGAATTGGAGCAGCTTGTCGGATTGTGGCTAAAATTAAACTTATAATAATACTTACCATGCTATTCAGCTCCTTCTTTTGAAAGTTTTTCTAACCAGAATCTAATCATATTTTCAGCAGCAATCAATAGTATAATTATAGCTTGAATTATTATAACCATTTGACTTGGAATGTTTGTATTAAATTGCATAGCTCTTCCGCCAACTCTAAGAGCAGCAAATAGAATAGAAGCAAGTAAAGTACCAACAGGTGTATTTTTTCCAAGAAGAGCGACTGCGATTCCATCAAACCCATAAGCAGCGGTAAGTCCTGTTTTATACGCATATTGTCCAACTCCGCCTAAAACTCTTTCAACTCCGCCAAGACCGGCAAGGAATCCAGATATACCAAGAGTCAAAATAATAATTTTTTTCACATTTATTCCATTATTTTCAGCTGTAGTAGGATTAAATCCAACAGCTTTAATATGATATCCTAAAACAGTTTTTTCTAAAATAAACCAAACTATGAACACTGCGATTAAAGCAAGAATAAATCCATAGTTTAGAGGGACTCTGACATCTAGTAACTTCCCAAGTCTTGCACTTTCAACAACTGCAGGAGTTTGTGGATTGAAACCAGGAGCTTTTAGAGGATAATTTAGGCAGTATTGTTCAAAACTGACAGCGATATAGTTAAGCATAATCGTAGATATAACCTCGTGAACTCCAAGTTTAGCTTTTAACCAACCAGCGATACCTGCCCAGAAAAAACCAGCAAAACCACCAATCAGCAATATAACAAAAACATTATTTATAAAAATATTAGCAACAAAACCACCAAGGGCAGCAGCAGTAAGACCTGCCATAGTCATCTGTCCTTGAGCACCGATATTGAACATACCACCTTTAAATGCAATTAAAACTCCAAGCCCAGTAAAAATAAGTGGAGTTGCTTCCAAAAGGGTTCTTGCAATAGGTGTAAGCCCATCAAAGGCACCACTAAATAAGAAATAATAAGCTTTTATAGGATTTTCACCCATGTATAGGATTATACCAGCACCAATCAATAACGCTAAAAGAACTGCTACAATAGGTACAAGGACATTTAAAACTCCTTTGTTTTTAATCAAGTTTACCACCCGCCATAAGTATTCCGATTTTTTCTTCATTTGCTTCTTCTCTAGAAAGAACTCCAGTTATCTTTCCAGCACACATAACTGCAATTCTATCCGAAAGATTTAAAACTTCAGACAGTTCAGAGGAAACAACTAAAACAGCTTTTCCTTTTGCTTTTTCATTTAAAATTAGTTTATGAATTGATTCAATAGCGCCAATATCAACTCCTCTAGTAGGTTGTCCAGCAATAATAAGATTATTATTTACTTTTTCCAATTCTCTAGCGACTATAATCTTTTGTTGATTTCCTCCAGAGAGTCTGCCAAATTCAGTATCTACACTCCTGGGTCTGACATCATATTTTTCCATAAATTTTTCAGCATTTTTTCTTAATTTAGAAAAATTTAAAAGTCCAAATTTGGAATACTCATCTCTTTCAACACCAAGTGCAAAGTTTTCCATTACAGTAAATTCAGATACAGCAGCTCTTTTGTGTCTATCTTCTGGGATATGAGCTAGACCAAGTTGCGATATTTTTCTAGGTGTTTTATTATTTAGGGTGACACCATCAAGTGTTATAATCCCAGAACAAATATTTTTAAGTCCGGTGATAGCTTCGATTAATTCAGTTTGTCCGCTTCCTTCAACTCCAGCTATACCCAAGACTTCTCCTTTTCTTATTTCGAAAGAAGCATTACTAACTTTTGTGACATTATATTGATCTTTTACACTCACATCTTTTACAGAAAGAACCACCTCACCAATTTCAACTTCAGGTCTTTCAGTAGTAAAAAGAACAGCTCTTCCTACCATAGCATTTGCAATTTTTTCTTTAGTAGCTTCTTTAGTAGGAAAGTTTGCAACGTCTCTACCTCTCCTAATAACAGTAATATTATCAGAAATATCTAAAACTTCTTGGAGCTTATGAGAGATAAAGATAATAGTTTTTCCTTCGGCGATTAAATTATCCATAATTTTATAAAGTTCTTTAATCTCTTGGGGAGTTAAAACAGCAGTAGGTTCGTCAAATACTAGTAAATTTGCTCCTTTAAAAAGTATTTTTAAAATTTCTACTCTTTGTTGCATACCAATGGATAAATCTGAAATTAACATATCTGGATCAATAGCTAGACCATATTTTTTTGAAACTTCGATAACATCTTGCCTTGCTTTATTGATGTCTAAAGATAAACCTTTTTTAGGTTCAACACCTAAAATCATATTTTCTGCAACAGTTAAAGTAGGAACTAACATAAAATGTTGATAAACCATACCAATTCCTAATTCAGCAGCTTTGCTAGGTGAATCTATTTGCACTTCTTCCCCGTGGTAAAATATTTTACCAGAAGTTGGAGTATAAAGACCATTTAACATTTTCATAAGTGTTGACTTTCCTGCTCCATTTTCACCAACAATAGCGTGTTTCTCACCTTTTAAGATTTTTAAAGTGATATCGTCATTAGCGATAACTTTTCCATCTAAGAAAGTTTTTCTGATATGCTGCATTTCTAAGATATAATTATTCACTTAGAATCCTCCCTAAATTTATTCAAGGTTAATTTAAAAAATAACCTTATAAAATTATATTATGTTATATTAAACTAGTCAACTTTTTTGTTGTTCTCTTTACAATTATTATTTTTTGCTCTTGATATATTGTAGTTTACGTTGTAATATTACTACTGAAAAAATCACATAGATAAAACGGGAGGTTTTTATGGATTATAAAATTATTACTAATAATAATAAAGTTTTTAATTTTTTTAAAGAGACAGACAGTGTAGTCTATTTGGAAGGATATAGTATTGAAAAAGTTTTACATTTTATTGAACAAAAATGTTTAGAGGGGCATAGGTTATTAAGTGATCCTATTTTATATAATTTAGAAAATTTAGATAATCCTTTTAAATCCATTTTAATAACGGATAAACAACTTGAAGATAATACTCACTCAATTAAGATAATTGTGGGGGTTTTAGATATTATTAAAAAGGTCAACTTTACACCTAGAGAGATGCAGGATGAAATTTCTTTAGAAGAATTTAGATTTGTGGATTTAAATTTAATTAGAGATAGTATAGCAAAAATTAATTTGTTATAAGTAAATTTTTATGGACAGAATAGATTCCTGTCCATTTTTTATTTTTTTATATAATTTTAAACTTTGTTATTGTATAATAAAATAAAACATATTTGGAGGAAGGGTATTATGGAGCTAATCATTTTAACTGGACTTAGTGGCTCTGGAAAGTCTACTGGTTTAAAAACTTTGGAAGATTTAGGTTTTTTTACAATGGACAATATTCCATTTAGATTTGCAGGTATAATTTTAAAAGATTTGAAAAATTCTATCAAAGATAAAAGTGTGAAACGAATTGCTTTAGGGTTGGATATTCGAACAATTATCAATGAAAATGATTTTAATACTTTTTTTAATGAAATTGATAACTTAAATATTGATTATAAAATAATTTTTTTAGAGGCGTCAACACAGTCTATTTTAAACAGATATAATTTGACCCGAAGGAAACATCCTCTAACGAAAGAGACTTTACTGCAAAGTATAGAAGACGAAATTTATCTTATGGAAGATATTAAAGATAAAGCTAACTTGATTATAGACACTAGTTTTTTGAGTGCTAAGGAGTTATCTAGAAAAATCGAGGGAGCTGTAACGTCTTTTTCCAAAAATATTCTTTTAAATATTCATTTGCAATCTTTCGGGTTTAAACACGGTGTTCCTATTGATGCGGATATGATTTTTGATGTTAGAACTCTTCCAAATCCTTATTATTTAGAGGAACTAAGAGAAAAAACTGGTTTGAATGAGGAAGTTTATGAATATGTTATGAGCTTTGAAAATTCTAGGGTTCTATACCGTAAAATTTTAGATTTAATAACTTTTTTAATTCCAGGTTATATAAAAGATGAAAAAAGACACTTGACGATAGGAATAGGGTGTAGTGGCGGAAAACATAGGTCAGTTTCATTTGTTAGAAAACTCGAGAATGATTTAAAAAATTTGAATGAAGTTAATGTCTTTTCTATTCATAGAGAAAATGAGAGAGGAAATTGGTAAAATAATATGATAACGATTTTTAATAAAGAGGTTCCAGATAATCCTGGAGTTTATTTAATGAAAAATAGTTCTAAAGTTATATATGTGGGAAAGGCTAAGAATTTATCTAAAAGAGTCTCCTCTTATTTTAATAGAGAGCATCAAGATGAAAAAACGAGGGAACTTGTTAAGAACATTGATGATTTAGATTTTATAATTTGTAATACAGAGATAGATGCCCTAATTTTAGAAAATAATTTAATAAAAAAATATTCTCCGAAGTATAATATTAGCTTAAAAGACGAGAAAACTTATCCGTATCTTTTAATTACACGCGAACATTTTCCAAAGATATCAATTGTTAGAACAACTAAAAAATTAAATCCTAATTTAGGGGATTACTTTGGTCCATATCCCCATGGTGCTTGGAACTTAAAAAAAACTCTTTCAAAATTCTATCAAATCAGAGACTGCAATAGAGATATGGAAAAAACTTATCCAAAACCTTGTTTAAAGTTTTATATGAAACTTTGTAGTGGTCCATGTATTAATAAATCTATTATTTCTCAATATCAAGATAATATAAAAGATATAAAAGAGATTTTAAAGGGAAACACCAAAGTAATACTGGAAAAGCTCCACAATCAGATGTCTGTCGCTGCAGAAAATATGGAATTTGAAAAAGCTATTTTCCTTAGAGAGCAAAAAAAGGAGATTGAAACGAATATTCAAACTCAGATAAGTGATGCGAATAATGCTATTGATGAAGATGTATTTATATTTAATTTAGAGGATAGTAAAATTTTTTTATGTATTTTAAATATTCGAGATGGTAAAATTTTAGGAAAAAATTTCCATGTTATCAATTTAGAAGAAAAATTTTATGACGATATTTTAGAAGAAACTCTTATGGCTTATTATTCTAAATTTCCTATTCCTAAAAATATTATTTTTCAAGAAAACTTAGAGATGTATCAGGATAAAATTAATAACCTATTTCAAAGTATTTTTAATAAAAAGTTGTTGTTGTTTTTCCCTAAAATTAAATCCAGAAGAAAAGAGCTGTTAGATATGGGTCTACTCAATTTAAAAAAAGACATGGATAATTTTTATAATAAAAAATCCATTGTTGAAAAAGGATTAAATGATCTCTATATAAAACTGAAACTAAAAAGATTTCCATTTAAAATTGAGTGTTTTGATATTTCTAATATCCAAGGAAAAGATGCTGTTGCATCAATGAGTGTCTCAGTGGAAGGTAGGAAAGCTAAGAAATTTTATAGAAAATTTAAAATTACAACTAAGGATACTCCAGATGATTTTCAAATGATGAGGGAAGTCATAGAGAGAAGATATAGCAAACTTCCTACTGAGGAGTTTCCAGATATTATATTGATTGATGGTGGACTTGGACAGATCAATGCAGTCGGTAAAATTTTAGAAGGGATTGGAAAAGGTGGAATTTCAGAACTTTTAAGCATTGCAAAAAAAGAAGAGGAAATTTATAAATATACAGAAAATATACCATATATATTCTCTAAAAGTGATGAAGCTTTAAAAATTTTGCAAAGAGTTAGGGATGAAGCTCATAGATTTGGTGTCACTTACCATAGAATACTTAGAAACAAAAGGGTTATTTCTAGTGAATTAGATAGTATTCCGGGGATTGGTCCGAAGAGAAAAGAACTTCTCTTAAAAACTTTTGGTTCTGTTAAACAAATAAAAAATGCTACTTTAGGTGAGCTTGAAGAGATAGTCCCAAGACACCTAGCCTTAAAAATAAAGGAGATGATTTAATATTATGAAAAAAATTATTTTACTTTTTTCTTTAATAACTCTTGTGGGATGTTCTCAGTTCTCTAGTAGAAAAGATCAAAGCCAAAATATCGTATTTCAAAACTCAATACCTCAAGGAAAATATGGTTTCACAATTGTTTCCCTAAATTATCCTCAAAACTATAATGAAAAAATATTATTTTTCAAACAATTAAATTCAAATTTGGAAGACTTAAATGATATTCAAATCAATGGACTGAATATTCTTGTTTCAAATGAGATGAATCAAGATTTCGTGTCGATCTTAAATACTGGATGGTTCGATAAGGAAATTATTGGAATGAAAGTAGTTGAAGATCTTACAAGAGAAGACATCGATTACTTAAATACTTTAGCTATTATTACACCCGAAAATGCGGGAAACTTACAGAAACTTTTAAATAGACAGTACTACCTATTACTACAACTTACCGACAGTGAAAATATGTATAATTCAGAGTATTTGTATACTGAACTTGATAAAAGCATTCTAATGGAAACTGTACTATTAAATAGAAAATCTTTAATTGAGAATTTAAGTAGAATTAAAAAGAACTTTATATATTTTGCAACTGATGAGAGACCAAATGTCCCGTTATATTCACCGACTACTGATCTAAATTTAAATAAATTTTCTAGTAATCCTGTTATTTTTGAAAAATCATCTACAGAGTCTGGGTTTAAAGTTTTTTCTAATAATTTAATTCTTTATGTTGGAAATGGGAAAAAATTAAATTCAACTGAAGACTATGAATTGACTGCAAAGATTGTAACTCCAATATCCTTAGATGAGTTAAAAGATATCTCTAGAAATTCGATGGGAGTTTCTAAAATTTTAAAATGGAAAAGAAAAGAATGGCAAAAGAATATAACGGATGAAACTTTAGAAAAAAAATTTTCCACATGGGAGGGTAACTAATTGATTATATACTCTTCTTTTATTATTTTATTTTTTATATTTTTTTTGATTTTGAAGAAACAAGAGAAAAAAAAATTTGAAGAAACGAGTAAAATTCTTAAAAGTTTTGTCAGTAAAGAATTTTTAAATGATATATCTGAAGATTTAAAAAATGACTATGAAAGAGCGACGGGAGCTATTATAAAACAAGACTTGGAATTAGATAATTCTATTGAAGAACTTAGAGAATATAAAAAAGAACTCGAAGTTACTTATGAATCCCTTCTGACTAAATCAAAACAATTAGAATACAGTAATCAAGTTTTGGAGCAAAGAGTTGCTAGTTTATCTAATATTAACTCTCTTTCAAGAACTGTTTTGTCTATAATGGAGTTAGATAAGATAATCTCCACTATTCTTGATGCTTATTTTGTTTTAACTGGAGCTAAAAGAATCTCACTCTATTTATGGGAGGATGGCAAACTAATCAATAAAAGAATAAAGGGGGAGATACACTTTAGGGGGGAATTAAGTTACCCTGAAGAAATTTTATCTCAATTTACTCGGAAAGATTATAAGAAAATTTATAATGAAATGTTAAAAGGTTTTTCTATTACACCGGATGAAAAAATAATTGCTTCTCCACTTACAGTAAAAGGAAAGGAGCTTGGAGTTATTTTTATAATCGAAGATAAATCAAAACTTATCAAAAGTGATGAGGAAACCATTTCAGCTTTAACTATCCAAGTTGCCATTGCCATTAATAACGCACAAATATATTCCGATTTGGTTATTAAGGAGAGAATGTCTCAAGAACTTGAGGTGGCATCAAGAATACAAAAAAGAATTATTCCAAAAAAGATAAAAAAAGTTTTAGGGCTTGATGTAGCAACTTTTTTTGAACCTGCTAAAGAGATAGGGGGAGACTATTATGATTATTCGCTTTTAGATGATAATACTTTTAGTATTACTATAGCGGATGTCAGTGGAAAAGGTGTTCCAGCAGCCTTTCTTATGGCTTTGGGGAGGTCTGTTTTAAAAACTTTGGAACTCCAAGGAGAGCAGCCATGTTGTAATGTTAGAAAACTTAATAAGCTTATTTATCCAGATATAACGGAGGATATGTTTATAACAATGATGCATAGTAAATATGATTATAGTACCAAAACTATTACGTATTCAAATGCAGGACACAATCCTTTAGTTATGTATAATAGTTTTACGAAAGAGATTGAAACACATTCTGTAAAAGGGGTAGCAATTGGATTTTTAGATGACTACAGTTATAAGCAGGGAAAGATTCAATTGAATGTTGGCGATATTGTTATCTATTATACTGATGGAATCACTGAGGCTGAAAATAAAGACAAAGAACTTTTTGGAATAGAAAGACTAAAAAATATTTTGCTTGAAAGCTCTCATCTTTCTTCAAAAGACATAAAGCAAAATTTGCTATCTGAAATTAATAAATTTCAAAATGGTTGTGAACAAAATGACGATATAACATTTGTTATAATCAAAAGAGAAGAGTAATAAAGAGTATGAAAAAATTTAAAATATATGGATATTATTGATTGACTAGTATTAATCTTGTTGTAAACTTATAAAAAATAAAAATTGACAACTTTTTAGATTTAGTATATAATCTCTCCTAGAGCAAAAAAAGGAGGATGAAGTATGGTTTTTAAAAATGGCACGAAAATTAAGAAAAAAAAGAAAAACTGTTTGTCATTTTTAAATTTATTTATTTCATTTATTAATAACTTATTTATATTTTTTAATTTTTTAGTTTTTAATTTTAATATTTATATAGACAAGGAATATGATTTTCATATTCCTTTTTTTATGCAAAAAATTTAGGAGGTTTAGATGAAGGGGAAGTTAATTCTTGAAAACGGAATGAGTTTTGATGGGAAAATTTTTGGAGAATTAGGTGAAAGCGTTGGAGAGCTTGTGTTTAATACAGGAATGACAGGGTACCAAGAGTTACTTACTGATCCATCATATTATGGTCAAATTGTTGTTATGACTTATCCAATGGTTGGAAACTATGGAATAAACTTAGAGGATATGGAATCTAATGGCGTAAAGTTAAAAGGATTTATTATTAAAGAGGACGCAAAGCTTCCAAATAACTTTAGATGTGAAATGACATTAGATGGATTTTTAAGACAATACAATGTAGTTGGTTTTAAAGGTGTGGATACGAGACATCTAACTAAAATAATAAGAGAACAAGGAGCAATGAAAGCTCTGATAACTTCAAAAGATTTAACTCAAAAAGAAATAGATGAGCATTTTGCAAAATTTAATAATAGTGATGCTGTAGAAAAAGTGAGTACAAAAGAGATATACGAGATTCCGGGAACAGGAAAAAGAATAGGGGTTATAGATTTTGGTGTTAAAAGAAATATTTTAAGATCATTTGAAAAAAGAGGAGTTCATCAAATTGTATTTCCTTGGAATGTGACTGCAGAAGAGTTACTATCTCATGATTTAGATGCTGTGTTTTTATCAAATGGACCGGGAGATCCTGCTGAACTAACTGGAGTTATAGATGAAATAAAAAAATTAGTTGGAAAACTGCCTATTGTTGGAATATGTTTAGGGCATCAGTTGCTAGCTTGGGCTTTGGGTGGAACAACAACAAAGCTGAAGTATGGACATAGAGGATGTAACCATCCAGTTAAAGATTTAGAAAAAAATAGAATATTTATAACATCACAAAATCATGGTTATGTTGTAGATAAAGTGCCTGAATCAATGAAAGTGACACACATTAATTTAAACGATAACTCCATTGAAGGAATGAGAAGTGAAGAGCATAGAATTTTATGTGTACAGTATCACCCAGAAGCGTGGCCAGGACCAGCTGATTCAGAGTATCTATTTGATGATTTTTTAAAAGTGATAGAGGGATAATTTCTGAGGTTGTTTAAGTATAGTTTTTAGGAGGCGTATAATGTTAGATAAATCAATAAAAAAGACACTGGTGATAGGATCGGGACCAATCATAATAGGACAAGCGGCAGAGTTTGATTATTCAGGAACTCAAGCGTGTGAGACACTAAAAAAAGAGGGGATAGAAGTTATATTAATAAATTCTAACCCAGCAACAATAATGACAGATAAAGCAGTAGCAGATAAAATATACATAGAGCCAATCACAGCAGAGTTTGTGGAAAAAGTAATTGCAAAAGAGAGACCAGATTCTATTTTAGCTGGAATGGGTGGGCAAACAGCACTAAACATGGCAGTTGAATTAAATGATAAAGGAATACTAGAGAAATACAATGTAAGAGTTATAGGAACGTCTATTGAATCTATAAAAAGAGGAGAAGATAGAGAGTTATTTAGAGAGGCTATGAATAAAATTGGAGAGCCTACAATAGAGAGTAAAATAGTTGAGACTTTAGAAGATGGATTTAAAGTTGCAAAAGAGATTGGATATCCAGTTGTTGTGAGACCAGCTTATACGTTGGGGGGAACAGGAGGGGGAATTGCAGATAATCCTCAAGAGTTAGAAGATATTTTATTAAAAGGATTGAAATTATCAAGAGTCGGACAAGTGTTGATTGAAAAATCAATCTTAGGATGGAAAGAGGTTGAATACGAGGTAATTAGAGATAAAGATGGAAACTGTATAACTGTTTGTAACATGGAAAATATAGATCCAGTTGGTATCCATACGGGAGACTCCATAGTTGTTGCACCATCTCAAACTCTTTCAGATAGAGAGTATCAAATGCTAAGAACATCAGCATTGAAAATAATAAATGAGATTGGAGTGGTTGGAGGTTGTAACGTTCAGTTTGCTCTTCATCCAAAATCATTTGAATATGCAATTATTGAGATAAATCCAAGAGTTTCTAGATCCTCTGCATTAGCTTCAAAAGCTACGGGATATCCAATAGCAAGAGTTGCAACAAGATTGTCTTTAGGATATACACTAGATGAAGTTGTAAATGAAGTAACTGGAAAAACTTTTGCATGTTTTGAACCAGCATTAGACTATATAGTTGTAAAAATTCCAAAATGGCCATTTGATAAATTTAAAAAAGCAAATAAAAGATTAGGCACAAAGATGATGGCAACTGGAGAGGTTATGGCTATTGGAAATAACTTTGAAGCTGCATTTTTAAAGGGATTGAGATCACTAGAGATTGGAAGGTACAATTTAGAGCATCCTGTGGTGAAAAAAATGACAATGGAAGAGCTAAAGGAAATTGTCGTAAGACCTGATGATGAGAGAATATTTGTTGTTGCTGAGATGTTAAGAAGAGGATATGTAAAAGAGAAATTACAGAAGTTAACTGGAATAGATAAGTTTTTTATGGAGAAATTGGAATGGCTCGTAAAACAAGAGGAGCTAATGAAAAAGATGGAACTTAAAGATTTAGATGAAAAATTTTTAAAAAATGCTAAGAAAAAAGGGTTTTCAGATAAAGGAATAGCTCAATTATTGAATGTGACAGAGCAAGACATTGCTAGAAAAAGAAGAAACTATGGTATTAAACCAGTTTATAAAATGGTTGATACGTGTGCAGGAGAGTTTGCTGCAGATTCATCATATTTTTATTCAACATATGATCAGTTTGATGAAGTGGATGTAACAGATAAAAAGAAAGTTATAGTAATAGGGTCTGGTCCAATAAGAATAGGGCAAGGAATCGAATTTGACTATTGTACAGTTCATTCAATAAAAACTTTAAGAAATATGGGAATAGAAAGCATTATTATAAATAATAATCCAGAAACAGTATCTACAGACTTCTCAACTGCGGATAGACTTTACTTTGAGCCATTGGTGACAGAGGATGTTATGAATATTATTGACAAAGAGAAACCAGCTGGTGTTATTATTCAATTTGGAGGACAAACAGCTATAAAATTAGCTAATGATCTAAGAGATAGAGGTGTTACAATCCTTGGAACTTCAGCTGAGATGGTTGATGCTGCAGAAGATAGAGAAAAGTTTGAAGATATAATGGAAAAGTTGGATATAAAAAGACCAAAAGGTAAAGCAGTGTGGGATATTGAAGCTGGAAAGAAAATAGCTACAGAAGTACAGTACCCTGTTTTGGTGAGACCTTCATATGTATTAGGTGGTCAAGGGATGGAGATTTGTCATGACGAGTATAACCTTGTTAACTATTTAAAAGCTTCTTTTGAAAGAGATCCTGAAAATCCAGTTTTAATAGATAAATATTTAAATGGAATTGAAGTGGAAGTAGATGCAATATGTGACGGTGAAGATATTTTAATACCTGGAGTTATGGAGCACTTGGAAAGAGCGGGAATACACTCTGGAGACTCAATAACAATATACCCTCCACAAAACTTATACGAGGGAACAGAAAAGAAAATTGAAGAGATTACAAGGAAAATAGCAAAAGAATTAAAAATAAAGGGTATGATGAATATTCAGTTTATCGCGTATGAAAATGAATTGTATGTAATTGAGGTAAATCCTAGGTCATCAAGAACAGTCCCTTATATAGCAAAAATATCTGGAGTTCCAGTGATTGATATAGCAACAAAAGTTATAATGGGAGAAAAACTTAAAAACTTAGGATTTGGAACAGGTATTTATAAAAAGCCATCTGTAGTTGCAGTTAAAGTTCCGGTATTCTCAACAGAGAAATTATCAGGAGTTGAAGTTTCATTGGGGCCTGAGATGAAATCTACAGGAGAAGTTTTAGGAGTTGGACATACAGCAGATGAAGCTATATTTAAAGGTCTTTTAGGTGGTGGAAGAGTTCAGAATGTAAGAAACAGAAAGGTACTTCTAACAATAAGAGATAAGGATAAAGATGAATTTTTACCAGTGGCAAAATCATTAAAAAATTTAGGGTGTCAACTGTTTGCAACAGAAGGGACTCAAAGGTACTTAGCAGAGAAGGGAATTGAGGCAGTAGCTGTAAGAAAGATAAATGAAGAGTCGCCAAATATTTTAGATTTATTAAAAAATAGAGAGGTAGATTTGTTGGTGAATACTCCAACTAAGGCAAATGATGCTCAAAGAGATGGTTTTAAAATAAGAAGAACGGCTATTGAGTATGGAGTAGAGGTACTAACTTCGATAGATACTCTGAATGCTATAATAAAAGTTCAAGAATTGAATGTTGACAAGATGGATTTAGATATATTTGACATTGCACAAATATAAAAAAGTTGACAATTCTAGAAAAAAAGTATAGACTCATATCAAGCAATATGAAAATAAAGATATACTCAAAGGGAGTAGTCAAAAGTATGGTATCAACATCTCGATTTGAAAGAATCTGGTACTATACACCTAAAAAAGGTGACAAGACTTTTAGTGTAGGGTTTAACCTATACTGAAAGTCTTTTTTTTTTTGAAAAATGAAAATGTGTATTAAGTCAGTAAATAGTTAAAAGTATAAAAGTATATGGAGGAAAATTTATGAAGGATTTTTATTTGAGAAGTAAAGATGAACTATTTGGATATTTTGATACTTCTGAACAGGGGTTAGGAGAAAAAGAATTGGAAAATTTAAGGGAGAAGTATGGGGAAAATATCTTGAATGCTAAAGAGAAAAAAAGTGCACTAGTAATTTTTTTAGAGCAATTTAAGGATTTTTTAGTAATAATTTTGTTAGTTGCGGCGGCAATTTCGTTTATTTCTGGGAATAGAGAGAGTGCGATAGTTATCTTAGCAGTTATAGTAATGAATGCTATTTTAGGAACTGTTCAACACTTGAAGGCAGAAAAATCCTTAGAGAGTCTGAAGAAAATGTCTTCTCCGAAGGCTAAAGTTATAAGAGATGGAGAAAAACGAGAGATAGACTCATCAGAGCTACTTCCGGGGGATATAGTATTGCTAGAGGCAGGAGATATTGTTCCTAGTGACGGGAGAGTTTTAGAAACACACTCTTTGATGGTAAATGAAAGTTCATTAACAGGTGAATCCGATAATGTTGAAAAAGTGTGCCAAGTTATTGATATATCAGGTTTAACCATAGCAGATCAAAAAAATATGGTTTTCTCAGGAAGTTTAGTGACTTACGGAAGAGCAAAAGTTTTAGTGACAGCGATAGGAATGAAAACAGAATTAGGAAAGATTGCATCCCTACTAGATGAAACTAAAGAAACAATGACACCGCTTCAAAAATCATTGGAAAGATTTGGAAAAAAATTATCGATAGCAATAATAATTTTATGTATTGTTGTATTTTTTATGAGTGTAGCTAGAGGGATAAATATATTGGAGTCATTGATGTTTGCTGTAGCTTTAGCAGTAGCTGCCATTCCAGAGGCCTTGGGATCCATAGTAACAATTGTTTTAGCGATTGGAACTCAAAAGATGGCAAAAGAACACGCTATTATAAAGAAACTTCATTCAGTAGAGTCATTGGGGTGTATTTCTGTGATTTGTTCTGATAAAACAGGAACATTGACACAAAATAAAATGACAGTTAGACAACTTTATGTTGGGGATGAAGTGATTGAAACTGGAGAGATTGATTTGAATTCAAAAGTGGAAACTGAACTTTTAAGAAGTGCTATTTTGTGTAGTGATGCAGTAAATAATAATGGACAAGAGATTGGAGATCCAACTGAGGTAGCACTAGTAAATATAGGTCATAAATATAATTTGAAGGAAGTTGAAATTAGGAATAAATATCCTAGATTGAAGGAATTGCCATTTGATTCAGATAGAAAAATGATGAGTACTTTAAATGAGATTGAAGGGAAAAATTATTTAATAACTAAGGGAGCACCAGATATTATTGTAGAAAAAGCTAAGTATATTTTAAGAAAAAATGGAAATATTGAAGAGATATTAAAGACAGATATAGAAAATATTAAAAAGACAAATATAAGTTTTGCAGAACATGGATTGAGAGTTTTAGCTTTTGCAATGAAAGGGATGAATGAGGTAAGAGAATTAGAGTTTTCAGATGAAAGTAATTTTATATTTATAGGATTAATTAGTATGATTGATCCACCTAGAGAGGAGTCAAAGGAGGCTGTAAAAAGTTGTGTAAGAGCGGGAATAAAACCTGTTATGATAACAGGAGATTATAAAGTTACAGCTAAAGCTATTGCAAGAGAGATAGGGATATATAAAGATGGTGATGAAACATTAAATGGTGTTGAAGTTGAAAAAATGAGTGATGAAGAACTTATGAAACACGTTGAAAGAATATCAGTTTATGCTAGAGTATCGCCGGAACATAAGATTAGAATTGTCTCAGCGTGGCAAAAATTGGGTAAAATTTGTGCTATGACAGGAGATGGAGTGAATGATGCGCCAGCTCTAAAAAAAGCAGATGTAGGGATAGCTATGGGGATAACAGGAACAGAAGTTTCAAAAGATGCAGCCTCTATGATATTAACTGATGATAATTTTTCTACAATAATAAAATCGGTTGTAACGGGAAGAAATTTGTATGCAAATATAAAAAATTCTATAAGATTTTTATTATCAGGAAATACGGCAGGTATTTTGGCAGTATTTTATGCCTCATTGGTAGGATTGCCTGCGATATTTGCCCCAGTTCACCTGTTGTTTATAAACTTATTAACGGATAGTTTACCAGCGATTGCTATAGGAATGGAACCTTCACATGGAGATGTGCTTGATGAAAAACCAAGAGAAGCCAATGCACCGTTATTAGATAAAAAATTGTCTGGAAGAATTTTAATGGAGGGGATATTGATTGCAACCGTAACAATGATAGCATTTTATTTAGGATATACGAAGGAAAATATTGGTTTGGGGAGTACTATGGCGTTTTCAACACTATGTTTAGGAAGGTTGTTTCATGGATTTAATTGTAGAGGAAATGGTTCTGTGATAAGACTGGGGATAACAAGTAATATGTTTAGTATATATGCGTTTTTAATGGGAGCCATATTACTGTATATAGTTCTATTGATTCCATCATTTCATGAAATGTTTGCAATATCAGATTTAAGTATTATGAACTTTGGAGAAATAACAGTATTGGCATTTATACCAACATTGATAATTCAAGTATCAAAATATATAAAATATGGTGGATAAAAAAACACCCTTTTAATAAGGGTGTTAAAATTCAAATGGTGCCTAGAAAAGGATTCGAACCTTCGACCGCTCGGGTATGAACCGAGTGCTCTAGCCAACTGAGCTATCTAGGCAAATGGTGGAGATAAGCGGAGTCGAACCGCTGACCTACGCAGTGCAAGTGCGTCGCTCTCCCAACTGAGCTATATCCCCAATGGTACCCCGTAGGGGAATCGAACCCCTGTTTATAGAGTGAAAATCTATTGTC
>Trix_p1__coassemble_1120_pt1 | contig 28793 bp, 31 predicted proteins | sample Trix_p1__metabat2_low_PE_021 | metagenome-assembled genome bin Trix_p1 | reverse complement strand
ATACGATATAAACGACTGTACTTAATTACAATAATAGAAGCATTTTAGGAGTAAAGTATAATGACAAAAAAAGAATTCGCAAAAGTATTATTTGAAAAAGGTGTATTCTCTTCAAAAGCTGAAGCAGAAAGAAAGTTAGATTCAGTTCTAGTTACAATAGAAGAGACTTTACAAGCTGGAGAGGAAATTAACTTCATTGGATGGGGAAAATTTGAGGTAGTTGAGAGACCTGAGAGAACAGGAAGAAACCCTAAGACTGGAGAAGAAATTAAAATAGAAGCTAAGAAAACTGTAAAGTTTAAAGCTGGAAAATCTTTAGTAGATAAAATGAACTAGTATTTTAGTTACTTGAGCCGAGATTGATTCTCGGCTTTTTTATATCTTTTGGAAATCACTATTGACTTATTGAGAAATATTAGCTATATAAGTACTAACGTAAAAAATCTCTTAAAATAGGAGGAACAATTATGATTAGTTATGAAATGAGTGAGATAAGAAATATAACTCTTTTGGGGCATCGTGGCAGCGGAAAAAGTAGCTTAGTAGAGGCCATGCTATACATATCTAATACAACCCCTAAGATGGGGAGTGTTGACTCTCAAACAAGTGTATCAGATTTTGATAAGGAGGAAATGAAACAGGGATTTTCAATTAATACGTCAGTCATACCTCTTGAGTATTTAGGTCATAAATACAATATACTGGACACGCCCGGTTATTCAGATTTTTCAGGTGAGGTTTCGTCAGCTCTAGCAGTTTCAGGAGGAGCAGTTTTAGTTATCAATGGAGCAGCAGGAGTAGAAATTGGGACGGAAAGAGCATGGAGATTACTTGAAGAAGCAGGTATTCCAAGAATTATTTTTATCAATAAAATGAATAAAGGAGTTCATAACTATGAGAAACTTCTTTATGATATGAAAGAAAAATTTGGAAAAAAAGTGGCACCATTTTGTATACCAATAGGATTTGAAGAGGAGTTTAAGGGATTTGTAAATGTTATAGATTTAAAAGGAAGAATTTTTAATGGAGAATCCTGTGAAGATACTCCCATTCCAGAGGATATAGATGTATCAGAGGTGAGAAATCTATTATTGGAAGCTATTGCTGAAACTGATGAAAATCTTTTGAATAAATATTTTTCAGGAGAGGACTTTACAGAAGAGGAGATTAAGAAAGGATTACATAATGGAGTTGTTAATGGAGAGATTGTTCCTGTTATTATCGGATCAGCAAGTAATGGAATAGGTGTAAGAACTCTTTTTGAAATGCTATATAACTATTTACCTACACCTTTAGAGGTAAATGGAGGTATAAAAGTAGGTTATACGACAAATAAAAGTGAAATGTTAACAAGAAAAGTTTCAGTAGATGAACCATTTTCTGCGGTTATATTCAAAACAATAGTGGACCCATATATGGGGAAAATATCATTGTTTAAGGTCAATTCAGGAGTTATTAAAAAAGATAATGAGGTATTGATATCAAATAAAGGAGTTAAGGTAAAAGTTGGGAATATCTCATTTTTCAGAGGTGGAAAGCAATTAGTAGCGGAAGAGGTTAGAGCAGGTGATATAGGTGCTATGACAAAGATTCAAGAAGCTCAAACAGGCGATACGCTGTGTGACAAAGATAACTCTATTTTGTATCAAGTGATAGAGTTTCCAAAACCATGCTTATATATGTCGATTGTTCCGAAAGAGAAGAGTGATGATGATAAATTAAGTGGAGCTTTGCAGAGATTAATGGATGAGGATCCATCATTCTCAATAGGAAGAAACTATGAAACTAAGGAGTTAATAATCGGAGGGCAGGGAGAAAAGCATTTGAATATACTTCTTAATAAGCTTGAAAATAAATTCGGAGTAAATGCCATATTAAAAGAACCAGAAATATCGTATAGGGAGACAATAAAAAATAGTGTCGAAGCTCAAGGCAGACATAAAAAACAATCTGGAGGAGCTGGACAATTTGGAGAGGTATTTATAAAGTTTGAGCCAAATAGTGATGAATTTGGTTTTTATGATAATATTCATGGCGGAGTGGTTCCAAAAACATATATTCCAGCGGTAGAAAAAGGATTACTAGAGGCAAAAAATAGGGGAAGGTTAGCTGGTTATCCAGTGATTAATATAAAAGCGACACTGTATGACGGATCTTACCATCCTGTGGATTCAAATGAAATTTCATTTAAACAAGCCGCTATATTGGCATTTAGAAAAGGAATGGAGACAGCTAATTGTGTAATATTAGAACCAATTGTAAAAATGGAGATAGTAGCTCCGGATGAATATATAGGGGATATTATGGGAGACATGAATAAAAGAAGAGGAAGAATCTTAGGAATGGAACCAAAAGCTTATTCTGAGCAACTTTTGACTGTTGAGGTTCCAGAAAGTGAGATATTAAAGTATGCAATAGATTTAAAATCATTGACTCAAGGTAGAGGAAGATTCGAGTATAGTTTCTTAAAATATGTGGAGCTTCAAGAAAATTTAGCACAAAAGATAATTGAAATAAGAAAAAATAAATAGACAAAAAAAGCTCTGGAGACAGAGCTTTTTGTTTAAAATAACTCTTTTTTGAATAGAATCCATGTAATTATAATTCCGCAGGCAGCAGCTACAAGTAGGACCCAAATAAATCCATAGGTATCTGATGCAAAAGGTACTCCTCCAACATTCATTCCCCAAAGTCCTGAAACAACTGTGGGGATAGCGAAAACAATGGTTATGGAAGTAAGTTTTTTCATAACTATATTAAGGTTGTTTGACATAACTGTGGAAAAAGCATCACGGGTACTTCCTAAAATACTTGAGTAAATATTAGCCATTTCAATAGCCTGTTTAGTTTCTATTATAACATCTTCGAGAAGCTCCAAATCATCAGGGTATCTTTTTACGATTTCTGTTCTCATCATTCTTTCAAGTACAGCTTCATTAGATTTTAAAGAGGTAGTGAAGTAAACTAAACTCTTTTCTAGTTCAAGAAGAAGCATGAGTTCCTGATTTCTAAGATTATTTTTTAGTTGTCTTTCAATATTATCACTAATTCTTCCAATCTGTTTTAGATATAGTAAAAAATATGTCGAATTTCTAAAAAGTATCTGTAAAATAAATCTTGTTTTTTTAAAAGTAAAAAAACTTTTGATTCTCCCTTGAACAAATTCTTCAATAAGAGAGAGTTTGACAGTGGATACTGTCAAGATATGATCTTTCAATAGAATTATTCCAAGAGGAACGGTAGTGAAAGAACAACGATTATTTTCATCATGAATAGGAACATCTATGATGACTAATATAATATCGTTATCGATTTCTAAACGTGCTTTCTCCTCTTCGTCAAGGGCTGCTCGGACGTGTTCCTCAGGAATATCGAAACTGTTTGTCACAACTTTAATCTCTTCTTCAGTAGGATTAGATAGATGAATCCATGTATTTTTTTCTGTTAATTTTTCAACTTCAAGTGTTTCAGAAATTGAGAAAAGTTTTTTTTCTAAAATATCATTATGACTTTTATAAATTTTTATCATAAAAAAACCACCTAAAATTGAGTATTAGTCTCTTAGTGCAAGAGGCATTAGAATATATTTATAAGAGTCGTTATCGCCCTCAGTAATTTCAAACATAGCTGAAGAGCTATTTCCTTTAATAAAGATATTGTTGTTTAAGTTTTCAACAAATTCAAAGAGAAATTTTATATTGAGAGAGCACTTGAAGTCATCTCCAGTTTTTATCATATCGACTTTTTGATTAATTTTCGCTTTCCCTGAAGAAGCTGAAATAGAAAGTTTTTTGCCTTTAAATTCTAAGATAGCTCCATTTTTCGACTCACTACTTGTTCTTGCAACAGTAAGAACTTTTTTTAAAGCACTCTTAAAATCATTGTAGTTAAATTCCATCTCTTTACTGAAGCTATTACCACAAAGTATAGCATCAAAGTTAGGGAATGGAAGTGTAGTTACTTTTGTAAGGAAATACGTATTTTGCCACAAGAAGATAAGGTTCTCACCATTTGATCCAATAGTTATATCCTCATTCAAATCTTTAATTAATTTACATAGAACATTAACTGATTCAAGAGGAATTGAAAAATCTTTTTCTAAAAAAGATTTATTATCCGTTTTTAAATAAGTTAATCTGTATGAGTCAGTTGATACAAAAGAGATTCTGTCCTTTCTAAAAAGAGATCTGATACAGTTAATAGCTAAATTTTCAGTTGAAGGAGCGACTGAAAATTTAGTTTTTTCAAGACTTCTATAAAGTTCTTGAGGTGAAATTTTAGCAATTTCATCAACAAGAGGAAGTTTCAGATTGTCGGGAAAATTATCATTATGCAACAGAGTAAATTCAGCCAAATGGATAGAAAGAATATCCTTATCAGAGGATAGAGTAATAGTTTCATCATCTAATAATTTTATATACTCCAGAGCCAGATTAGGCTTAAAGATTACAACTCCATCTTCAATTGTTTCACAATAAATAGTTTTTATATAGTTAATGTCAAGATTAGTACCTGTAAATGTCACTTTACCGCTATTAGACTCTATTTTTAAACCTGAAATAATAGGTTTTATTGGATTATCTTTTAAAATATTAATAAATTCAGAGAAAATTTCAACTAGTTCATTTCTTCTAATGTTAAAATTCATAGGGGGTCCTCCTAAATTGTGTTGTTTTTTAAAATTATACACTATAAATAAAAGGGTTACAAGAAATAAAAAAGTCTAACTTAAATTTTTAAGTTAGACTTTCAGAGTTAATCAATAAGAATTTCTTGCCAATATTTATTTTGAAGATCTAGTGTGTTTTTAATATCCCTTAAAATTTCAGTGTGTTTTAAATCATCCATTGAGTATATTGGTTCAACAGTGATAAGTTCTCTAGCAGGAATATTTATAGATGGAATTCTTAAATGCTCGGCAATTAATTTATAATTTTCTGGTCTTTGTATAAAGTTCAAAAATTTGTATGCCGCCTCTTTATTAGGTGCTGTTTTAGGTATAACAAATGAATCTATGTAAGCTGTTCCGCCTTTTTCAGGAATTATAAATTCAGTTGCTTCCAATTGTTCTGGAGTAAGTTCATTTAAGACATTGTCTGGATAGCAGTGTACAACCCAGAAGTCTTCATTAGCAAATCCTTTACCAAAGGATTCAGAATCAAATTTAGCTATATTTTTTTTCCATCCTTTTACAAGATTAGCAGCTTGAGCTATAGCTGTTTCACTTTCAGTTGTTTGAGGATATCCTAAAGTACCTAAAGCTGAAGTCATAACTTCTCTCATATCATCAAGTAGAGTCATTTTTCCTTTGTATGCAACATTATTGTAGATAGTAAAATCTTTAGGAAAATCTTTAACATACTTAGTGTTTACAGCAATAGTTGTAGCTCCCATTGCAAAAGGGAAAGCGTAATCATTGTTAGGGTCAAAGTACTGTAGTTTTTCAAATACGATTGGATCTATATTGTTTAGTGAAGATAGCTTAGATTTATCAAGTTTTTCAATCATTCCATCATTCATTAAAATTTCGGCATAATCAGTTGAAGGTGTCAATATGTCATATCCTGATCCTCCAGCTTTAATTTTCGCAAACATCTCTTCGTTTGATGAGTAAATATCTTCAACTACTTTAATACCTGTTTCTTTTTCAAAATCGTCGTAAATCTTGGTAGGAATATAATCGGCCCACCCATAAAGATAAAGAACATTTTCATTTTTCTGCTTTTCTTTACCACATGAAAGTAGCAATAAAATTAAAGATAGCAAAGTTATTATTTTTTTCACTTAAACCTCCTTAAAATATAAGATATATAATCGCTAGAAATTGTATTATATTTTTTTTATATAGTCAAGAATAATTCCAGTGGGAGATTATTTAACTAGAAAATAGAACAAAATTAATGTATAATTATATGTAAAATATAATTGATTTTGGGAGATATGATATTGGATATAATAATAAGTAGAGAGAATGAGCTTTTTAAAAGTTTGAAAAAATTAAAAACAAAAAAATATAGAGAGATAGAAAAATTATTTTTAGCAGAGGGAAGAAAATTTTTGGAATTTGAAGAAAATCCCAAAATAATAATATTTAAAGAGGGGATATCTGAAGAAAATATAGTTTTATCTACAAAGCATCAATGTAAAAAAATAATTTTGAGTGAAAAATTATTTAAAGAGTTAAGTTCGCAAGAAAATTCACAAGGAGTGATCATTTGTTATAATTCAAAAGATAACAAATTGGATGAGATAGATAATAATGTTATTGTTTTGAATAAAATAGCGAATCCTGGGAATTTAGGGACAATTATAAGAGTGGCTGATGCAGCTGGATTCAAAGACATAATCTTAACTAAAGGAAGTGTAGATTGTTACAATGAAAAAACAGTGAGAAGTAGTATGGGATCAATCTTAGGTGTAAATATCTATTATGTAGAAGAGAGTGAAATCATACAAATATTAAGAGATAAAGGTTATAAAATAATAGCTACAGCTTTGGAAAAAGATTCTATTTCATACACAAAAATGAAATTAAGAGAAAAAAATGCATTTGTATTTGGAAATGAAGGAGAGGGAGTTTCTCAAAATATCTTATCAAAAAGTGATGAAAAATTGATAATTCCAATCTATGGGAGTGCCGAGTCATTGAATGTGGCTATGGCTGCGGGGATTATTTTGTATGATGTAAGAAATAGATTAGAAAATAAATAAGCTTTAAAGGAGACTGTGGATGATAAAACTAGTTGTTACAGATATGGATGGGACATTTTTAAATGACAAAAAAGAGTTTTCAAATAAATTTTGGAAGATATATTCAGAGCTGGAGAAGAAAGGAATTAGAATTTTATAGCGAAAAGCAATAACGAAAATGATGTCTTGGACGAACTGAAAAAAATTATTTAATTTTATTTTAAGGAGGGGATTTTTTATAATGAATAAATACATAAAAGTAGTATTTATGTTGATTTTAACAATAAATATTTTTGCTGAGTATAAGTTTCCAATGAAAAACCCATATGTGGCAACAATAGTTGGAAGTTCTAAAATTATGACAGAGGGAATACCAAACAAGGTACCGACTAAGGAATTTAAAATTTTATTGGAAAGAAGTAATAAAGTACCTGCAAATATGTGGTTTGATAAGGGATTTAAATTCTCTTTAAGTAAACAAAAAGGGAAAGCTCCTTTAATTTTTGTTCTGTCAGGAACTGGATCAGCTTATAACTCCGTGAGAACAAAAAACTTTCAAAAAATATTTTATAATGCTGGATATCATGTATTAACAGTAACTTCAGTATTCAATTCAAATTTTATATTAAATGTGTCAAATAGTCAGGTACCAGGAGTTTTGATTCAAGATGGCTTGGATTTATATAATGTTATGGGAGATATGTTAAAAAAAGTAAAAAAAGAGGAAAAAATTGAAATAACGGATACCTATCTAATGGGATACAGTATGGGAGCAACGCATTCAGCAGTTCTATCATATTTAGATTCTCAAGGAAAAGACTTTAACTTTAAAAGAGTTTATATGGTGAATCCATCAATCAATCTCTATTATTCAGCAACTGTTTTGGATAATATGTTATCTGAAAATATAGAAAATAAAGGACAGATTGGAGGAGTTATTGATGAAGTAATGGATGTAGTAAAAAAGAATATTTCTCCAAGTGATTTGCAAATAACAGAGGAAAGTATTTATTCAATTTTTGAAAAGCAAGAACTATCTAATAAAGAGATGAAAAGATTGATTGGACTTGCATTTAACTTAACATCAATTGACTTAAACTATATTGTAGATCAGATAAATGGGACACATGTTTATTCGGAAAATACTCCAGAAAAATTTTCAAATATGTATCCATATTTTAAAAGCATAAATTTTGCTAATTTTAGTGATTATTTGAGTAAATTAGCTTATCCATATTATTTGCAAATCTTGGGTGGAAATTTAACTTTTAATGATATTTTAAAGTATGGTGATTTAAGAATAATTAGGAGCTATTTGGAAAAAGAGGATAAAATAGTAGCGGTAACAAATGAAGACGATTTTATATTATCTGTCAGAGATAAAAAATTTATGAGAGATGTTTTTAAAGAGAGAAGTCTAATATATCCGTATGGTGGACATTGCGGAAATATGTTTTATCAAACTAATGTGGATAAGATGTTAGAGTTTTTAGAGAAGGGGGTATTCAATAATGAACTATAAGAAAATTAGCTTAATAGTAAGCTGTGTATTTTTTATTAGTTGTTCTCCTTTGAAGACAAAGACCGATATTTCGGAAAAAAGTTTAGAAAGAAATGAGAATACTAGCCATCATATACATCTAAAAAATAATGAATATTTGAAATTAGGAAATAGTAAAGAGATTTTATATAGACCAGAAGAAATAAAGGGTGAAATACTTGGACAAAAAGAGATAAATGGAACAAAATTTATAGAAGTCTATGATCCACTAGAGCCTTTAAATAGAAGGATATACTATTTTAATTACTATTTAGATAAATATGTTTTAATTCCAGCAGTTAATGTGTATGAATTTATAGCACCAAAAATTGTTCAAAGAGGAGTATCCAATTTCTTTTCAAACTTACAAGAGATAAATACTTTTATAAATTCAATATTACAATTGGAAGGAAGAAAAGCTACAATAACTTTTGTTAGATTTGGAATAAATTCAACAATTGGAATTTTGGGGTTATTTGATGTAGCCTCTGCCTTAGAACTCCCGAAAACATATGAAGATTTCGGATTGACTTTGGCAAAATATGGAGTTGGAAATGGACCGTATTTAGTATTACCTGGTTTTGGACCGGCTAACTTAAGAGATGCAACCGGAAAAGCTGTAGGAATAGTAAGTGTTGCGAAGATAAATCCATATGAAGGATCTGTTGACTTTAATACAAAAAACCCAGTTGTCACTACAATTGGAGCTATTAATATGAGAAAAGAGAATCAGAATTTCAGGTATTATGGGACTGGAAGTCCTTTTGAATATGAGTACGTAAGATATTTCTATACTAAATATAGAGATACATTAGTAGAGGTAAATGATATAAAAGTGAAGGGGAGAGGTGAGTAGTTTTGAATTTACAAAAGTTTGTACTAAACTATAAAGATGATGTGGTTAGATCGATTCAAGAGTCAGTTAGAATTAAAAGTGTACAAGAAGAGCCACTGGAAGGAATGCCATTTGGAGAAGGTCCCGCTAAAGCCTTAGAGCATATGCTGGCTTTGGGAGAAAAGTTAGGGTTTGAAGTTGAAAATTTTGATAACTATGCAGGTCATATTGATTTTGGTGTGGGTTCAGATGAAGAGATGATAGGTATTCTTGGTCATGTGGATGTTGTACCAGAGGGAAAGGGATGGGATTATCCACCATACGAGGCAAAAATAGTGAATGGGAAAATGTATGGAAGAGGAGTTTTAGATGATAAAGGTCCTACAATTGCTGCTTTATATGCGTTGAAAGCTATTAAGGACTCGGGTGTTAAGCTTAGTAAGAAAGTTAGGGTTATAGTGGGAGCTAATGAGGAAACTGGCTGGGGATGTATGAATCATTATTTTGGAAAATTAAATATGCCACAACCAGCAATGGCATTTACTCCAGATTCTTCATTTCCTGTAACTTATGCTGAAAAGGGCATTTTACATTTGATGCTGACTCAAGCGTATGAAGAGGAGTTAAACTTTTCAATAAGAGGTGGAGTGGCATTTAACTCAGTTCCAGATTCAGCGATAGGAGTTTTTCCGTTGTCGATGAAAGAGGAGATATTTTTTAATTTAGAGAAATACAACGAAGAAAAAGAGTTTAAAATATCAGCGATGGAAAAAGATGGGAAAATAGAGGTGATTTCTTTAGGAAAAGCGTCACATGGGGCTAGGCCAGCAAATGGTTACAATGCAATATCAGCTTTATTTACATTCCTATCAACTTTAAAGATTGAAGATGAGAAATTAAAAAAATTAGTGGAATTTTTTAGTGAATATATAGAAATGGAGCATTCAGGAGAGAGATTAGGAATTGAGTTTAAAGATGAACCTTCTGGAGTATTGACTCTAACAGTTGGAAAAATTGAGTGTGAAGGTAAAAAAATAATGTTTGGATTTGATATTAGATATCCAGTTACTTTTACAAAGGAACAAATTGTTGAAGAAGTGGAAAAAAGAGCAAAAACTAAAAACTTAAATGTAATGATAAGATCGGCGAAGAATCCCCTATATGTTCCTAAGGATAGCTTTCTTGTGACAACACTAATGAATATATATAAAGATATAACTGGTGATATGGATGCAGAACCAGTTTCTATAGGTGGAGGAACTTATGCTAGAGCTGTAACAAATGGAGTAGCATTTGGAGCTTTATTGAAGAATCAAGAAGATAATATGCATCAAAAAAATGAGTATTTAGAGTTAGATAAACTGGATACTTGGTTAAAGATATACGTTCAAGCTATTTATGAATTGGCAAAATAAAAATATTTAAAGGAGAGAACATTGTATTCTCTCCTTTAATTTATAAATGTACTTTCTTTTAAATACTTATTGTCGTCCCCAGCTATAAAAACTATTGAGTTATTGGATAGAAGGTCGATAACTTCTTTGGAGAGTTCGGTAGGAATAGCAGGGCATCCGAGAGTTCTTCCTAGAAATCCCATTTGATCAATATATTTTTTAGAGGCGTAGTCAGCACCATGAATGACAATGGCTCTATCATAGGCATTAGAATTAAAACGATTTTCTAAGCCTTTTAGCCTCAAAGAGTAACCGTAATTTCCAAAATATGGTTTTGTATCTGTAACAAAAAAGCCAAGAGAACTTTGGAAAGAGTTTGGAGCATTAGAAAATTTAGTAGCAAGAACTTTACCGCTATTTTTACCATGAGAAACATAAGTATAATAAAGCAATTTTTTTTCTTTTAAATCGATAACAGAAAATCTTGGTTCAGTAGATGGTTTAGTAAAATCAATAACTGTTAAAAATTGAAAGTTTTTTTCCTTAACTTTTGAAGCTCCTTTTATAGCATTTTTAAAAACACTATAATCCATTTTACCTTTCAACTCTAATGAATTATAAAGAGATGAGGTAGAACTAAAAGTAGCTATGTAAAAAATAAAAAATAAAAATAAAAATTTTTGTTTCATGAACCACTCCCGAAAAATTAAAATTTATACAGTAACAAGAATAGATTTAAATATTTTATAGGTAACAAAACCCGGCTTTGCTCCTTTGGGCTTATTTAAGTATTTAATTTGAGTGTAATCTACGGTGAGTTTTGTCCCCTTAGGTAATTTTGACTGTTGAGCACAAAATGTAGCTATATTATAGATAGATTGTTCAGAAAGAACTTCACTAGCATTTACTATAGCATGAGTACCGGGGATATCTTTGCAGTGAAACCACATATCTTCTCTATGGGAATATTTTGTTGCTAGAGCATCATTTTCTAGGTTATTTCGACCATATTTGACCACAATTCCATCAATAATAATTTCTCCAAAACTAAAAGTTTTTGAAATCTGTTTTTTATTATTTTTTTTAGGCTTCATTTTTGAAGAAATCTTTAGATAACCTTGATTGGCAAGCTCTTCCTCTATTAACTTCAAATTTTCTTTGGAAGTGCTGTTGTTAATAAAAGATTCCACACCTAAAAAATATTTTAAATTATCAGAAATTTCAACCAATCTTTTTTGATTATATTCAATACCCTTTTTTAATTTGTTATATCTTTTATATATTTTTTCCAAATTTATTTGAGGTGTTACTAGAGGATCTAGAGGAATCGTACACATACAATCGTTGTAAAAGTCGTAAAGTTCGACTTCTGACATTCCCTTTTTTAACGTATATAGAGAAGCGGCTAAGATATCTCCTAATTCCCTATATCTGTCAAAGTTTTTTTTCCCTTCAAGATCTTTTTTTATAGACATAATTATTTTTTCAGACTTTTTAATCTCTTTTTTTATACAAGATAGAAGTTTATCTTTTAAAATTTTAAAAGTGTTAGATAAATTTTGGGAACTTAAATAAAAATTTATTAGCTCTTGAAATGAATTGTACTTGACTACAGATTTATATTCTTTAGGTTCCAGATTTAAAACTGTGGCTAAAATAATTTCATCATATTCATTAAAAAATATTTTAGGAGCTATCTTATCATTTAAGATATTTTTTAATTTTTCAAATGTTGTAAGTGAATTGGCAAGTAATTTTCCAAGACCTTCGACATTTTTAATAAGAGTATTTTCGTTTTTTTCTTTAATAAATTCAGGTTCGTCCAATTTTAGCGGAGATAATTTTTTCTCCAAAGATGGACCAGTGTAGTCTATTCCTGGAAAAAGTACTCTACTTGGATTTTCTTCAATAGAGAAACGCTTTATAGAATCTAAAACTTTATTCTCTTTTGTAGTAAGAATAAGATTTGAGTGTTTTCCCATCATCTCAAAGTATAGATTGTAAACTTTAATTTCACCAAGTTCATTCAGTTTAGAAAAAGTGAAAATAAGGATTCTATCATAACCCAGTTGATCAATAGATACTAACGTAGAACCAACAATGTATTTTTTCAGGTTTAAAGCAAAAGAGTTATTTTCTTCCAACAGATTATCCTCTTTTGTATCTGATAGATAGCACAATGAAAGAGAAGGGAAACAAGAGAGAATAAATCTCTGTTTCCCAAAATTAATACTTACAGCTAATGAACTAGTTTGAACTATTTTATTAACACTTTTACCTTTTAAAGAGTTCTCTAATTCAAGTTTGATTTTGTTTAAAGATACACCATCAAGATATAGCATTACTCTTCAACCTTTATAGCAATAAGGTTTTTTGCATCTAAGAGATTAACTTTTAAAATAGAGCCATCCTCTTTTTCAAGCGCTACCTTATCTTTTTCTTCAGATTCCACAATTCTAACAGTTGAATAATGCTCAACTCCATTGTTAGCAAAATAGTCTTGTATGATAGGAGTTCCTTTAACTTCATTGATAGAAACTACAGTACCTACTGGAAATTCTGTTACAGAATGCGGTTTAAAAAATTCAGTCTTATCTTTCAGATTCTTTAAGATTAATTCAAAAGTCTCAGTAAAATGATTTAAATCCTTTTCTGGAATATTTTCTGTAATGGTTGAAATAATATTTTTATGATAAGTATTGTGATAGTTCAATGCTTCAATTCCTTTTTTGGATAGAGAAACATAAACTTTTCTCCTATCAGCATCAGAACGAACTCTATCAATAAAACCTTTTTCTCTCAGTTTGGTAATTGCAACTGTGGCAGTTCCCATAGTGATACCAAGTCTATCAGATAGTTCATTCATACTAAGAGATTCTTTTCCAATAGCTTCAATTATGTGAAGCTCAGTGTGAGTGATACATTTAATCCCTCTTTTTAGCGCTAAATCCTCTGTTTCATAAAAAAGTTTGTAAAAATTTTCTAAAACATCATTTACTTTATTTATATTATTCATAGTTATCTCTCCTTTAAAGATTTAATTCTCTCCTTATAATTTCCAGAGAAAATGTAAGAACCAGCAACAAAAATATTAGCTCCAGCTTCAATACATTTTCCAATAGTTTCATCCGTTATTCCACCATCAACTTGAATATCAACGGTATTACTTAAGTTACGAACCTCTTGAATTTTTTGAACTGAATTTTCAATAAATCGTTGTCCGCCAAATCCGGGATTAACAGACATAATTAAAACCATATCTAAATCATTAATTACATACTTTATAGTTTCAATAGGAGTTGCTGGGTTCAAGGACACACCGGCTTTAACTCCAAAAGATTTAATTAATTGGATAGTTCTGTGAAGATGTTTAGTGGCTTCAACATGAACAACAATAATATCAGCTCCAGCTTTGACAAAATCTTCAATGTATCGCTCAGGTTTTTCAATCATAAGATGAACATCAAAAATTAAATTAGTCTTATTTCTGATTGCTTTTATAACAGGTGCTCCAAAAGTGATGTTAGGAACAAACATACCGTCCATAACATCAATATGTATATAGTCAGCTCCGGCTTGATCAATTGCGATAATTTCGTTACCTAATTGACTAAAATCTGCTGAAAGGATTGACGGTGCTATTTTGATATTTTTTTTTGTCATTTAAAAACTCACTCCTTTGTGTAATAAATTGGATAACAACATTTTTATTAATATTTATTCCAAATTTCATTTTTAGATTTATCATAACAACGTTTGTAAAATTCATATCTTTCTTTTGTAATTTTACCTGAATCAACAGCAGATTTTATACCACACTGAGGTTCGTTCACATGGATGCAATTATTAAATTTACATTCATTTTCGAATTGGTGAAATTCTGGGAAAAGAGCTATTAACTCCTGAGGACCACTGGTAGGCGGTAAATCAACTGATGAAAATCCGGGAGTATCAATAACAAAACCACCACTTGGAAGGGTAAGTAATTTACTATCCCTAGTAGTATGTTTTCCAGCTCTTAATCTTTTACTTGTTTCACCTGTTTTTAGTTCCTTAGAATCTTGAAGAAGATTCAAAATGCTTGATTTACCAACTCCTGAAGGACCGCCAAAGGCAGTGATTTTATCATTTAAAAACTTTTTTAGTTCATTTATACCAAGATTTTCATAAGTTGATATATAAAAAATTGGGATGTCTATTTTTGATAAGTAATCTAAGTTAGATTTGATCATTTCTAGTTCCTCCTGAGATAGAAGGTCTATTTTATTAATAATCAATACAGGATTAATTTTATTATATAAATTATTTAATATTAAAATATTTATTTTTTCATAGTCAATAGCGGGGTCTTTAGCAGCAAATTGTATAACACCATAGTCAATGTTTGCAACTAAAGGTCTTTTTAGAAGATTTTTTCTAGGTTTAACCTCAGTTATAAAGCCATCTGCGTCAAAGATAACGTGGTCCCCAACTGTACAATTCTCTCTTTTGTCAGATCTTTTTAAGATACCTCTCAATTTACACAGATACTCTTTTTTATCACTTTCAATATTGTAAAATCCTTGAATTTTGTTGATAACAATTCCTTCGATAATAGTTCACTCTCCTTAAATTAATAGCTAACAATGATATCAATGATAGTTCCAGCGGGAACAGTTTCACCGATATGAGTAGTTTCAATGACAATTCCTTTCTCTAGATCAGGAACTACTTTTTCTTGCACAGTACCCACAGTAAGACCTTTTGAAATTAATTCGTTGGTAGCTTCCTCAAATGTAAACCCAATTGTATCAGGAACTTCAACAGAAGTCATTGAGTTGGAGTTACTCAGTAAAAGAGACACTCCTTTACTTTTTTGGGTACTTTGACCTAAAGATGGGGTTGTGGCTAAAACAGTGTTGTATGGTAGGTTAGAAGATGTGTAGGAGACTTTTTTTATTTTAATCCCTTCTTCTTGGAGTTTAGCAGAAACTTCGATAAGATTTTTATTTGTAAAGTCAGGCATAGTATAATCATTTTTTCCTTTACTTAACCATACTCTAACAGTTCTTCCTTCTTTTACGATTTTTTCAGGAGCTGGATTTTGCCTAAAAATAGTTCCAATAGGCAAATCAGAAAAATCATTTCCTGCAACGATAATATTGACTTTATTGATAGAGGGTATTTTTTCTATCTGTTTTAGATTCATTCCAACAAGGTTTGGCAAAGAGTAAAAACTTTTGTTAAAAGATGTCTTTAGAAATATATTAAAACTAAAAAAACAAATGAAAACAATAAGTATACATGATAGTAAATACGCTAAATATTTTTTCATTTTTCCTCCTAAAGTAGTGCTATGAAATTAAATAATAAGATACTTTAAATACTTATAAAATAATATCATAGTGACACTAAAATATCAATAATTACTTGATAAATAGTAGCTTAAATGATAGAATATTTTGTAAACTATTATTTGAAATTTAGGAGGGTAAAATGGATTACACAATAGAGAAAATGATTTCTGAAAGTGATTTAGAAGCTAGAATAAAAGAGGTTGCAAAAGAGATTGAGAAAGACTATAAAGGGAAGGATCTCGTTTGTGTAGGACTACTTAAGGGGTCAATCATGTTCATGGCAGACTTGCTAAAAAATATAGAGTTAGATTTAGCTATGGATTTTATGAAAGTCTCTAGTTACCATGGTGGAACTGATAGCACAGGTGTGGTAAAGATTTTAAAAGATGTCGATGAAGATTTAACTGGAAAAGATGTTTTAATTATAGAAGATATAATCGATACTGGTTTGACATTAGAATCGGTGAGAAAATTTTTGATGTCAAAACAACCAAAATCCTTAAAAGTTTGTTCCTTATTAGATAAGCCAAGTAGAAGAAAAGTGAAGATGATTGGAGAATATATCGGTTTTGAAATACCAGATGAATTTGTAGTTGGATACGGATTGGACTATGATGAATTGTACAGAAACCTTCCTTACATCGGAAAAGTAGTTAGAAAGTAAAAAATAGAGGGAGGAAAGATGTCCTTTAAACATAAAAAAAAATTTGGACAAAACTTCTTAACAGACCAAAATGATGTTTTGAATAGAATAATGGAGGTCTCAAAAGTTAAAGAAGAGGAGCATATAGTTGAAATTGGACCGGGAGAAGGTGCGCTTACGGCTCTATTATTAGAGAGAGCAAAAAGTGTGACATGCATTGAGATTGATACTGACCTAGAAAAAATACTCACAAGAAAATATTCATCAAATCCTAAATTTAATTTAATAATGCAAGATGTTTTAGATGTTGATTTAACTAGTGTATTGAGCAAAGGAAGAGTAGTTGCAAATATTCCTTACTACATAACATCACCTATTATAAACAAAATTATTGAAAATAGAGATATAATAAGTGAGATGTTTATAATGGTTCAAAAAGAAGTGGCAGAAAGAGTGTGTTCAAAATCTGGAAAAGAGAGAAGTGTATTGACCCTAGCTGTTGAGTATTACGGGGAAGCAGAATATTTATTCACAATACCAAAAGAATTTTTCACACCGCCACCAAAAGTGGATTCAGCTTTTATGTCAATAAAGTTTTATAACGACAGAAGATATGAGAATTTAATTTCAGAAAGTTTGTTTTTTAAATATGTGAAGGCAGCTTTTTCAAATAAGAGAAAAAATATCATAAACAATTTGATAACTTTGGGGTATTCGAAAGATTTTGTGCGAAAAAAATTGGAAAGATTGGGAATATCAGAAACAGAAAGAGCTGAAAACTTAACAATAGAACAGTTTATAAATTTAGCTGAGATATTTGAGAAAGAATAAAACTTTTAATAAGTGAGGCATGGATAAAAGAGGGGAGCTACCTAATTTTTGAAAGCCTCCTTATTAGCTTAAGGAGTGAAAATGGATAGTTATGAGTTTAGAATAAAAACAAGACGTGAGGATATAGATTTTATTAACAAGATAATGGAAGCGTATGAAGGTGTTGGAATTGTGAGGACAAAGAATGCCAACGAAGGTGATTTGGTAATTGTTTCTACAACTGATTTTAAAGAGGATGTTAGAATGATTGTAGAAGATTTAAATAAAAAATGGATTAAAGTTGAAATTGTATGTGAAGGGCTTTGGTCTGGAGAGTTATAAAATAAAAATCAGGAGGATGAATTTATGGAAAAATTGGAGTTATTAATTAATTATATTATAGGTGAATTAGTAGAAACAAAAGAGGGAATAAGAATAAGTTATGATTTGATAGATGATACAGTAACTTTCAAAGTGAGTGTTACGCAAGGTGAGATGGGAAGAGTAATTGGTAAAAATGGATTGACAGCAAATGCGATAAGAGGAGTTATGCAGGCTGCTGGAGTTAAAGATAGACTGAATGTGAATGTAGAATTTGTAGACTAAAATTGAGGAGGAAATAGATGGAGTTGTTATCAGTTGGCAGAGTTTCAGGAACTCACCACTTAAAAGGAGCAGTAAAAGTTACTTCAAATATAGATGATTTAGAAGTTTTAGTTGGAAATAAAGTTATGATTGAGTTACCATCAGGAGAGGTAAAAATTTTAACTATAAAAAAAATATCAAATATGATAGATAAAAAATGGATTGTAGAATTTGAGGAGCTAACAAATAAAACAGATGCTAGTTCAATTCAAAATGGAATTATAAGAGTAAGAAGAGATATTTTGGGAATTGAAGAGGATGAGTTTTTAGCCAATGATGTAATAGGGATGAAAGTATTTACAGAAGAGGGGAAAAGTATTGGTGAAGTTGTGGATATCTATGAAACTGCAGCTCATGACATATATGTTATTGAAGATGAAGAGTTTGAAGCAATGGTTCCGGACGTGGATGTCTTTATAAAAAATATAGATTTCAATAAAAGAGAGATGGTAGTTTCTTTAATTGAAGGAATGAGAGAACAAAAGAAAGAGTGAGGAGAGGGTTGTGAAAATAAATATATTGACGCTATTTCCAGAGTTTTTTAATTCTTTCAAAGAACATAGTATTATAAAAAGAGCTGTAGAAAGAAAACAGGTAGAGATTAACATAGTTAATATAAGAGATTTTGCGGAAGGAAAGCATAAGCAATGTGATGATATACCTTTTGGTGGTGGAGCTGGAATGGTTATGAAGCTGGAACCACTATTGAAAGCTCTAGAGAAGAATCATGGGAAAGTTATCTATACATCTCCTCAAGGTGTGAAACTGAATCAAGTGTTAGTGTGTGAATTGGCTAGTGAAGAAGAGATAACTATAATAGCGGGTCATTATGAGGGAATAGATGAGAGAGTTGTTGACAGTAGAGTAGACTTGGAGATATCTTTAGGTGACTTTGTTTTAACAGGTGGAGAGTTGCCAGCTATGGTGATATCAGATGCAATAGTTCGCCTTCTTCCTGGAGTTATTAAAAAAGAGTCATATGAGAACGACTCTTTTTACAATGGATTGTTAGATTACCCTCATTATACAAGACCAGCTGAATTTGAAGGGTTAAAAGTCCCCGAAGTTTTGATGTCGGGACATCATAAAAATATAGCTGAATGGAGATTAAAGCAGAGTTTAAAAAGAACTTTAAAAAGACGACCGGAGCTTTTAAAAGATAGGGAGTTTAGTAAACTGGAGAAAAAACTTTTAAAAGAGATAAAAGAGGAGCAAGAGACATGATATATAAATTAGGAGAGTTGGTTCCAAAGATTGGAAAAAATAATCTTATTATCGATACTGCAACTATAATTGGAGATGTAGAAACTGGAGAGAATGTAAGTATTTGGTTTTCTAGTGTTTTGAGAGCTGATATGAGTAAGATAAAAATTGGAAAAAATTCAAATATTCAGGATAATACGACAGTTCATGGAGATACACCGTATCCAGTAATAATAGGAGAAAATGTAACAGTTGGTCACAATTGTGTTGTGCATGGATGTGAAGTTGGGGATAACGTTATAATAGGAATGGGATCTATTTTGCTAAATGGAGCTAAAATTCCTAAGAACTGTATTGTGGGAGCAGGGAGTTTAGTTACTGATAAATTAGAAGCACAGGAGGGAGATTTAATAGTTGGTTCTCCTGCGAAAGTGATAAAAAAACTTTCTGATAAAAATATAGAATATTTAAAATATGCTAATAAAGTATATTTGGAAAAAATAGAAATGTACAAAAAATTAGAGAGAATAGGGTAGGTAAAATTAATGAGAAAAGCAGTATATTTGGGACTAGTTCACTCGCCAGTTTACAATAAAAGAGGAGAGATAGTTTGTACATCAGTAACAAATTTTGATATACATGATATTTCCAGAACGTGTAGAACGTATGATGTAAGTCAGTATCATATTATTGTATCGGCAGATGCACAGAAAAAGCTTACAGAGAGAATTATTGGATATTGGCAAGAAGGATTTGGAGCGGAATACAATAAAGATAGAGAAGAAGCTTTTGGTAGAACAAGAGTTTATGAATCAATAGAGAAAAGTATTTCTGAAATAGAAAAGAAAGAGGGGAAGAAACCCCTAATAATAACAACATCAGCAAAAATATTTCCAAACTCAATAAGCTATAAAAATTTATCTGATAAGATAATCAATGATGACCAACCGTATTTAATATTATTTGGGACAGGTTGGGGATTAATAGATGAGGTTATGAGTATGTCTGATTATATACTAGAGCCAATCAGAGGAAGTGCTAAATATAATCATCTATCTGTTAGATCAGCGGTTTCAATAATTTTAGATAGATTATTAGGAGAAAATTAATTGAGAAGAGAGATTAGAATAAGACCTCAAAGGAATATTTTTAAAGAGATGGGGATTGAAAATATAGAGATAACAGAGATTGTTTTTAGCGAAAGAAATAAAAAAATGGATTTGATCTGTGTAGTTTCTATTCCTCAAGATTTAAAAGGATTGGATAGGGCTTATGAAAATTTAAAAAAGAAGTTTGGAAATGAATTGGATATTAATTTTAAAATAGATTATTTAACGAAAGAGATTACAAAGGAAAATTTTTTAGAAATCGTTGAAAGAGTTATTGAGGAGTTAAAAAGAACTAATGCTATTTCAAAATCATTTTTATACCTATATAGAGTGTCTATAAAAGATGAGCAAGTTGATATCGAGTTAAAAAATGAGATGGCAGTGGAAACCTTGTACAGTTCAAATTTAGATATAAAAATTCAAGCACTTTTAGAAAATTATGGGATTAGAGGATTCAAAGTGAATTTTATATCAGGGGATTTCAATAGTGAGATAAAGTCAATAGAGAGCGAAATAGAAAATAAAATAATAACCTTAAGCTCTAAAACTTCTGAAAAAGAGGTAGCAGGAAAGCTAACAGCTCCACCGGTTGAAATAAAATCAGCTGTACCTACAGGTAGAGGTGGATTTAGTAAGAAAAAAGATATAAAGAGTCCGAGTATGCCAATATCAGAATTTAAAGAGTTAATAGAGAATGAGATAGCAGTAGTAGAAGGAGAGCTTTTTGCTACAGAAGGAAGAGAGCTAAGGACTGGGAAAATTCTGCAAGTTTTAAGGATAACAGATGGAGAAGATTCAATAACTGCCAAGATATTTTTGAATAGTCCAGAAGATTTTGATGTTAAAGTGGGTGATTTTGTAAAGATTAGTGGTAAAAAACAAATTGATAGCTTTGAAAATAATGAAGAGATTATATTGGTTAATATATTAAATAAACTAGACAAAGTAAAATCTAAGAAAATAGATACAGCAGATGAAAAGATGGTGGAGCTTCATACGCATACAAAAATGAGCGAAATGTGTGGAGTAGAGGATGTAAAAGGAATAGTAGGAAGAGCTTTGGAGTATGGACACAAAGCTGTTGCAATAACAGATTATGGGGTTGTTCATGCGTTTCCATTTGCATATAAAGCAGCTAAAGGAAAAGATATCAAAATAATCTTTGGGTGTGAGATGTATATGGTAGATGATACTCAACCAATGGTTCAGAATGCTAAAAATGTTCTGATAGATGAAGAAACATATGTAGTTTTTGACTTAGAAACTTTAGGGTTAAACTCCCATAAAAATGAGATTATAGAGATTGGTGCTGTAAAATTACAAGGGAGAAGAATAGTAGAACGATACTCACAGTTAATCAATCCGGGAAAGAAAATTCCAAAAAAAATACAGGAAATAACAGGAATCAATGATACTTTAGTGGAAAATATGCCGACTATAGATAAGGTATTACCAGAATTTATGAAATTTATTGGAGATGCTACTTTAGTTGCTCACAATGCACCGTTTGATATGGGATTTTTGAAAAGAGATGTAAAAAAATATTTAGGAACAGACTATAATCCAGCTGTGATAGATACATTACAGATGGCTAGAGACCTGTATCCTGAGCAAAAAGGTTATGGACTAAAGCCAATGACAAAATTCTTAAAAGTGGCTTTAGAGAACCACCACAGGGCTGTTGATGATTCCCAAGCTACGGCTGCTATGTTTGCAATATTTTTAGAAAAATATTTAGAAAATGGAATTACAAATCAACTTGATATGACTGGTGCATTTCCTTTAAATTACAAAAAACAGGATATAAGAAATGTGATGGTTTTGGTAAAAGATTTAGTTGGGTTAAAAAATTTATATAAATTAATTTCTCAAGCACACATTGATTATTTTGGAAGTAAGAAACCAAGAATTTTAAAAACTGTTTTAAATGAAAATAGGGAAGGATTAATCATTGGAGCACCAACTTCAATTCATTTTTCAAATGCTGGTGAGTTACCTGAAGCATACTTTAGAAATGATCTATTAAAAGTTGAAAAATCAATTGATTTTTATGATTATATTGAACTTCAACCAAGAATAGGATTTTCAGAGTTTTTAGATAGTGATGAAACTGGAGCAATAGCTTCTTTCGAAGATGTTGAAAAAATGAATAGATACCTTTATAAACTAGGAAAAGAAAAAGGAAAGTTAATTACAGGATCATCAAATGTGCATTACTTAGAGAAAGAGGATCATAAGATAAGATCAATACTTCTTTACGGAAGCGGAAGTGTATTTAGGGAAAATCAATATAGAATAGACAATGGGTTCTATTTTAGAACTACTGATGAGTTACTAGAAGAGTTCAATTATTTGGGCGAAGATATATCTAAGGAAATTGTTGTTGAAGCGACAAACAAATTAAATGAGATGATTGAAAAAGTCCAACCTATTCCAAGTGGATTTTATCCACCTAAAATAGATGATGCAGAAAATATTGTTAGGGAGATGACATATACAAAAGCTTATGAATTGTATGGAAATCCTCTGCCTGAAAACGTAGAAGCAAGAATAGAGAGAGAGCTAAAAGCTATTATAGGAAATGGATTTTCAGTTCTGTATTTATCAGCTCAAAAATTAGTAAAAAAATCTTTAGACAATGGTTATTTGGTGGGATCAAGAGGATCAGTTGGATCATCAATTGTAGCATATATGATGGGAATAACGGAAGTTAATGCTCTTTACCCGCATTATTTATGCACCAATCCAGAGTGTAAGCATTCAGAGTTTATTGAAAGAGAGGGAGCAGGAGTTGACTTACCAGATAAAATTTGTCCAAAATGTGGCATAGAAATGAAAAAAGATGGATATTCAATTCCGTTTGAGGTGTTTATGGGATTTAATGGAGATAAGGTGCCAGATATAGACTTAAATTTCTCAGGGGAGTATCAGTCGGAAATACACAGATATTGTGAAGATTTATTTGGAAAAGCAAATGTATTTAAAGCGGGAACAATCTCCACTTTGGCAGAAAAAAATGCTGAGGGTTACGTGAGAAAGTTCTTTGAAGATCACAGTATACTCTCTGGAAAAGCTGAAGTCATGAGAATGGCAAAAAAATGTGAGGGTGCTAAAAAAACGACTGGACAACACCCAGGAGGAATGATAGTAGTTCCTCAAGATAATTCGATATATGAATTTTGTCCAGTTCAAAGACCTGCAAACGACCAAAATAGTGATTCAACAACGACACACTATGATTATCACGTAATGGATGAACAGTTAGTGAAGTTGGATATCTTAGGACATGATGACCCTACAACTATAAAGATGTTACAGGAGTATACAGGTGTAGATGTCTATGATATACCTTTAGGAGATTTGGAAACTTTGAAAATATTTTCTGGAACAGAAGCATTGGGAGTAACTCAAGAGCAAATAGGATCTGTTGTAGGAACGTATGGAGTTCCAGAATTTGGAACGGGATTTGTTAGACAGATGCTTGTTGATACAAAACCAACAACTTTTGCAGAGCTAGTTAGAATTTCAGGTTTATCCCATGGAACTGATGTGTGGCTAAATAATGCTCAGGAATTTGTGAAAGAGGGAAAAGCAACTTTATCTCAAGTGATATCTGTTAGAGACGATATTATGAACTTTTTAATAGACCAAGGTATTGAAAAAGGAACAGCTTTTAAAATTATGGAATTCGTGAGAAAAGGACAACCAAGTAAAGATGTTGCACAATGGAAAGAATATTCTGATTTAATGAAAAGTCATGGAGTCCCAGAGTGGTATATAGAGTCATGTAGAAGGATAAAATATATGTTTCCTAAAGGACATGCGGTAGCATACGTAATGATGGCTATGAGAATAGCCTATTTTAAAGTACATTATCCACTTGCTTTTTATGCAGCCTATTTAAGTAGAAAAGTTGAGGATTTTGATTTCGAATTAATGAATGATTTAATAAAAGTTAGAGAAAAAATTCAAGAATTAAATAAAGAGCCAAAACTTGATGTTAAGAAAAAAGCTCAACTTGCAGTGTGTGAAATAATAGTGGAGATGCACGCGAGAGGATTTGAGTTTTTGAACTTAGATATCTATAAATCTCATGGTTCTAAATTTATAATAGAAGATGGGAAAATAAGGGTTCCATTGATGGGATTGAATGGACTAGGAGCATCAGTAATGGAAAATATAGTGAGAGAAAGAGAGTTAGGAAGATTTATATCATATGAGGACTTTAAAAGAAGAACAAAAGCCTCTCAAACAACAGTAGATAAATTGAAAGAGCTTGACTGTATAGAGTCTTTAAGTGAAACAAATCAGACAACTTTATTTTTCTAGGAGGAAAAGTGTTTAATATAAAAAAACAATATTTAGGAGCTGGATTAGTTTGTCTAGCTGCAACAATGTGGGGATTTGATGGAATAGTATTGACGCCTAGATTATATCAATTAAATGTAGCATATGTGGTATTTGTATTGCATCTCTTGCCTTTATTAGGAATGAGTATTCTCTTTGGAAAAACTGAGATTGTGAATATAAAAAATTTAAGTAAAGAGGATTTGTTTTTCTATTTTTTAATAGCTTTGTTTGGGGGAACTTTGGGGACTTTATCCATAGTAAAAGCGCTATTTTTAGTCAATTTTAGTCATTTGACAGTAGTTACTCTTTTACAGAAGTTACAACCAGTTTTTGCTATAATTCTTGCTAGAATATTGCTGGGTGAAAAAATTGGAAAAAACTTTATATTTTGGGCAGTAGCTGCATTGATGAGTGGGTATTTATTGACATTTCAACTTTCATTACCTCGTTTTGAAGTTGGTAATAATATAGGGTTAGCGAGCACATATGCAATTTTAGCCGCATTTTCTTTTGGTAGTTCCACAGTTTTCAGTAAAAAAATATTGGCACATTCTACATTTAGAACAGCTTTATATACAAGATATTTATTTACGTCAATTATAACTGTTATTATAGTCATATCAAATGGTAATTTAGGTTGGTTCTTAAAAACAACTCCTCACCAATGGATGATTTTTACCATTATAGGGTTAACGACTGGAAGTGGAGCAGTGCTTCTTTATTACATAGGACTTAGATATATAAAGGCAAATATTGCTACTATGTGTGAGCTATGTTTTCCAGTTTCATCAATAGTGTTCGATTATATTTTTAATGGAAGATTATTAACACCAGTTCAGTTCATAAGTGCTGGGATATTATTATTTACAATATATAAAATTACAAGAAATCAAAATAATTAAAAAAAAGTTGAAAAAAATGTTCTAAAAATATATAATAAGGTTGTAAAAAGTTATATAACGATGAAATTTGGAGGGGTCAAACCGTGGATTGTAATTTTACCTTAGAAGATATATTGAAAGCTAATGAAACTATAAAGGATTCATTAAAAAGAACACCTGTGGTGGAGTGTCCAACTCTTAAAGAAATAACTGGAAATACAGTGTATTTTAAATTAGAAAACCTTCAAAAAACAGGTTCATTCAAGTTAAGAGGGGCTTTAAATAAGATAGCAAGTCTTTCGTCGGAGGAAAGAGAGGCTGGCGTTATTGCTTCTTCAGCAGGAAACCACGCACAAGGAGTAGCACTAGGAGCGGCAGCTCAAGGGATAAAAGCTACAATAGTAATGCCAGCAACAGCTCCTTTAGCAAAAATTGCAGCAACAAAGTCTTATGGTGCGGAAGTAATTTTAGAGGGAGAGGTTTATGATGATGCCTATAGAAAGGCTTGTGAAATCCAAAAAGAAACAGGAGCTACTTTTTTGCATCCCTTTGACGATAAGTTTGTGATGGCAGGTCAAGGAACAATTGGATTGGAGATATTAGAAGATATTCCTGATGTGGATGTTGTTTTAGTTCCAATTGGAGGGGGAGGAATTATTGGTGGTATAGCGAAAGCTATAAAATCATTGAGACCAGAAGCTAAGGTAATAGGAATAGAAGCATTTCATGCAGCTTCAATGGCAGAAGCTGTCGCTATGAAAGAGATTTGTGAAATTTCGACAAAACCAACAATTGCAGACGGAATAGCTGTAAGAAAAGCAGGTTGTGAACCATTTAAAATAGTTCAAGAATGTGTTGATGAAATTGTAACTGTAACAGAGGATGAAATAGCAAAAGCTATATTATTCCTTATGGAAAAAAGTAAAGTTGTAGCAGAGGGAGCGGGAGCTACAACAGTTGCTGCATTATTAGCTGGAAAAATAAATGTTGAAGATCAAAAGATTTGTGCTGTGATATCAGGTGGAAATATCGATATAAATTTGGTGGAAAGAGTATTAAATAAAGCTCTTATTTTAGAAGGAAGAAGATTTGCATTTTCGATAGAACTTTCAGATAAAATTGGAGAGATGGCAAAAGTGGTAACGGCTATATGTGAGATGAATGCAAATATTTTAAGTATAAATCAAACTATGTATAGTCAAAATCTAGGAATAACTTCTCAAGAGGCAACTTTTGTATTAGAATGTTTTGATAAACAGCACCAAGATAAGGTAAGAGAAAAGTTAACAGGCATGGGTTATAGAATGTACTAAAAAATGGCTATCGCAAGATAGCCATTTTATTATTTTATCTTAATAGTTCTAACCATTTTTCAGTTGTTCTTGGAAAAGTCTCAAGCTGAGTGTCATTAATATAGAATGTTGGAACAACATCAAAATCGAGTTCAGAAACTTCGGCATTTAACTCTTGATGAGCTTTTTTATATTTTCCAGATAGCAAAGCATCAGCAAATTCAAATTTAGGTATCAATAAATTGTTTGCGATTTCAATCAATACTTCAACATTTCCAATATCTTTATTATGTAACCAATAAGCTTCAAGAACAGCTCTTACATATTCAATTCCTTTTTCATATTTTTCTGCTACATAGATTCCTTCAAAGGCTAGTGCTGTTCTAGGTTTAGGGTTGGTTGTTGGAAAATTAATTGGTATATTTTCTTCTTTTGCCCAACTGACTATATTTTTTTCAAAGTATTCTTTACTAGCTTCATTGACTACTGGTTGAGGTTTTGGCTCAGGTGAAAGTTCATAGGGAAAAAACCTAAATTCAGGATTCAAATTTTTTTCTTTCAAAGCTTTTTCCAAAATTTTCTCTCCAACATAACAATATGGACAAACAAAATCTAAAATTATTGATATTTTCATAATCTCCTCCTCAAATAATTACAATTATACAATTACTATTACGAGATATCAATATAAATCCTTTATTTTAAATTGAAATCAGTTTTTTTATAGAAAGTCACTAATTTTTCATGATATGTAAAGTTATCTATAAATATTATTTATTATTGATATTTAGTTCTAATACTTTTTCGTATTGAGAGAGAATTAATGGTGCAAAGCAAGAGGTTTTTATAGAGAGTCTAGTTCCAATTTTGATAGATGGAAATTTTCCTGATTCAACTAGAGGCATATATTTATAGGGTTTTATCTTAAATAGTTTTGTAATATAAAATTTAGGTAAAATAGATTGATAATTTTGGTTTAAAATTTTTTCTAAAGATTTTATTTGGTGTTCTCTAGTTTTACACTTTTTTAAAAGGTGTACATTATTTTTTAAAACATCCTCTATTGTTGGAAAAAAGTGAGTCATAGTGTATCCTCCTGAATAATTTTTTTTACACTAGAAATTTTTATGGCATAATAGGAACCCAGCTTGATACAGTCTATTTTTTTATTTTTAATCATTCTGTAAATTGTTTTTTCTGAGACAAGAAGAGAGGTCGCCAGTTCTTTAACTGAAATAAAGCCAGTTTTTTTGTTTAGATGTTCTCGAATAAAGGTTTTTTTCATAAATTTCCTCCATATACTAAATTAGAATGATATCTTTATACTCTTCAAGTGAAAAAAATCAATAGAAATTTATAGCGTTTTTTTGAGTAAATGGACAAAAAAATACTTAAAATTTAGTAAAAGTAGATGGACAAATAGACTAAATTTTTTTTTCAACTTCTGTTACCATTAAAATATCTCGAGATACTGGTGATAAAAAATAAAAAAATTATAGGAGGTAACACGAATGAGTATGACAATAGCAGGAGCAAAAATAGCATTAGAGGGAGTTATAGCAAAAACAGAGAAAAGTATTGAAAAGGAATCGAATTATTTAAAAGAATTGGCAGATGATAAAGCAACACTATCTTATATTGAGCAATTACAAGCTGACGGCGAACCATTGCCAGAAGAAAATCCCTATGAATCATTTTCAGAGTGGAAAGAACAAATAGAGAAAGAGATAAAAACGGGACAAAATTCAATAGATAGAATAGAGATTGAAAAGGCGGAATTAATGGCATTTAATTATTTCATGGATAATGCATCAGAGGTGTAGATTTATGTTTAAACTTTACATTCACAAATAAATATAAATCAAATTTAAAAGAGCTGTTGCAAATAGGTAATTAATTTGCTTCAGCTCTCCATTTTTTATATACAAAAGATTCCAAATATATACGTCTATGAAATTAATTAAATTCTCTTCTTTCGTAATTTTGATAAATTCAACAGGGGAAATAACTTTATTCTCATGAAATCTAAAATTTCGACACCCATAATTTTATTAGAATTTAGCTC
>Trix_p1__coassemble_1111_pt1 | contig 29179 bp, 27 predicted proteins | sample Trix_p1__metabat2_low_PE_021 | metagenome-assembled genome bin Trix_p1 | reverse complement strand
AGAGATAATTGATCAATTACTCAATAATTCAGCAGATATTTCTAATAGCCTAGAAAAAAGGAAATTAATTTTATATAAGAATATAATAAAAAACTACAAAAATAAAAAGGAGAATTTATGAACAAGAAGCAAAACTTACTTAGAACAACTTTAGGTTCTTTCTTTATCGAAAGCGACCTTATGGGGGGGCTTGTAGGAGAAAACAGACTAATCACAATTTCTGGAAAAGTTAACAACCCTGGTATCTATGAAATTCCTGAAAATGCTACCCTAAGAGATATCCTAGATATTGCAGGCGGAATGAAAAATGGAAAAGATTTTAAAGCGGCTCAATTTGGATTACCTTTCGGTGGATTTGCCACTAAAGAATCACTGAATGAAGTTGTTGACTTCGATTATTTTTTCGATTCAGAGCATCCTAAAGCATTAATTATTTTATCTAACGAAAGTTGTATCGTTCAGTTCGCTAAATATTATATTGAGTTTATTTTAGGAAAATTATCAAAAGGTGAATATAGAGAATATCTTATTGCTAAATTTGAAATAGAGAGATCTTGGAGAGTTTTGGATAGAATTTCTAAAGGAAAAGGAAATATGAGAGATCTTTATCTTTTAAGACAACTCTCTAAAAGTATAAAAGAAACTACACAACAAAAACATAATCTAATTGAAGAGGCACTTGATGCTTTCTATCATGAGTTTGAAGAACATATTGAAGAGCATAGATGTTATACTGGAGAGTGTCCTCAACTAGTTAAATTTAGAATCACAAGTAAATGTATTGGGTGTACTGCTTGCGCTCGAGTTTGCCCCGTTCATTGTATCGAAGGAAAAGTAAAAGAAAGACACCGTATTGATATAGAAAAGTGTACTCACTGTGGTCAGTGTGTTGCCGCCTGTCCTGTGAATGCAATCAATGAGGGAGATAATAGTTTAAAGTTCCTTAGAGACCTATCTACACCTGGAAAAATCGTTATCACTCAGATGGCACCAGCTGTTAGAGTTGCTCTAGGTGAGGCTTTCGGATTTGAAGCAGGAGTTAATATTGAAAAGAAAATAAATGGAGCACTTAGAATGCTAGGAGTAGACTATGTTTTTGATACTACTTGGGCAGCGGACCTGACTATAATGGAAGAAGCTACTGAGTTCCAACAAAGACTAGAGGCTTTTTTTAAGGGAGATGACAAAGTTAGACTACCAATACTTACATCTTGTTGCCCTGCTTGGGTTAAATTTATTGAACAAAGCTATCCTGATATGCTTGACGTTCCTTCAACTGTTAAATCTCCTATGCAAATTTTCTCTACAATCGCTAAAGATATTTGGGCTAAAGAAAAAGGATATAAAAGAGATGAAATTACAACTGTTGCTATTATGCCATGTTTAGCTAAAAAATATGAAGCCTCAAGAGAGGAGTTCTCAAGAGGAGATAATTATGATACCGATTACGTTATTACAACAAGAGAGCTGATAAAGATTTTAAAGGAAACTGAAATCGATTTAAATACAGTTGAAGAGGAGGAGTTCGATAATCCGTTAGGAGAGTATTCTGGAGCAGGTATTATTTTTGGTAGAACCGGTGGAGTTATTGAAGCTGCTACTAGGTCTACTATTGAAATGATTACAGGTGAAAGAATTGACAATATTGAGTTTGAAGCTCTAAGAGGTTGGGATGGATTTAGAAGCTGTGACTTAACAATTGGACATATTGAATTAAGAATTGGTATTGCTCATGGGCTTGAAGAAGCTAAGAAAATGCTAGATAAAATTAGAAGCGGAGAAGAGTTCTATCATGCTATTGAGATAATGGCTTGTAAAGGTGGTTGCGTCGGTGGAGGTGGACAGCCTAAAGCTATTAAAAAACAGGAAACTCTTGAGAAAAGAGCACAAGGTCTTAACAGTATCGACGTGGCTTCTGAATACAGAAGATCTCATGAAAATCCACAAGTTCTGGCTATTTATGAAAAGTATTTAGATTATCCTTTAAGCCGAAAAGCTCACGAACTTCTACATACAAAATACTTTCCAAAAATAAAAACACATAGGTAGTGCAATTATAAAATATAGGAGGTTTCAATGAAACATAGTAAATATCTTTCACTTTTGGCTCTATCTTTCCTTCTAGGAAATTATGCTTATTCAGATGACATACCTACATCTAAAATAGATGTAGATATTATGGTGAAAAAAAATCTCATTGAAAATATTATAAATAATCAATTACCATACACAATTGAAGATTCGGGTTCTGGAAGTCAAATTTTTAATGGAAATAAAAATAACTTACTGGGATTTGGTCTTGATATTCTTGGGAGTGTAGATAAAAAATTCTCTCAATTTTCGGAGTCCTTTCTTTGGGCTTATAAAATAAATCGTTCTCCTATTAATTTTTCAGCTCAAGAGCAGGAAGTTAAAGCTACTACTAATATAAATGGAAATTTCAAAGCAAGCTGGAGTAGGGAAAGCCAAAGCACAGAAATTGCACTGAATGGTACTGCTGGAATTTCAAGTATCGTCAGTATATCTCCTAATTGGCAAATAAATGCCAACAGTACACCTTTTTTAAATATATCTAATAATAATTTACCATTAGCTTTAAATATTTATGGTCTAAATCTAAAAACTGATATAAATATAGGAGATAGTCTAGAAAAAAGTATCGTTTCAAAATTAAGAGTAGCTACAAAAGAGCTTGATTCAAAAATTCAAGCTTTTGATTTGAGAGCACTCGTTGAAAAGTATTGGTTACAATTCAAAGAACCTATATTAATTAATCCCGAGTATAAGCTTTGGCTGACAGTCAATCCAAAGTCTGGAAGATACTCTAACTTAGTTACTACTGATAATAACTTAGGTATCAAAGTGGGTAGTGATGTAGATTTTCACCTATATTTTGGTGAAAAACCCCCAGCACTGAACCTTACAACGCTCCCTAGTATGAACTTTGGCTTTGTAAATGATTCTTTCAATATTGTTTTACCAATTTCAAGCTCATACAAGAGTTTAAATGAGATTATAAATACAAATATAGCCAATAAAGATATTAACTTAACATCTGCTATATCTTCAAATATAAAAAACATAAATATTTCTTCAAAAGATTCCACTTTACACGCCACTGGTGATTTCATTCTATCTATTTTTGGCTTCTTACACCCAAGTGGAACTATAAAAGCTGATGTTAAACCTATCTTTAATAACGAAACAGGAGTTTTAAGTGGGGATAATTTTAATTACACATTGGAAACTAATAGCCTTATACTTAAAATAGGAAATTATTTTTTCAAAAATAAAATACTCAACCTAATAAAAAATAACTATCTATCTTTTGATTCAGCAAATGAAATGAAATTAGCCCAAAATTATCTACAGACAAAGGTTGAAAATATTGAACTTGAAAAAAATGTAAATTTAAAATCTACTATCAATACCTTTAAAATTGTGGGGTTAAATTTGACTGATGACTCTATATCTGCGATTTTCAATACTACTGGTCAGGCAACCATTGAAATATCGGAGTAAAGTTTGATAAATAAAATAAAAAATAGAGGAGAGTAATTCTCCTCTATTTTTGTGTCAATATTCTTATTACTGCTTTCGATATCTCCTTAGTATTTATCTCTGATTCAACTTTTCTATTTCGTATAAGATTTATAAACTCTTCTAATTCATAAATCATACTATTTTCTTCCTGAGACACACTTATATTTTCAATTTTTCCGTCTCTATAATGTATCTTTACATCTTGAATATTAGAGATACTATCTATTACAATTGATCCATTTTCTCCTTGAATTTCACTTCCTATATAACTGTTTGTTATCTTTGAATAAACTATTACTCCAGCCATATTTTTATACTCTAAAAGTGCACTTCCAATACCTGAAACTCCACTATCTACAATATAATTTATCACTTTAGTATTCATTGGAATGCCAAAAAGTCTCAGTGCAAAATACAATGGATAAACACCTATATCTAAATGTGCTCCCCCTCCAAATTTAGGATTAAAAATATTTGTCACTTCCCCTTTTTTTAAATTATCATACCTTGACGAATATTGACAAAAACTTCCTATAAAGCCTCTTATCTTTCCTATTTTATAAAGATTTTTTTCAATAGATTTAAAGTTTGGTAAAAATGTATTTTTCATAGCTTCCATTAAAGTTACTTTATTTTCATAAGCCACTCTATACATCTCTTCAACTTCATCCTCATCAATTCCCATTGGCTTTTCACAAAGTACGTGCTTCTTGCTTTTTAATAACTCCAAAGTTTGCCTATAGTGCAACGAATTTGGGCTTGCTATATAGACCATATCCACATCTTCTTTTTTACATAACTCTTGAAAATCTACAACTATATCGTCTACTCCATATTGCTTACCAAATTCTAACCCTTTTTTTAAATCTCTTGAATAGATTACCTTGAGCTCACAACCCTCAACTTTTTCTATCGCTTTTGCAAACTCATCTGAAATTTTACTGGTACCCACTATCGCTATTCTTATCATTGTATCTCCTTATGTATTATAAACTACTGTTGACTATATTTAAAATATCCTCTTTTAATTCTTTTGAACCAAGTAATATTTCATTTAATTGATTAATAGTTTCCATCTTAAATCGCTCATCATCTAAACTTTTCAGATTGACTTTAACGTTTAAAATTCCACCCTCTATTCCAGAGTAAAGCAACAGTGCTGATACTCCTAAATCTGTAATTGCATTTTTATTTCCATATTTTAATATAACCTTTAATGCCTTCAAAGTCCTCTCTGAAATTTTACAAATCTCCAAAGGAGCTTCTATTGCCAGTTTTAAATTTTTTTCAATATTTATTTTTCTAGATGCTTTTTCTTCATCACTCTCCTTAGGAAGTTTATACGCCGCCATAACTAAATTATATACTGCAGTATCTCTATCTATTAAATCTTCTAAAATATTTCTATAATCGTTGATTTCTTCAAAAGCACTTTTAAAAATAGTTTTTTCAACCTCTGGTAACTCTTTATACTTCACTTTGTCAAAAGTTAAGTGACCAACCATTCTTCCTAATGTACAACCTAATGCCGAAACGAGAGCTGATACTGACCCTCCCCCGGGTGCAGGACTTTTAGAATCAACTATATTTAAAAAATCTTTAACTGATAAATCTATTAACTTCATCTATCTTTAACCTCCCAGCTTTTTATAAACTAGACATCCATTTTTAAAAACTTTTTTTGTATGACTCACACCAAAATGATATAAAATATAATCTATATTTGTCGCATCAAATATTACAAGGTCTGCCTTTTTTCCCTCTTCAATTGAACCAATTCTTTTTTCTCGTCCAATAGATTTTGCTGCATTTATAGTCACTGCTTTAAAAATTTCCTTAGGTCTCATTTTCAATTTTAAAGCTGCAATTTGCATTATAAGTTGCAAATTCTCTGTTGGACATGACCCTGGATTATAATCAGTAGATAGTGCCACTTGGACTCCCTCATCTATCATTTTTCTTGCCGGAGCATACTCCTTCCCCAAACTAAATGAGGTTCCGGGTAAAAGATTTGCAATTGTTTTGCTGTTTTTAAGAGCAACTATTCCATCGTCACTTATTGCCATCAAATGATCCGCAGAGTTCATCTCAAATTCAACTGCTAATTCAGCACCCTTTGTATTTACTATCTCATCCGCATGAATTCTTAATTTAAAACCATATTTTTCAGCTTCTGAATACAGTCTTCTACTTTCATTATTTGAAAAAACTCCCTCTTCACAGAAAACATCAAAAAATTCTGCTAAATTTCGTTCTTTGATGATTGGAAGTAAATCAATAATTTTTTCAATATATTCTTCCCTTTTCTCCTTGTATTCCTCTGGCAAAGCATGGGCTCCCATAAATGTTGAGACTATTTCAACCTCTTGTTCATGGTTTAATCTTTCATTGACTCTAAGTTGTTTTAATTCTGTTTCATTGTCAAGTCCATATCCACTTTTCGACTCCACTGTTGTAACACCAAAAGATAACATTTTTCTGAGCGATTTTTTTGCCTTATCGAGAAGCTCATCTTCACTGGACTCTCGAGTAGCTTTTACGCTACTCAATATTCCTCCACCTTTTTTTAATATTTCTAAATACGGAACACCTTGAACTTTATCTAAAAATTCATTTTCTCTAGAACCTCCATGTACCAAGTGAGTATGTGAATCTATTAACCCGGGTGTAACTACACATCCCTCTGCATCAATCAACTTTGTTGTAAATTTTATCAATTTTGACGGTACTTCCCCTTGTCCAACTTCCATTATCTCATTTCCAGAAATTGCTACATACCCATTTCCTAAAATCTCAATATTTTCCATCGAACTTTCTCCATCTCTTATAGGTATCTCTTTTCCTGTCACCAATTGCCCAATGTTGTAAATTATTAAATCTGCATTCATAAACTCACCTCATAAAAATTCTTACTTTAGTAACTCATTCTCTATAATTTTATCTACTTTAAAACCATTCAAACCTAAATAATATTCAATTGAATCTGATAATGCTTCCATTGGAACAGCTCCTATTATTTCACTTCCCAACACATTTACTCCATATCTTTTAGCTTCCATCTTTACAGCTTCAAACACTCTATAAATAGGATTTTTCTTATAATCTTTTATATTCATTGTCACTTGAACAATTCCTTTTTCTCTTAATTCTGCCGGTCCTGCTTGGATAAATCTAAATCCACCACTTGAAAATCTTATAGCTTTAGAGATCTCTTTAGCGATATTTATATCTGTCGTATCTAAATTTATATTAAAAGCTATCAAAGGCATTCTTCCTCCTACTGCGGTAACTCCCGCCGTTGGATGTGGAGCCCTCTCTCCAAAATCCGGTTCCCACTCCTCTAACTTTAATTTCTCTTTCATTCCTTCAAATTCACCTTTTCTAATAGATGGAAGTGAAACTCTATTTGGTGCTGTGGCAGATTCTTCATATAAAAATACTGGAACTTTAAATTTCTCCCAAATTTTTTTACCAACAGTTTTTGAAAGTTCTACACATTCATCCATTGTCATATCTTTTATTGGTATAAAAGGAATAACATCTGTTGCTCCCATTCTTAAATGTTCTCCTTTTTGCTTATTCATATCTATAAGCTCTGTAGCTATTCCAACTGATTCTATAACTGCTGCTACCACATCTTCTGGATCTCCTATCACAGTTATAACCGTTCTATTGTAATCAGCATCTGGTTCACATCCCATAAATTTTATATTTTTGTTACCTTTGAAAGGTGCTGCTATTTTTTCTATCTTTTCTAAATCTTTTCCTTCACTATAATTTGGAACACACTGAACCAATCTCTTCATTTCTACCCCCAACTATATCTTCAATTTACCTACATTTTCTTCTACTTTTTCCACTACTCTATTCGTTTTTATCAACTCTTCCACTTTTTCTATATCAATATACATTACTCTATCTTTATCATAAAAATCAACTATTTCTCTAACTAATGTATGGGCTTCATTTGTTCCCTTACCTAATCTTTTTATATCTCTTAAATCTATTCCTTGACACGCAGTTAAAATCTCCATAGCAACTACTTTTCTTACATTTCCTAAAATTTCATTGGCTTTTCTTGCCGCTATAGTTCCCATAGATACATGATCTTCTTGATTAGCCGAAGATGGTATTGAATCAACGGAAGCAGGATGTGCTAAAACCTTATTTTCTGAAACCAAAGAAGCTGCACTATACTGAACAATCATAAACCCAGAGTTGAGTCCTCCATTTTCAACTAAAAATGCCGGTAGCCCATTATTTAAAGATGGATTAACCAATCTCTCTAATCTTCTTTCAGATATATTCGCCATCTCTGCCAAAGCTATTCCTAAAAAATCAAAAGGTAGTGCCATCGGTTGTCCATGAAAATTTCCACCTGATAAAACTTCATTTGCCATTGGGAAAATTATAGGATTGTCTGTAACAGCATTCATTTCAATTTCAACTTTCTCTTTTACATAATTTAAAGTATCTTTACTTGCTCCATGAACTTGAGGAGTACATCTAAGTGAATAAGGGTCTTGAACTCTCAACTCCCCTTGCTTTGTAATGGATGTACTATTTTTTAGAATCTTATTTATATTTTTGGCTGTATTAATTTGTCCTAGATGCCCTCTAACTTCTTGTATTCTTGGGTCAAAAGCACAGATAATTCCATTTAGTGCCTCCATAGATAAGCTCGCCGCAATATCTAAGTGTTTCATTAAGTTTATTGCATCATACACAGTATGTGCTCCTATAGACGTCATAACTTGTGTTCCATTGATAAGAGCTAATCCCTCTTTAGAAGATAAAGTTTTTATGAGCTTAATCCTTGCTTTTTTTAATGCCTCCTCTCCCTCATAAAGTTCACCCTTATAATATGCTTTCCCCAGTCCTAACATAACTAGAACCATATGAGATAATGGAGCTAAATCTCCAGAGGCTCCCAATGATCCTTTTTCTGGTATATATGGTGTCACACCCTTATTTATCATCTCCACTAATAAATCTAAAACTTTTTGACGTATTCCAGAGTGTCCTTGAACCAAATTATTTACTCTTAAAAGCATTATTCCTCTAACTTGATCAACTGGTAATGGATTTCCCACGCCACACGCATGACTTATTATTAAATTTCGTTGTAAAGTTGCAGTTTCCTCTTTAGAAATTATACTGTCTGAAAATTTTCCAAATCCAGTTGTTATTCCATAAGATATCTTTCCTTCCTCCACATAGTCATCAACTAATTTTCTAGCTATAGAAACTTTTTCTTTAGCTTCTTCTGAAATTTTCACCTCATATCCATTTCTTGTAACATTAATTAAGTCCTCTAAAGTTAGTTTTTTGTTTCCTATTAGTAGTTCCAAATCAATCCTGCCTCCTTTTTAGAATAATACTCCACCGATAACCCCTGCTATTATAAGAGGTATATTATAATGTATAAATGTTGGAACACAAGTATCCCATATATGATCATGCTGTCCATCAGCATCTAATCCTGCTGTCGGTCCCAATGTTGAATCTGATGCAGGAGAGCCAGCATCCCCTAGTGCACCTGCACATGCTATTAAAACAATTGTCCCCATTGGTGATATTCCTAACTCCATGCATAACGGTACATATATTGCTGCTAATATTGGGATTGTACCAAAAGAAGTTCCTATTCCCATAGTTACAAAAAGTCCAACTAATAGCATTACAAGTGATCCCATTAATTTACTTCCACCTACAATTCCACTAACCCCTTGTACTAAAGGTGCTACTGCCCCAGTTTCTCTAACAACATTTCCATATCCTGCTGCAACTAACATAATGAAGGCTATTAATCCCATAATTCCGATTCCGCCACCTATTAAACTATCTATTTCATTCCATTTAATAACTTTTGTAGCCAACATAAATCCTAAAGCAACAATAGCTCCCAAAGGCAAAGAACCAGTATAAAGTTGTATTCCAAAAGCTATAATGGCAGCTACTATAGTGTACCAATGTCTTGGTTCCATTTTCTCTGGAGCCTCTTCAGGTGTTCCACCTATTGCTGATAAATCTTTGTATTCTCTAGGTTTACTATAAGTTACAAACACTGCTATTAAAAGTCCAATTAACATAGCTATTCCCAAAATCCAAGTCACTTTCCAAACTTGGCTTAACTCTACATTCATACCATTACTTACAATTTGATCTCTGATTATTCCATGGAAAATCAGTCCAAAACCAACAGGGAGAACAATATATGGCATTTTTAATCCAAATGTTAAAGAACAAGCCATAGATCTTCTATCCATTTTTAACTTATCCATCAATTTTAATAAAGGTGGAATTAAAATTGGAATAAAAGCGATATGAACAGGTATTACATTTTGAGAAAAACAAGTTACCACAGCTATAATCAGAGCTAGTATCCATTTTTTTCCACTGACTACCTTAGATATCTTTTTCGACAGAAGAGCAGCAACTCCCGTATTATTAATTGCTACTGCTAAGGCACCTAAAAGAATATAACTAAGCGCTGTTTCCGAGTTCCCTCCCATTCCACTTATTAAAGTTTTCATAGTTCCATCAATCCCAATTCCTGAAGTTACCCCTGCTACCAAAGCTGCCACCAATATCGCCAAAATTACATTCAACTTTATCAAACTTAGCACAATCATAGTTGTAACTGATAATATTACCGGATTAAAAATCATACTACCACTCCCCTTCCTCTTAGTTCCTTAAGTGGTACTTATATTACCTCACAGATATTTTGAAGTCAATAGCTTTCTAAAAAAAAACCACAAAACTAACTCTTTTTTAAAATTAGTTTTATGGCTTTATTTTTGTTCATATTTCTTATTTAAAAATCTCCAAAGATTTATCTAAAATTCCTGTCACCTCAGCTATAACTAACCCATAATTTGTTATCGGTACATTCAATGACATAGATTCATCTATTCTACTTTGCATATGTTTTTTATTTATCATACAAGCTCCACAATGAATAACTAAAGCATACTTTGATAGGTCTTCAGGAAAATCTTTTCCTCCTACAAAAGTAAACTCAACCTCTTTTCCTGTAAAGTTCTTTACCAATTTTGGAATTTTCACCCGACCAATATCTTCATGTGAAGTATTATGAGTACACGTTTCAGCAATTAAAATTTTATCTCCATGATTTAAAAATTTTAGTTTTTTTACCCCTCTAACTAAATCATTCAAATCACCTTTTTGTCTGGCAAAAAGTATTGAAAAACTTGTCAATTTAGCTCTATCTTTTAAAATTCTATCGACATTTTTAAACGCTTGTGAATCTGTCACAACTAGGTCAATATCTTTAATATCCTCTAAAGCACTCTCTAACTCAGTATCTCTAACCACATAACTTTTTATCCCATGATCAAGACACTCTCTTATGAGTTGAACTTGAGGTAAAATTAGCCTTCCTTTGGGAGCTTCTGAATCTACAGGTACAACCATTAAAACTTTACCATTATATGGTACTAAATCTCCTAAAAGTTTTGCTTCCTCTTTCTCTTTTTTTATCTCTTTTAAAATACTTTCCTTTAACATCAAAATAGAATCTCTATTTTTAGTCGAAACAAATATAGATGATGGAAATATTTTTTTTACTGTCTCTTTTTCTTTTTCGGATAAAAGATCCTCTTTATTTATAACAAATAGGAATGGTATATTATATTTTCTGAATTGAAACTCTTGATCTTTATAGAATGCCATATCAATTTTTGTAGCATCCATAACCAGAATTGCAAAATCAGTTCTTTTCAACTCTTCTAAAGTTTTCTTTATTCTAAGTTTTCCAAGTGGAGTGTTATCTTCCAAACCGGCAGTATCTATAAATAATACCGGTCCAAAAGGTAAAAATTCCATGGCTTTTACTACAGAATCAGTTGTTGTTCCCTCAATTTCTGAAACAATAGATATATTTTGTTCTGTAATAGCGTTTAGAAGGGAGGATTTTCCAGAGTTAGTCTTTCCAAAAATCCCTATATGCAGTCTATTTGAATTTGGGGTATTTTTCATAATTTCCTCCTATAGATACAAATCTCTCTCTCCATTTTTTATTTTTTCTAACTTCTCTAAAGTTAATAGTTTAATATCTTCTCTTTTTATGTTCTTTATCTCTCTTGCTATAACCTTTTTTACTTTCTCTGTCAATTCTAAATCTCCGTAATCCATAGCATACTCCATTAAAGTCAACAGCGCATTTGGTGAGCAAACATTTTGTATATTTCCACTTTTAGCTAACTGCATAAATCTATCCCCTGTCCTTCCCATTCTATAGCACGCGGTACAATAGCTTGGTACACAGTCTTGATCTAAAAGTTCCTTTAATACCTCTAGCGGTGTCCTGTGATCAGCCAATTCAAATTGTGTTCGAGTTTTTCCCTCTTCTCTATCCGTGTATCCTCCAACATCAGCAGAAGAACCCGCACTTATCTGAGAGATTCCATATTTTATCAACTCTCTTCTTAACTCCGCTGTTTCTCTTGTTGAAAGAATCATTCCAGTAAATGGAACAGCTAGTCTTATTATTGCCACAATATTTCTAAATGTATCATCATCTATTTGATGCGGGTACTCATCCAAACTCATTCCCTCAGCTTTTTTTATTCTCGGAACAGATATTGTGTGGAAGCCTACTCCATAGTTTGCCTCTAAATATTCATTATGTAACATTAGTGCAATAATCTCATATTTGTAATCCGCTAATCCAAACAACACTCCTGCTCCAACGTCATCTATTCCACCTTCCATAGCTCGATTAAAAGCAGTTAAATGATATTCATAATCCCCTTTTAAAGATTTTGGATGTACTTTTTCATATGTTGGTTTATGATATGTTTCTTGGAATAAAATATATGTCCCTATTTCAGCTTCTTTTAATTTTTTATAATTTTCAACTGTTGTCGCTGCAATATTTACATTTATTCTCCTTATAGAACCATTTTCAAATTTAGTTGTATAGACTGCATCTATCGCATCTAATACATAATCAATTGGCACATTTACAGGGTCCTCTCCCAACTCCAAAGCAAGTCTTTTATGTCCCATCTTTTCTAATAATCTAACTTCATTTTGAATTTGTTCTCTTGTCAATTTTTTTCTTGGAAATTTATTATCCCTTTTATAACCACAGTATGTGCAGTTATTTACACAGTAATCACTCACATAAAGAGGTGCAAATACAACTATTCTATTTCCATAGATTGATTTTTTTAATTCTCCCGCTATTTCATAGAGCCTTTTCTTTTGTTTTTCATCTTTTATCTGTAGAAGAGAGGCTACCTCTTTATGTGTCAACCCCTCTTTATTTTCAGCCTTATTCAATATTCTATCTATTTCATTAAAATCTGTTGATTTAGATTCTTCTAATAATTTTTCTATGTACTCCTGATTGATAAAATTTATTTTCTTTTCCATCTGACATTATCTCCTCTTGTTAGTATTGGTTGAAATCCAGCCTCTAAAATGCTATTTTCAATTTTTAGTTTTTCCTCTGCCGATTCTTTGCCTAAAAAAACTTTCCCGTTGTATAGAGTATACTTTTTCCTACACTCCATTGGAGAAAGATTTGGCATAATTACATTTGCTCCTGCCTTGAAACCTTTTTCTCTTCCTTTAGGATCTATTGTCCCCAAAGCAGTTGTCGCCGGTAACAATACATCTGGTAAAAGCAATCGTATTATTGCAAGCAAAGTAATTGTATCGTAAGCAGTTCCTCCTTTTTCAGCTTTTAAAGGAGTATCTTCATGCGGAATAAACGGTCCAATTCCTACCATATGAGGTCTTAATTCTTTTAAAAATACTAAATCTTTAGCATAATCTATTAATTTTAATCCAGGTAATCCTATTAGAAAACCGCTTCCTACTTGATATCCTATAGCTTTAAGAGATTCCAAACATTCTTTCCTATTTTTTAAAGACATATTGGGATGAAGCTTTCCATAAAGCTCCTCATTCACTGTTTCATGCCTTAACAAATATCTATCTGCTCCCGCTTCATATAATCTTTTAAAAGACTTAGTTCCTCTCTCTCCTAGTGAAAGAGTAATAGCTATATCTGAATATCTAGTTTTTAGAGTTTTTATTATACTCTCCAAAATTTCATCAGAAAAATAGGCATCCTCTCCTCCTTGGAAAACAAAGGTTCTATATCCAAGTGAATATCCCGTATGACAACATTCTAAAATCTCCTCTTTAGATAACCTGTATCTATTAGCTTTTTTATTAGAAGCTCTAATACCACAATAAAAACAATCACACTTACATATATTTGAAACCTCTATCAAACCTCTAAAAAAAACAGTATTTCCGTAGTGCTCTTTTCTTGTTTCATATGCTTTCTCTATTAAATAATCTCTATCTTCTTCCGTCAAATTAGTCAGTAGTACTTCTAACTCCTCTTGTGATAAATTATTCTCTATAGATAGTTTATCTATTAAATATCTCACTTTTCACCTCCAAAAAGTATATAGTATAATCAATTATATACCCTTTTTGTCTAGAAAAACAAGTTTATTTTTATTTTTTATAATAATGGAATATTTTTAGATTTACACTCATCTATCACCTCTTGTGGCCATAAAGATGCTTGAACCTCTCCTATATGTAATTTATCTAAAAAGAACAGGCATAATCTCGATTGACCAATTCCTCCACCTATCGTATAAGGTAACTCTCCAGCTAAAAGCTTTTTATGAAACTCCAATTTTTTTCTTCCCTCTGCTCCTGCTATTTCTAATTGTTTAGCCAACGACTCTTCCGACACACGAATTCCCATTGACGATAACTCTAATCCTATTTTCAATGGTTCATAGTAAACAATTATATCCCCATTCAATTCCCAATCATCATAATCTGGAGCTCTTCCATCATGTTTTTCTCCTGATTCTAGAACTTTTCCTATCTCACTTATAAATATTGCTCCATGTTTTTTCGCATATTCATGTTCTCTTTCTTTTGGAGTTAATTCTGGATAAATCTTTTCTAACTCTTGAGAAGTTACAAATGTTATGTCCTCAGGTAGCTTTTTTGAAAGTTGAGGATAGATTCCTCTAATATAATTCTCTGTATCTTTTAACGAACTGTATATCTTTTTTACAACCTCTTGTAAAGTCTGTGTTGTTCTTTCACTTTTTTCTAAAACTTTTTCCCAGTCCCATTGATCCACATAGTATGAGTGAATCGGACTTAAATCTTCATCTCTTCTAATTGCATTCATATCTGTATAAAGACCTTTCCCAGAATCAAACCCATACTTGTGAAGAGCCATTCTTTTCCACTTTGCTAAAGAATGAACTATCACAGCTTCCTGTTTACATTTAGTATCAAAAGCTACAGCTCTTTCTATTCCGCTTAAATCATCATTTAATCCACTTTCTGGTGTAACAAATAAAGGTGCAGAAACTCTTGTTAAATCAAGTTTTTTAGCTAAATCTCTTTCAAAAAAATCTTTCACTTTTTTTATTGCAATCTCTGTTTCCATGATGTTTAATTTTGCCTTGTACATAAGTATTACCTCCAACTTTCGTAAAATAAAAAAACTCTTAACTTCTCCATCAATGGAAATAGCCAAGAGTTTTAATTTAATAAATATAATGCACCTTAATTTGTAAGATACTTTAAATAAACCTATTTAAATTAAACTTTTTATTTCGAGTCAATGGAAATTATACAATATGAATCTCAATAAATTATTCTTGCTATTATTACAATTATAATTATTATTAAAATTTATAAACATAACTTCCTCCTCCTTTAAAAAAATTATTTTTATTATTGGAGTAATAATAAAACTTTTTTTTTAATTTGTCAAGTTTTTTTATAATATTTCTACATCTGCTGAAACTTTATATATAACATCTTTTCTTTCAACAAAAATTTCAGTTTTATTTTTTAAATTTTCTTCAGTTTTTATTTTTAACAATAATTCTTTCGAGGGGTTTATAGCCCTTGGATGTCCAACAAGGTTTAGCATACTATAATCGCCATTGGTATCACCATATGCATAACTTTCTGATAAATCTATATTATATTTCTCGCAAAAATTATTTATTGCTATCATTTTATTCTTAGAATCCCACATTGGAGAAATCTCTCCTGAAAGCTTTCCATCTTCAAAGTGATATATTGAACCGCAATAATCATCTGCTCCCCATTTTTTAGCCATTCTTGAAACTAAAAAATCTGGGCTTCCAGAGATAAAAATTACTTTATGACCTTGTTTTTTATGCCATTTTATCATATCTCTTGTAAACTTATAAACTCTATTTCCTTTTAATTCTAATACTTGATCTGAAATAAAATCATTGTATTGAAGGGACAATCCTTTTATCGCATCTACATAAGTAGTTGTTATCTCCTCTAAATATCTATCATAGTCTCCCACTCTTTCATCCCATTTTTTAAAAGCATCTTTCACCTTTAATTCATACTCTCTAATATCGAGCAACTCATATTTTATAAGCTTTTTAAAATGCTCTGTCAACAATGAATTCCTATATATTGTTCCATCAATATCAAAAAATGCTGCTTTCACAACTCCACCTCCTACGAGCTCTTACTATAACTCTTTTACTGTTTCAGCAATCCATTTACAAAATCTTTCTCCTGTTTTATTTGCTATCTCCACAACTTCTTCATGCGAGTGCGGTTTAGTCGCTATTCCAGTAGCCATATTAGTTATACATGATATCCCAAGAATTTTCATACCTAAGTAATTAGCCACTATTGATTCTGGAACTGTAGACATCCCTACCGCTGAAGCTCCCATTGTCATCATCATCTTTACTTCTGCTGCTGTTTCATATGCTGGACCTGACGACCCTAGGTATACTCCCTCTTCAAACTCAATATTAAGTCTATTCGCCACTCTCTTAGCTTTTTCAATCAGCTCTTTACTATATGTTTCAGACATATCAGGGAATCTTGGTCCAAATCTTTCATCATTTGACCCAACTAGTGGATTCGTTCCAAAAAAGTTTATATGATCATTTATTATCATCAATGTTCCCGGTTTAAAATCTCTATTAGCTCCTCCGGCTGCATTACTCACTATCATTGTTTCTATTCCAAACTTTTTAAACACGTACTGTGGGTATGTAACCTCTTTCATACTATACCCTTCATAGTAATGAAATCTACCCTTCATTATTAAAACTTCGACATTATTTATTGTACCAAAAACTAACTCTCCCGCATGTCCCGCAACTGTTGAAACAGGGAAATTTGGTATATCTTTATAAGAGATCACAACTTTATTCTCAACATATTCTACTAATCCACCCAGTCCTGATCCTAAAACTATAGCTATTTTAGGTCTATTTGTCACTTGAGAATTTAAAAATTCTACAGTTTCCATCACTTTATTGTACATATATTCCCACTCCTTATTTTTAGATAAAAAGGGTAGATCTCTCCACCCTCACACTTTTCACTTCTAGAAAGTTATTTTTGAAAATCTTTCATCCAATCTTGATTTTTCCTCTTTTAACTCTCCCATTAACTTATCTACAATCTCCTGACAACTTAGAGCTTCTTTAACCAAACCAGCAACTTGTCCTGACATTACACTTCCATTTTCCACATCTCCATCCACAACTGCCAGTCTAAGTTTTCCTTTTCCTAACTCTTCAATTTCATCTTTTGAAGCTCCCCTTAGTTCTAGTTCCAGTATTGCTTTAGCAAATTTATTATTTAATACCCTCACAGGGTGTCCTGTATAATTTCCTGTTGTAACTGTCGATCTATCTTTTGCTTTCAACACTAAATTTTTATAATTTTCGTGGACATCACACTCGTGTGCCACTATAAATATAGTTCCAGCTTGAATAGCTTCTCCTCCCAAAGCCAAAGCTGCTAAAAATTGCTCTCCACTCGCAATTCCACCAGCAACTATTACAGGAATTGATACCTCTCTAGCTACTTGAGTCGCTAAAGACATTGTTGTGATTTCACCAATGTGCCCTCCTGCTTCTAACCCTTCTGCTACTACCGCATCCGCTCCTATCTTTTCCATTCTCTTTGCCAAAGCTACTGATGCCACCACTGGTATAACTTTTATCCCAGCTGCTTTCAATTTATCCATATATATCCCTGGGTTTCCTGCACCAGTTGTTACAACTTTAACACCTTCTTCTATACAGACATCTATTTGCTCTGCAACACTTTCCATCATTAACATTAAGTTAACTCCAAAAGGTTTATCTGTAATTAGCTTTGCTTTTTTAATCTCCTGTCTTAAAATTTCTGGTGGCATTCCTCCCCCAGCAATTATTCCTAGTCCTCCAGCTTTAGACACATGCCCTGCTAAATTTCCGTTTGATATCCATGCCATTGCTCCTTGAATAATTGGATATTTAATTCCTAATAATTCGCAAATTCTATTTTTTTGCATCCTCTTTCCTCCCAAAATTAAGAGTTTACCTCTTTGGTTCTAAACTATAACCAATTTCCTCTAAGAGTTTAACAACTCTTTAAGACACTATTTTTTAGTTGCCTTCACTATCTTCTCATAGCTTACTGGAAAAATTGGATTTCCTAGATGTACTATTATATCAGCTTTTTGCTTTTTTATCAAATTATAACTCTCATCCTCTAAATGAAAATCGTATAAAGAATATTGGCAACTATTCCAGCCACTATTCCACCAATTGTATGGCTAAATATCGCTTTTCCCGTCAACTTTCTATATCCTAAACTATCCATCATTGCCACATGAGTACTCAAATATCCACTCCAAGTCATCCCCATAGCCGTGAAAACAGCAATTTCTCTAGAAGTTATCGCTCCATCATTAATAAATGTTGGAACTAATCCCAAAGCTGCCCCTACTGCCCCTAAAGATGTTATTGGAAACGCCAATGCCTTTGAACTTGTAAAACCAAAAAGTGGTTTTAGTATAAATTGTAACTTTTCTCCAATATATGGCAACAATGCAATTCCTTGATAAGCTTCCCCCGTATAACCTTGAGCACCCGGTCCGTTTGTCAACAGTAAAACTGTTGTACAAATTATTAAAACTCCAGGAATTATCTCTATACCCATTTGTACTCCATTTTTTCCACCTTCCAGCAAAGCTTCTAACAATCTTTCCAATACATTCCCATCTCTTATATCTCTATACTCAAAAAAATCTGTGTCCATTGAGCCCTCTTCTAAAGGTTCTTTTTTTTCATTGAATATTTTTTTTGTAAAATTAATCATTAAATTTACACTGACAATACTTCCTATAAAAGCTCCTAAATTTCCTAAAATAACTGGGAATACCAAATTTTCATTCATACTTCCACTTTGAGCTATCATAAATGTGGAAACTATAAAACCCATTCCAAAAGATGTTCCTAAATTTGTCAATGCTGGTAATTGATACTTCTTAAAATATTTAGTAAATCCTTTATCTGCAGATAGACTCAAAATAGCTGGATTATCCGAAATATATGTGGTTAAAATTCCTAAAGCAGCAGCACCAGGCAATCTATATAGAGGCTTCATCAATGGAGACAACAATTTATTCAATATCGCTATAACTCCAAATTCCGATAAAATTCCTGCAAATGCCCCTGCAATGACTGATACTCCCATTATAAAAAATACTGTATTCAATAGTAAATCATGAGCTGTTTTTATAATGGTATTAATCATATTTATTCCACCCATTCGACTAGATGCCAAATAAATTAATGTGGAAAGTATTAGAATACACACTACTCCCTCTAAACCCATAGCTTTTTTTCTTCTTGCTTTTTTTATATCCATCCTTTTTCTCCTCTTCACATTCTCGCTATTTTATAGAATAGCTTAATTTTTACTATTTTTCAATTTTTTTATGGGAATATATATGTCTATTATCCCACCAAATCCATTTTCAAAAGGAACTACAACCTCATTTCCAATTTCAATAGAGTCTCCCACAATTTCAAAACTATTATCTTTTATAAAACGATACAGATTTTCATAAGTCAACTTTATCATATCAAATGTTGCCTTATGTCTTAACATAACACAATCTTTACTCTCCAAAATCTCTTCACCATCAATAAAATAATTGTCTGGTATTAAAATTCCAATCCTGTTCAATGGCAATTCAAATCCTTCATATAGACTATCTTTTTTCACTTCTGATATATAGATTATTTCCTCTAAACCATTTTTATTACCTAATCTTTGTAATTTATCGTATGTCTCCGCTATCTCCTTTTGATCTAAAGAATTTTTTATTTTTATAAAATATACTTTCATCTCTTTTAAATTAGTTACCTCAACTTTTTCCTCTAAACTACTTAACATCTCTTTTAAACACACTATTTTTTCACTTATTTTATTCTTACTTTTTCTCAATTCATCAATTTTTTTATCTATATCATATATTTTCTCCTCTAAAAACTCTATATTTTTAGATGGATTTTTCACCTTAATATAATTTTTTATCTCCTCCAACGAAAATCCTGCATCTTTTAAAGTTATAATAAAAAATAAATCCCATATTTGAGAGTTTGAATAGTATCTATATCCATTAACTCCATCAATGTATTCTGGAACTAATATCCCTTTTTTATGATAAAAAATAAGAGTTTGCTTTGAAATATTAGCTATTTTTGCTAATTCTGAAATTTTATATCTATTTTTCATATTTTCTCCTTGACAATATAGTTAGGTATATAGTTTATAATAACACATATAACTATTTATTTGTAGAATATTATTTTTATTTCATAGAGGAGAGAAAAATGTCACAAAATATCACTTTAGAAAATGGTTGTGTAAAAAAATTATTTTTTAAATTTGCTTTGCCTAGCATCCTAGGAATGTTAATTGTTTCCCTTCAAATCATGGTGGACGGTCTATTTTTAAGTAAGGGAGTTGGAGCACAGGGGTTAGCTGCCGTCAATCTTTCTATGCCACTTATCAATTTATTGCTGAGTATTGCTCTTATGATTTGTATCGGTGGAGGCGTCTTAGTTGGAATAGCTTCTGGAAACGGAAATGAAACTCGAGCTAAAGGACTTACAAGTTTAACTTTGGTTTTACTTCTAACAACACTTCTAACAATATCCATCTTTTTGCTATTAAATTTTGAAACAACTATAACACTCTTAGGTGTCAACAAAGAAACTTATAACCTTGTCAATAAATACTTGGCAATACTTATACCAGGTTCTATATTTTTTAGTATGCCTATTTTTACTGAGACTTTTGTTAGAATAGCTGGCAAACCTAATCAAGTCTTTATAAGTGGTTCTGTTTGCTTTATTGCCAACGTCTTTTTAGATTATATCTTTGTATTAAAATTGGGGATGGGAATGGAAGGAGCAGCCATAGCATCTTGCTTTGCAAATATGTTTGGAGCTTTAACTCTTTTTCACCATATACGTTTTGGAAGAATAATAGGTACATTAAAAGATATCAAAGAAATTTTTTACAATGGTAGTTCCGAGATGTTAACGGTTATCTCAAGCGCTATCACTATATATATTTTCAATATTATTATAATGAAAAATATCGGAGTCTTGGGAGTCTCTGCTTTAACTATTGTGTTTTATATCAATTCTATTGTCAATATATCTTTATATGGACTTTCCCAAGCTTTACAACCCATAATTTCATATAATTTAGGAGCCAATCGAATTGATAAAATTAATGATGTACTTAAAGTTGCTTTAAAATCTGGAGCTATAATTGGTATAACGACCTTCATCAGTATGCACCTATTCGGAGATAAAATAATATATCTTTTCTCCAATGGAAATAAAGAGTTGGCTGATTTGACCAATAAAGCTATATTTTTCTTCACATTTGCGTATCTATTATCATTCATTAACATTATATCTAGTAGCTTTCATACGTCCATTGAAAAACCTTTTGAATCAGCCTTTATCTCTTGTGGAAGATCAATTATATTTGTATTAATTCCTCTTTTTATATTACCTTTATTTATTGGAGATATAGGTATCTGGTTGGCTATTCCCATTGCCGAACTCATTTGTCTCACTATCAGTATCCCACTGATGAAAAACTCATTAAAAAAACTTCCTCTTTCTATTTAGGAGGAAGTTTTTTATTTTATCCCAATAAAAATTCACAATATTTCTTTGATATTTGGAAAGTTATATGGTAATAATAATAGCAATATAAACTTATGTGGGAGGTGCTGTTATGGGGAGAGACAGCTTTAAAATACAACTCATTCAAGAAAATATAATTCATAATTTTAATTATATTAGAGAGCATACACAAAAAGAGATTATTGCAGTTGTTAAAGCAAATGCTTACGGTCACGGTCTAAAAGAAGTTGTCAAAATTTTAGTTGGATGTGGGTGTAACTATTTTGCTGTTGCTAGAGAATCTGAGGCACTAGAAATTCTTTCACTTAATATTCCTAGTATTAATATCTTAATTTTTGAAACAATTGAAGATTTTTCACTTTTAAAAAAATATAAAAATTTAGAGATGGTTATAAATAGTATAGATGAACTTTTAGAACTAATTAAAGAGAAAATAAATTTTTCTCAACTTCACTTAAAATTTGATTTTGGTTTTGCTCGAAATGGCTTTATTCAAAACGAGATTGAAACTATAAAAAATATTGTAATAAAAAATAATCTTCATTTTAAAGGAGCTATGACACACTTTTTTAATTCTGATTTTAATGAAACCATAGAAATTCAGAATAGATTTATCGAATCTATCAAATATATTGGAAATAACTATTTTAATATCATTCACTCTCAAAATAGTGCTGCGACACTTTTAGGATTAGGTGATGGTTCCACACATGTCAGATGTGGAATATGCCTTCTAGGAATGCTAGACCCCGGAATTACAGACTCTAATATCAAACGATCTTGGTCACTTTTAGGACCAATATACGATATCAAAAATTTTTCAGATTTAGAGTTCATAGGGTATGAACGTATTAAAAATATGTTTGTTAATAACTACTCAAAAGTGGGAAAAATTAAAATTGGGTACGGTGATGGTTTTTCTAAAAAAAATACAAACATTTTATGTCACATAAATAATAAAGAGTATCCCATAGTTCATATCAGTATGGATACCTCCTTTGTTCTTATAGATGATTCTGTCAATCTAGGAGATATTGTTGAAATCTATAAAATTTTTGATAGCTGTAGCTCTTTTTTAAATATGAATCACTATGAATATACAACTCTTATAAACTCTAGAATACCTAGATTTATTCTAAAATAATAAAAGATTTTCTCTTCGATATTAGTATATAAAGTTAAGTATCTTTATGGAGGTGTTTTAATATGAATTTTAAAGATGTTATTTCAAAAAGAAGAAGTGTTAATTTTTTTGATCCAAATAAAGACCTTGACTTAAAACTTTTTGAAGATATTATGAATGAGGCTGTTCTTGCTCCATCTGCATTTAATTTACAACCTTGGGAGATTCTTGCTGTCCACTCTCCTGAAGCTAAAGAAAAGCTTTTTACAGCTTGTAATCAGCCTAAAATAAAGGAAGCTTCTATGACTTTAATATTAGTTGGGGATACTTTTGGATACGGTCGAGATAATCCTATGTGGAATATAAAAATTGACCTAGGTCTAAAAGAGGAAAAAGTAGGTCAGCTTATCAATATGTGTGAAACTGTCCTGTATCCCACTGAAGTTAAAAGAAATGCCATGGCTGTCAGAGATGTTTCACTCTTAGCAATGGCTATAATGTTATGTGCAAAAAACCGTGGAGTTGACACTCATCCTATGATTGGATTCGATGAAGATAAAGTGAAAGAACTCTTTGATATTGATGAAGATAAAACAGTGGTTATGCTTCTTTCAATCGGATATTTTGATGAAACTAAAACTCTGAATCCTAGAGAAAGAAGACTTAATTTTAGCGAAATTTGCACAGTTTTGTAAAATAAAAACAAGCAAGAATTTTTGTCTTGCTTGTTTTTTGTTAATTAGTTTATTCCAAACTCCTTAGGATATTCAACTGTTCCACTTACGTTGCTTAAAGCCTCTGGATACAACTCAATTGCCATAAAATTTTCGTCTGGTACTTCTATTGGGCATTTTATACCCCATTTTGATGCTGGCTCGTAACCAAACTTTTTATAATAATCTGCATGTCCCAAAACTATAATCCCCTTATAACCCAATTCCTTAGCTATTTTATGACCTTTCTCTATCAAACTCTTCCCTATACCCTTTTTCTGAAATCTTGGTAATACTGCTAGCGGTGCCAAAGCTAATAGCGTCTCATTTCCAACTTTAATCTTAGTAAATAAAATATACCCTACAATCATTCCTTTAAATTTCGCTGTCAATGATAAATCCTTTATAAAAGCATCACTTTTTAGTAACTCTCTCACTAGTTTATGTTCATTATGATCTGAAAACTTCTCTTTTAAAAAAGCCTTCTGTACCACTTCACAAACAAAATCTTCCTCTGTCATTTTTTTATATTTTTTTCTTTGAAAAATATAAACTGCTAAACTACCTAGAATAAAAAATGAAATTCCTAATACTACGTTCATATTCCCCTCCTTAAATTTTATACTTTATATAATAACAAATACAAAATATTTTTCCAAGTTGTTTTTAATTTACATTTTTTTCTTTAACTGTTATACTGTGAGAAACAAATTTTTAGGGAGGCTTATTTTGAAAGCTTTAATTGTTGTCGATATTCAAAATGATTTTTGTGAAGGCGGATCTCTAGCTGTTGAAAATGCTCATAAAATTATACCCGTTGCCAATAAAGTAATTGATTTTTTTAACAAAAATCACAGTCTTGTTGTAGCTACAAAGGATTGGCATCCTGCTAATCATAAAAGTTTTGCCAAAAATTCTAGCGGAACTATTGGTGAAGTTGGTATTTTAAATAATCTTCCTCAAGTTTGGTGGCCGGAACATTGTATTGAAAATACCTATGGTTCCAATTTTCACCCAGATCTTAAAAAAATTGAAAATATTATCTATAAAGGAACTGATTCTGAAATAGACTCCTACAGTGGTTTTTTCGATAATGGAAAATTAAAAGACACTGAATTACTAACACTTCTAAAAAATAACCATATTTCTGAAGTCTTTATTCTAGGTTTAGCTACAGACTACTGCGTCAAACACACTGTTTTAGATGCTCTTGAACTGGGTTTTAAAGTCAATGTTATCGAAGATGGCTGCAAGGGGGTCAACCTACTCTCTAACGATTCAGAAAATGCTATAAGAGAGATGAAGGAAAAGGGTGCAAATATAATAAAAAGTGACGATTTAATTTAATCGTCATTTTTTATATTCTGTTTATAAATTAAAACTTTATTTTTAAATAAAAATAAAGTTTGACTTATAATAAAAACTATTGTATATTTTAATGGAAATTAAATTGGAGGTTTAAAAAATGAGTACAAAAAATATATCAACACTTACTACACCTAGTTTTTTAGTTAATCTAGATGCACTAGAAAATAATATAAAAAGATATCAAATCTTAGCTGACGAAAACTTTGTCAAATTATTTCCTATGCTAAAAACTCACAAAAGTAGCGAAATCACTAAAATGCAAATTGAAGCTGGAGCTACTGGTGTTTTAGTTGGAACTCTTGATGAAGCCGAAGCTGTTATAGAAAAAAGTGGTGTAACTAAAGTTATGCTTGCCTACCCAGTTATCGGAGATAAAAATCTAGATAGAGTAATTGCTCTTAGCCAGCAATGTGAACTATTTGTTGCCTTTGACAATGAAATTCCCGCAATTGAACTTTCAAAAAAACTAAATAAAGCTACTGTTAACTATCAAATAATCATAAATAGTGGATTGAATAGATTTGGTGTTTCACCTGAAGAAAGTGTTAATTTATACAATACATTAAAGAGATATCCCAAGCTTATCTTTAAAGGAATTTCCACACATACTGGACAAGTCTATGGCTTTTCAAAAGATTACATTGACGAAATTACAAAGCAGGAGATTTCCACAATGACTCTAGCTAAAAATCTTCTGACTAAGAATGGTGCTAACGTTGAGTTCGTTGCAACTGGAACTACACCAACCTTTACAAATGCTATAAAATCTGATGAAATAACAGTCTCTAGACCTGGAAATTACGTATTCTTTGATGCTATTCAGATAGCCTTGGGAGTTGCTGAAGAAAAAGATTGTGCTTTAACTGTTTTAGCTACTGTCATCTCTCATCCATCTGAAGATTTATTTATTCTTGACTGTGGTAGCAAATGTCTAGGACTTGATCAAGGTGCCCATGGAAACTCTTTAACAAAAGGTTTTGGAATCGTTAAAAATCACCCCGAACTCACTATTATTGGACTATCCGAAGAAGTTGCAAAAATAAAAAAAGAGGGTCCTACGACCCTAAAAATTGGTGATAAAATTGAAATTATCCCAAACCACTCATGTTCAGCTGCCAATATGACAAGTTACTTAATTGGTCATAGAGGTGGAACAATTGAAAAAATTATTGAGGTTGATATCAGAGGTAACTCCAAAAAAGTTTTCATTGATTAATACCTATCAATCTAATAAATAGCTTTAACAATAGTGGAGTTGTAGATACGACTTTTAAAATTGTTTAATCTACTCCACTATTTTAATTTTTTATCGACCTTTTTATTTTCCTTATATTGTAAAGTAGAACCATCCTTTAGATTAAAAGTCAGTATATCATTGTTTAAATTGAATGTTTGAACTGCATCTAATTTTTCTAAATACTCTGATTCCATTTTCATGACTTTATCTGAACCTGCCATTAAAGTCGTCCCTAATTTCTCTAATTTTATTTTGTTTCCTTTTTTCTCATATCTTCCAAAATAATTATTTAATCCCGAGAAACCATAAAAGTTGTGTTCATCAAATCCTATCAATACGTTTGGAATGGAGTTTTCTTGAATTAAAATATACTCTTTCCCCACCAATCTTTTGTTATTTGTTGTTAAATTTGAACATCCTCCGAATAAAATTGAAATCATTAATAGCATTCCTAAGATTTTTTTCATTATTTATCACTCCCTGATTTTTTATTAATAATTATTATAATTATTGCTGCTGTGAACAACATTATAAAGCTTACAACATGCGGGGCTCTAAACCCATACAACATTAAATCCTCCGCTCTAAAGAAGCTCACAATTATACGGTTGATACTATATATTACCACATATGCCCACCAAATTGTCCCTGTGGCATAATTTTTATTCCTCATAAAAAAATATAAAAAGAAAAAACCTATAAAATTAAGTCCCGCCTCATAGAGCATTGCTGGGTGAAGAGCTAAATTGGGAAATTCCTCTCCTGCTGGTGATGATGCTGGAAATACCAATCCCCATGGGACTAACTCTCTATACTGAGCTTTTTCAGATAAACTCATCAAATTATAACTACTGTACCATTGAGAAAAGCTCGGTTTCAAATTAAATATCACTTTTAATGGCGTAAATGTTGGAACTCCATGAACTTCACCATTAGCTAGGTTTCCAAACCTTCCTATCCCCTGCCCTAAAAGTAACACTGGAGCAATCATATCACCTAAAAGAAATGGATTTAACTTTTTTCTATGAGCATAGATTAAAGTTCCTATAAACCCACCTATTATTCCTCCATGTATAGCCATCCCACCTTTCCATACCGCTATTATATCTTGGGGATGAGAAAAATAGTAAGTATAGTTAAACAGCACATAATATAATCTCCCACCTAAAAGACCTGATAACATAGCTACAAAGGCATAATCTTCAATAACATTTTTAGAAATACCCTTTTTATCAGCCTCTTTTTTCAAAAGCTCTACTCCTACAAAAAATGCTATTGCATAACATAATCCATAATAGCTCAACTTAAAACTACCTATTTGTAAAAATATTGGATTCATATAAAATCTCCCTATCTGTAATTTATATATCTAGCTTTGATTTGATTATATCACCACTTCGAATTTTCGTAAAACTTTTTTTATTATTTTCTACAATATTTACTAAACCACTGTCCTTTTTATATTTTTTTTGTATAGTTTTTGTTAACCTATATTTAATTAATGTTTATTTTTACAATTATAGTTGAATTTTTAATAATTTTAGATTAGAATATAAGCAGTTATATAGACTAAAATATCAAGGAGGAAAATATGCATTATCATGCGCCTATTACAGAAAAAGTTTTCTGGATTGGAACTAACGATAGAAAAACTGAAAGATTTGAAAATTATTTGCCATTACCGCAAGGTGTTGCTTATAACTCATACTTAATAAACGATGAAAAAACTTGTATCATCGATACAGTTGACTTCTCAACTGCTGGATTATTTATTGAAAAAATAAATGGAATTTTGAAAGGGAAGACTCTTAATTATATTGTAGTTAATCACATGGAGCCTGACCATTCTGGCTCTCTAGGGGAAGTTATGGCTCACTTTCCTGAAGCAAAAATTATTGGTAACGTAATTACATTAAAAATGATTAAAGCTTTTATACAAGACTTTGATGAATCTAAATTTATCTGTATAAAAGAGGGAGATCAATTAAATCTGGGACATCACACTTTAACTTTCGCTATGGTGCCTATGGTTCACTGGCCTGAATCAATGGTTACATATGATATGACTGATAAAATTTTATTCTCTAATGATGCTTTCGGAAGTTTTGGAACTTTAGATGGTGGAATTTTTGATGACGAAATCAATTTCTCTTTCTACGAAGATGAGATGAGAAGATATTATTCCAACATAGTTGGAAAATATGGACCTCAAGTTTTAAATGCAATCAATAAATTAGGTGGACTGGAAATAAAATACATTTGTCCTTCACATGGAATATTATGGAGAAAAGATATCTCTGTTGTTATCAACCACTTTACTAACTGGGCGAGCTTTACTCCTGAAGAAGAGGGTGTTGTTATCGTTTATGGTACACTGTATGGAACAACTGCAAAAATGGCAAATGTTATTGCTAGAGAGCTTGCTTGGAATGGAATTAAAAATATTAAAATATATGATGCTTCAAAAACTGATCACTCTTATATTATTAGCGATATTTGGAAATACAAAGGGCTTATTATTGGATCTGCAGCTCACAACAACGACGTCTATCCTGTTTTACAAGGACTTTTACATAAATTGAAGAATTACGGATTAAAAAATAGATATTTTGGAATTTTTGGAAACATGCTATGGAGTGGTGGTGGAGTGAGAGGAATACAAGCATTTGCTGATGCGCTTCCTGGTTTAGATGTTATTGCTGAAGCTGTTGAAGCTAAAGGAGAACCAACTCCAGAAGATCAAAGAAAATTAGAGAATATTGCTAAAGCTATGGCTGAAAAGTTAAAAAGTGAAAGACAATAATATCTAAAACTCTAAAGAGAGCATAATCTGCTCTCTTTTTTTACGTAAAGGAGGTTTTTTATGAAAAGCAATATTAAACAAATTAACAAAGAAGCAATCATTACTTGTTTACTATATCTTTTTTATTTTTGCTGGTGGTATTATTTTGCATATATCTATAAATCAAATGTTAATGAATTTATTTTTGGCTTACCTAGTTGGTTTTTTTATTCATGTGTTTTAGGATTAGTCATCATAAACATATTAGTTTTTATAGCAGTCAAATGTTTTTTTAAAGATATTGATTTAGATTAGACTAACTATATGAAGTCAAGTATATAATTTTGTTTTTGCTAAAATATTTTT
>Trix_p1__coassemble_1094_pt1 | contig 30520 bp, 24 predicted proteins | sample Trix_p1__metabat2_low_PE_021 | metagenome-assembled genome bin Trix_p1 | reverse complement strand
ATTTGTGATTGTAATTCAGCTCTTTGTATTACACTTGACATTTTTTCCTCCATCTGCCTTAAACTCTATCTTTTTTAATCTTTTGTTATATCCAATGTAGCTTTACCATTTAGCATTAAATCTGCAAATATTTTTCCTTTTCCATATTTGAGCTTATAATATGCTGCTTCAGCTATCATTGCTGCATTGTCAGTACAATATGCCATTGAAGGGTAGTTTACTTTTATCCCCAGTTTACTAGCTCTCATTGTTAACTCACTTCTCAATAATGAATTAGCTGCAACTCCTCCTGCTATTACAATTTGTCTAACCCCTTTGTCTTTAGCCGCTTTCAATGTTTTTTTGCAAAGTATATCCACTACTTTTTCTTGAAACGAAGCGGATAAATCTTCTGCCTTAAACTCTTCACCTCTCATTCTAGCTTTATTCACAGCATTTATAACAGAGGTCTTAATTCCTGAAAAACTGAAATCATACCCCTCCACCTTAGGTTCTGGTATTTTTAATGCCTCTTTGTTTCCTTTATAATAAAGTTTATCCACAATAGGTCCACCCGGGTACCCTATTCCCATAACTCTTGCTACTTTGTCATAACTTTCACCAACAGCATCATCCAAAGTTGCTCCTAAGTTTATAAAATTATGCTCTTTATCTATATACACTATATTTGTATGTCCACCAGATACCACTAAAGCTATACATGGTAATTCAATGTCGTGTTCTATAAAATTTCCATAGATATGTGCTTTTATATGATGAACAGGAATTAAAGGAATGTCATGTCCATAAGCTAATCCTTTGGCGAATGAAATTCCCACAAGAAGTGCTCCAATTAATCCTGGCGCATATGTTACAGCTATATAATCCACATCATCCATTGTGATTTTAGCTTTTTCTAAACTTTCCTCCAAAATTGTGGCTATATTTTTGATATGATGTCTTGAGGCAATTTCGGGTACTACTCCACCATACTCTTTATGTATCTCTATTTGAGAGGAAATATTATTGGATAAAACTTCTTTTCCATCCTTTAAAACGGCTATTGATGTCTCATCACAAGATGTTTCTATTCCTAATATAATCATTGATTTCTCCCTTTATGCTTTTCTTCAATTATATCATATTTTCTGTTAAAATATATAAAAAACTACCTTAGAACTTTTATGTTCTAAGGTAGTTAAAACTTCACTATTTAACTGTTAAACCTCTACTTTTAAATATACTTTTTGCATTTTCGAATCTTTCAGCTGAAAGCTGTTCAACTCCTTTTAAAGGATATTCTAGCCCCATCTTTTGCCATTTATACTCCCCTAAAGAATGATATGGTAAAATTTCAACTTTTTCCAAGTTATCAAAATCTTTCAAAAAATCAGCTAGTTTTTCCAACAACTCGTCGTTGTCAGTAATTCCCGGTACAACAACGTGTCTTACCCACATTGGCTTTCCTATTTCCTTCAAATATTTCGCAAACTGTAATGTCGGTTCCAATTCTATTCCAGTTAATTCCTTATATTGTTTTGAATCTATTGATTTTATATCCAATAGGACAAGGTCTGTATACTCTAAAGCCTCCTTAACTTTATCATTAAGTAAAAATCCAGAAGTATCAACTGCTGTATGTATACCTTCCTGTTTACAAAGTCTCAATAGCTCCTTTACATATTCAGGCTGAGTTAACGGATCACCACCTGTCACCGTGACCCCACCTGATTTTATAAAGTTTTTATATCTACAGATTTCTAAGAAAGTTTGTTCAGGAGTTTCCAAGAATTTTGCATCCTCTTTTTTCCATGTATCACTATTATGGCAATATTTACATCTTAAAGGACACCCTTGAGTAAACACCACATATCTAATACCTGGTCCATCTACGGTTCCAAAACTCTCGTGTGAGTGAATAAATCCCTTTTTCATTTCTTAGCACATCCTTTTTTATTACATATTTCCATTAATTGTTCTTGAAATAACGTCTAACTGTTGCTCTTTTGTTAATCTTACAAAATTAACTGCATATCCAGATACTCTGATTGTTAGCTGAGGATATTTCTCAGGATTTGCCATTGCATCCTCTAATAATGTTCTATCAAACACGTTAACATTCAAGTGTTGGCCTCCATCGGCTGTGAAGTATCCATCCATTAAAGCCACTAAGTTAGCTACTCTTTCCTCTCTAGATTTTCCTAGAGCTCCTGGTGTGATAGCGAATGTATAAGAAATTCCATCTTCTGCGTGGTGGAATGGTAATTTTGCTACTGAAGCAAGTGCTGCTACAGCTCCTCTTGTATCTCTTCCGTTCATTGGATTAGCTCCTGGAGAGAACGGAGTTCCTGCTGGTCTTCCACAAGGAGTTGTTCCTGTTTTCTTTCCATAAACTACGTTTGAAGTTATTGTTAGGATTGATTGTGTAGCTTTTGAATTTCTATAAGTTTCATGAGTTCTTATATAGTTCATGAATTTCTCCATTACTTCAATCGCTAACTTATCTGTTTCATCATTGTTGTTTCCGAATGGTACGTATTCACCCTCTCTTACGAAATCAACAGCTATTCCTCTCTCATCTCTAATCACTCTTACTTTTGCATCTCTAATAGCTGCTAATGAATCGGCAACAATCGACAATCCAGCAATTCCCGATGCTTGAGTTCTTAAAACTTCTACATCATGAAGAGCCATTTCAAACGCTTCGTAAGAATACTTATCATGCATATAGTGAATAACTTTTAAAGCATTGATGTAAACTCCTGCTAACCATTTCAACATTAGGTCATATTTTTCCATTACCTCGTTGAAATCTAAGTACTCAGAAGTAATTCCTTCAAATTTAGGTGCTACTTGTGCTCCTGACTTCTCATCTCTTCCACCGTTGATAGTATATAGTAAAGCTTTTGGTAAATTTACTCTAGCTCCAAAGAATTGCATTTGCTTTCCTATTTTCATTGGAGAAACACAACATGCGATTCCGTAGTCATCACCTAGTTCTGGTCTCATTAAATCATCATTTTCATATTGAATAGCTGATGTATCTATCGAAACTTTAGCACAGAAATTCTTCCAATTTTCAGGAGATTTTTGTGACCATAATACTGTTAAGTTTGGCTCTGGAGCTGGTCCTAAGTTATAAAGAGTATTTAAGTATCTAAAAGATGTTCTAGAAACTAAAGTTCTTCCATCTACTCCCTCTCCTCCTAAAGCCTCAGTTACCCAAGTAGGATCTCCTGAGAATAGCTCATTGTATTCTGGTGTTCTTAAGAATCTAATAATTCTCAGTTTTATAATAAATTGATCTATTAAATCCTGAGCTTCAGTCTCAGTGATTAATCCTTTTGCTAAATCCTTCTCTATATATATATCTAAGAATGTTGCAGTTCTTCCAACTGACATTGCTGCTCCATCTTGATCTTTTGTAGCTGCTAAGTATGCAAAATATACCCATTGAACTGCTTCTCTTGCGTTTGAAGCTGGCTTAGTAACGTCAAATCCATAAGAAGCACACATTTTAACAAATGCTTTTAAAGCGTTGATTTGCTCTGTTATTTCCTCTCTTTTTCTGATAATTTCCTCAGTTAATTCTGGAGCCTCTGCTTTTTTTAATTCAAACTTTCTCTCTTGGATTAATCTGTCCACTCCATATAATGCTACTCTTCTATAATCTCCAATAATTCTTCCTCTTCCGTAAGCATCTGGTAGTCCAGTTACAATCCCTGATTTTCTTACTGCTTTCATGTCATCAGTATATGCTGAGAAAACTCCCTCATTATGAGTTTTTCTATATTTTGTAAAAATCTCTTTCGTTATTGGATCAATCTCATATCCATATGCATTTAAAGAGTTCTCAACCATTCTTAATCCACCTTTTGGATAGATTCCTCTCTTTAATGGTGCATCTGTTTGTAATCCCACTATTGATTCATTTTCTTTTGAGATGTATCCAGGTCCATAAGTATCGATTGATTGTGGATATCTTGTTTCTGCATCATAAACACCCTTCGCAATCTCTTCTTTGAACATTTCTGTTAACTTTGACCAAACAGCTTTTGTATTTTCAGTAGCTCCAACTAAGAATGACTCATCCCCAGTATATGGCGTGTAATTGTTCTGAATGAAATCTCTAACATTGATTTCTTTCTTCCATAAATTTCCTTTGAAATCTGACCAGTAAGATTGTAAGTTTTCCATCTTTTTTCCTCCTGAGTGGATTATAAATAATATATATTCCAATTATATTTTTTGTTTAAGCCTGTTAAGTTCAACTTAATTTTCAAGGAAATTATAGCATAAATAATAATTAGTGTCAAACTTTTCCCAAGTTTTTAAGAGTTTATTTTACACTTATTTAGTGTGTTTTTTTGGCGTTTTTCTATCTCATCTCTTTAACTATCAATTCTCGAACAATCTCACTCAGGTTTCTACTATTTTCTTGATTTATTTTTCTCAAATCTATCGGTTTTCCTACAGTTAATCTGACTTTTTTATTTGGCTTTATTAAAATATTTTTTCTACTTTGGACAAAAAAAGTTCCATCTATTGTTAACGGCAAAATAATTCCATTGGTTTCTGTAGCTAATTTAAAACTTCCTTTTTTAAAACTTCCCACCTCTCCTGTCAAAGTTCTCTCCCCCTCTGGAAAGATTACAGTCGGATATCCCTGTTTGACTATATTAACTGCTTTTCTTATACTTTTTATTCCCTCTCTAGGATTGGATCTATCTAAGAATATACAGTTACTCATTTTCATCCACATTGAATAAAATGGCCAATTTTCCATCTCTTTTTTAGCTACAAATCCTACGGGTATACTTAATCCTGTAACTATCACTGGTATATCTAAGTTACTTGCATGATTTGCCACCACCACAATCCCATCTTCCAACTTCATTTTTTTATAAGCTGCTTCATCCAAATACACCACTTCTAAATCTATTTTGGCTGCTTTTACCATTTTTTCTGAGAGTTTTTTTAACTCTTTTCGTGCAGCAAAAGGTGCTTTGTCACTAGACATTTTTTTTATTTTTCTAGCCTTAAATAGTGTCAAATATATAAACTCAAGTAGTCCTACTAATGTAACTTTAAATAATGTTAACATTCTTCCTCCCTTTTCTTAGTTATAACTCTTTTGATGTCACTGTATGAAAACCCCTTCCTCATAAGGGAAGCTATTTTTTTATGTTCTTCTTTTTCTCCAAGTTTATCCCACGCTTTAGATAACTCCTCTAATTCACTATCCTCTTCATAAAAACTCAACGCTTCCTCTATTACCTCAAAAGCGACTCCCTTTATTTTTAACTCGTACGCTATCTTTTTCTTTCCACATCTCTTATTTTTAGCATATGAAACGGCGAATTCTCTATCATCAATATAACCAGCCTCTTCTAATTTCTTTATAACTTTCATTACCGCAGTTTTTTCCCAATATTTTTGTACAAGTTTATTGTATATCTCTTTTTTCGTATAGTCTCTCTTGGCTAAATAATAATATGACGTGGAGAGAGCAGCTAACTCTAACACCTGTAAGTATTCTTCATGAGATAGCTCCTCTCTCCTTTTTAAATCATATTTGTTTACTATTTCGTTATTTAGACCTATACTCAAACCATTTTCAAAGAGATATTTATTCTTCAATAATCTCTTCAATTTCAACTTCTTCCTCTTCTCCCTCTTCAGATGTGTGAAGTACTATTGTATTTTTCTCTAAAAGCTGGTTTATTTTTTCTTCAATTGCTGCCAATAGCTCCACTTCAGTCTCCAGTCTAGCTTTTACATTTTCTTTACCTTGACCAAGCCTAATATCCCCAAAGCTGAACCAAGCTCCAGATTTAGCAACAATATCATTATCTAAAGCCATATCTAGAATCTCTCCAACTCTAGAAATTCCTTTACCATACATAATTTGGAATTTAGCTTCTTTAAAAGGAGGAGCAACTTTGTTTTTTGTAACCTTTACTACAGTTTCGTTTCCTATAACCTCTTCTCCCTGTTTTACACTTCCAACTCTTTTTACTTCCATTCTCACTGATGAGTAGAATTTTAGAGCCTTTCCACCTGTTGTTGTTGTTTGAGGACCAAAACTAAATCCACCAATCTTATCTCTAACCTGATTTATAAATATCATTGTTGTTTTTGATTTATTTATAGAACCTGTTAATTTTCTTAAAGCTTTTGACATCAATCTTGCTTGAAGTCCCATCTGTTGATCCGACATCTCGCCATCTATTTCTGCTTTTGGAACTAATGCTGCCACTGAATCGACAACAATAACATCAATCGCTCCAGATCTAACTAACATATCTGCTATCTCCAATGCTTGTTCTCCAAAATCTGGCTGAGAAATCAATAACTCCTCTACATCCACTCCCAACGCTTTTGCATACACTGGGTCTAGAGCGTGCTCTGCATCTATAAATGCAGCTACTCCACCCATCTTTTGTGCTTGAGCTACTATATGTAATGCTATTGTTGTTTTTCCTGAACTCTCTGCTCCATATACCTCTATAATTCTTCCTCTAGGAACTCCACCTAACCCAAGAGCCAAATCCAAATTTATACTTCCCGTTGGAACAACTTCAATATTCATACCTTGGTTCTCTCCAAGTTTCATTATTGATCCTTCACCAAAGTCTTTTCTTATCTGTTTTAATGCTGTTTCTAGAGCTTTTGACTTATCTGTTGTATCTACTGCCTTTTTTGCCATATCAATTACCTCCCGTGTTTTTCTATTATTTCCATTACCATTGTTGCATTCAATTTTTTCATACAATTAAAATGTTTCTTCGGACAAACTTTATCTCCATGTAAACTACAAGGTGAGCATGGTTCATTCAAGTAAATCAATATATTTTTTTCATCATACTCAAACATTGCTGGACTGGTTGGACCAAATATAACAAATGTTGGACATTTTACACCTCTTGCTATATGAAATGGTCCAGAGTCATTTGTAACCAAAAATTTAGCTTTTGAAAGTAATGCTCCACTCTCTTTTAGAGTCAGTTGCCCAGCTAGATTTATAGCTAATCCATCCGCCATTTTTTTTATTTCCTCACACATCTCATACTCACTACTTGAACCTATCAAAATTGGTTTCTTTCCATATTTATTATAAAGTAGTTTTGATAATTCTGCAAACCCTTCTTTAGTCCATTTTTTAGTTTCCTTTGAAGCTCCTGGAGCTATCATTGGAACGTTGTCATATTCTATACAAAATGTTTCTAATTTTTTCAAATCTTTTTTTTCAAAACTAAAAGTTAAATCTTCACCACCGTATTCCAACCCCAAAACTTTAAAAGCACCAAAATAATTTTTAATTATAGTATCATCTACTCTATACTTAATTGCTTTAGTTTTAACCAGAATACTCTTCAATAAACTTCTTTTTTTATAAGTGTATGCTTTGCACCCAATTGCACTCCTTATAATTTTTGACCTTATCTTTGCGTGTAAATCAAATATATAGTCATAGTTATTTAATTTTAATTCTTTTCCCAAAATTATCATATTTTTTAAACCGTCATGCTTTTTCTTATTAAACAAAATTAGATTATCTATATAGGGGCATCCCGATATCGCATCTTTAAAATTTTCCATAACTAAAAAATCTATAATTATATCTGGATACTTTTTTTTCAATTCCTTTAAAATAGGAGTAGTCAACACCACATCTCCTATTGAGCTAAGTCTTATTATTAAAACTCTCAACTTATCTTTCCTTTCCTCTAATTATTTTTTTCATTTTTCCAATCCAATGCAGGTAACTGTTTAAACTTTTTGCTAATTTATAACTTAAAGTTGTCTTATTGTAGCCATCAATATCTTTGTGGCAACTTTCCTCCAAATATATAAACTCGTATACCTCTCCTGCCTTTCCATATCTATTTTTCATCAATTTTGCATCTATTAAATAAATCTCATGGTTTTCTACTATGAAGTTGCTTAGCTGAGAATCTCCATGTAAGTATCCTTTTTCATGTATTTTCTTTAATTCATTCTCCACTATTTTTAAATCTTTTTGAGTTGCTGGCTTTCCAGATAAGTATGAACTCACTAAAAAAGAATCTACACACACTCCCAAAACTTTCTTTTCCCAATACATAATAGGAATAGGTCCTTTAAACCCAAGTTTTTGTATTCTTAAATAATTGGCATACTCTCTTTTACTTTCACTTCCCCTAATTAAAGAGGTTATTCTTTGCCATATACGTTTATTTTTTTCTTTTGGAATTTTATAAACGTATCTATCTCCGTCGATTTCAATCAATCTAACTACACTTCTATTATCGTCTTTTAAACTCTTAATAGTTTTGAATTCTTCTTTTTTTATCTTATTAACTAACTTAAAGTCTGCTTCAGTGTTACACAATATTTTTTCCATTATCCCCTCTTCAAAATCTGTAGAATTTTATCATAGACTTGTTTCGGTTTTATATCTAACATACATTTGAAATGTCCCTTTGGGCATTTGTCTCCCCCATGTATCGCACACGGTCTACATGAAAGGTTTTTTACTTCCAAAACCTCACTATTTTGACTCCATGGAAAGAAACCAAACGCTTCCACTGTTGGACCAAAAACTGCAAGAATTGAAGTATTTTTAAAAGCAGATGCTATATGTATCGGTGATGAATCATTTGTTAAGACTACATCTACTCTTTTTAAAACTTCTGCTAGTTCCAATAAAGTTGTTTTCCCTCTCAAATCTAAAACTCCGTGCTTAGCATTTATATTTAGATGTAGTTCGTCTTTACCACCAACAACAATAACGCTTTTGTTATCTTTTATTAATAGGTCAATTACTTCATTAAAATATTCTAAAGGCCATTTTTTTGTAAACCATTTACTTCCCGGAGCTACTGCAACAATCTCTTTATTTTTTAAATTATTATCACTCCAAATTTTATCGACAGTTTCAATATCTCTCTTACTTGGATACAATTCAATTGGATATCTATCTCTCGGGTTATTTGGTACATCTCCCATAAAAGATAGTAACTTCTCTACTTCATGTTTACTTTTGTCATATTTTATTTTATCTGTAAACAAGCAAGACCCGCTTGCTATATCATATCCCACTCTCTTTGGCGATCTTGTTAACCATCCCAGAATAGAACTTCTAAGATACCTATGAGGTGTTATGACTATATTAAAGTTTTCATATCTTAATCGTCTGCCTAAAGCCAATAATCCTTTAATTCCTGAATGAGTTTTTCTCTTATCATACTCTATTATCTCTGTTATCATTGGATTATTTCTCAAAATAGTAGCACCAATTGGAGTGGTTACATATGTAATCTTTGCTTCTGGATATACCTCTCTTATTCTTTTTAATAGCGGTGTCGACAAAACAATATCACCTATAAAAGCTGTATGTATTACCAATATTTTCACTTCTATCTCTCCATTCTCTCTACTATTGCTTGAACTATCTTTTCCTTTACATCTTCATTATAGGAATCAAACTCTTTATGTTTATAATTTTCTTTTGTATTTTCATCTGGTATTATATACGTGACATCTTCATTTCCAAAGACTCCCCATCTTACTAAACTTTGAGTTGCTTTTTTAGGATACAATGCCACAATACTTTTTTGTAAAGAACCTGCTATATGAGTTGGACCCGTCGATCCACCAAAATAAACTTTAGCTCTATCTATAATCGCTCCTATGTTTAAAAGCTCACCACCATTAGCAAAAAGGTATACTTTATCTTTTCCTATTTCTTCTAAAAGTTTCAGTCCTCTCTCTTCGTCTGAAATATGAGCAGTTACTATTATGTCCACCTCTTCAATTCTGTCTATAACCTCTCTTAAAATATCGGCATATTGTTTATCAGTTATATTCTTTGCAGACCCTCCCATAAAAGGGTTTACAACCAATACTTTATCTCCGATACAATTATCTTTAAAAAACTTTTCAGCAGCTTCCAAATTACTTTTATCTAAAAAAATCTGAGTATTTATTTCAAATTTATTTTCAAAAAGTTTTTTGTCCAGCTTTTTTATTAAATCCAAATTATATTCCGCTTCATGTTTTATTGATTTAGATCTTTTTTGTAAAACCCCTCTGTTGAAAGTAAAAAAAGACTTTAACTTCGATAAAGGACCTATTTTCACTTTAGCTTTACTTGCTTTTGCTAGCTCCATTACAAAGTTATCAACATATAACGCAATAAAAACATCTGCATTGAAATATTTTATTTTTTCTAAAAGTTCCTTCCGTCTATATCTATCTATTTGAACAACTCTATTTATATATGGTAGATTTTTTACTATGTTATAATTGTAATCCCTTACCAATAAAGTTATCTCAGCATCTGGATACATCTTTCTAAGCATAAAAAAACTAGGAATTGATAGAATTAAGTCACCTATTTTATCCGTTCTTGCTATTATTATTTTTTTATAAGTATGAACCATTCCTATTCATCTCCCTCAGTTAAAAATATTTTATCACTTACTCCTAATTATACCAAATAATATGCTAATTTACAAAAAAGTTTTATAATAAAAAAGAGATAAGATATTTCTATCTTATCTCTAAAATACAAAGAATTACTTAGCTTCAGCTGTGAAGTCTAATGATGCAAGTCTTTGGTATTGTCTCCATCTTCTTTGAGACTCTAATTTATTTTTAGCAAATAGCTCTTTTGCGTGCTCTGGTTTAGATTTTGCTAATGTAGCATATCTAACCTCTCCCATTAGATAGTCGTTGTAGTTATCCCAGTTAGGTTCTTTACAATCAATTTGTAGAGGGTTCTTTCCTTCTTTTTCCAATAGTGGGTTATATCTAAATATTGGCCAGTATCCACACTCAGTAGCTTTCTTCATCTCTAGTTGGCTGTTACCCATTCCATTCTTTAATCCATGACTGATACATGGTGCATAAGCTATAATTATTGATGGTCCTGGATATGCCTCAGCTTCAGCGATTGCCTTTAAGTATTGAGCTTGGTTTGCCCCCATAGAAACCTGTGCAACATAGATATGTCCGTAAGACATTGCTATTGCAGCTAAATCTTTCTTTTTATTAGGTTTTCCTGCTGCTGCGAACTTCGCTACCGCTCCTGTTTGTGTTGATTTAGATGCTTGTCCTCCTGTGTTAGAGTAGATTTCAGTATCCATTACTAAAACATTTATATCATCTGAAGAAGCTAATACATGGTCTAATCCACCATAACCTATATCATAAGCCCATCCGTCTCCTCCAAATATCCATTGTGATTTCTTAACAAGATATTGTTTTAACTCTAAAACCTCTGCTGATACTCCACAGTCACACGCTTCTAGAACTGGAACTAATCTATCTCTTATCTCTTTAGTTTTATTTCCGTCTGCTCTATTTTCAATCCACTCAGCAAACATTGCTGCAACTTCTGGAGCAACATTTTCCATATTTTCTTCCATTATTGTTTGGATTCTATCTCTCATTGTTTCAACAGCTATTGTCATTCCATATCCAAACTCTGCGTTATCCTCAAATAATGAGTTACCCCATGATGGACCTTCTCCACAACTATTTGTCGTATATGGAGTTGATGGTGCTGATCCTCCATAAATTGACGAACATCCTGTAGCATTAGCTATCATCATTCTATCTCCAAATAGTTGAGTTATTGCTTTGATGTAAGGTGTTTCTCCACATCCTCCACAAGCTCCATGGAATTCAAATAACGGTTGTGCAAATTGTGATCCTTTTACTGATGTCTTAGGCATAAATTCATCTTTATATGTCACTTCGTTGAATAGGTAATCTGCATTTTCTTGCTCTCCCTTCTCAACCTCTTGTCCGATAGGTACCATTACTAAAGCTTTCTCTTTAGCTGGACACACATTAGCACATAGTCCACATCCTGTACAATCTAAAGGAGATACTTGAATTTTATACTCTAGCCCCTCTAATCCTTTTCCAATAGGTGTTTTTGTTTTTAACTCATTTGGTGCTCCCGCCTTCTCCTCTGCTGTCATTAGGAATGGTCTTATAACTGCGTGTGGACAAACGTATGAACACTGGTTACACTGAATACAATTTTCTGCTTTCCACTCAGGTACATTTACTGCAACTCCTCTTTTCTCAAAAGCAGTTGTTCCATTTTCAAATGTTCCATCTTCATATCCTAGGAATGTAGAAACTGGTAACTCTTCACCTTTTAAAGCATTTATAGGTTTTGCAATTTTTTCTACAAATGATTCTAGTTTTGTAGAACCACATCCACATCCTGTACAAGAGCATGCCTCTTTCTCCTCTGCACATTCAGTTGATAAATTAGCCCATGCAGGGTCAACTGTAATTTGAACTAATTCTCCAGCTCCTTTATCGATAGCTTCATAGTTCATTTTAACAATTGCGTCACCTTTTTTAGCATATGATTTTTCAGCATATTGCTTCATGTATTTTTGTGCATCCTCAAATGGAATAACATCTGCCAATTTAAAGAATGCTGATTGCATTATTGTATTAGTTCTTCCTCCTAATCCAATTTCTGCTGCTAGTTTGTTAGCATTTATAATATAGAACTTAGCATTTTTCTCTGCTAATTGTTTTTTTACTGAGTTTGGTAAATGTGCTATAACTTCATCTTTGTCCCACACACAGTTCAATAGGAATGTTCCACCTTGCTTTAATCCACTTATCATATCGTATTGTGTCAAGTACGCTGGTACAGAACAAGCTACGAAATTTGGTGAAGATACCAAATAAGTTGATCTGATTGGATGCTTTCCAAATCTTAAGTGAGATCTTGTTGATCCACCAGATTTTTTTGAGTCATATGCAAAGTATCCTTGTGCATATAAATCTGTTTTATCTCCGATAATCTTAATTGAGTTTTTATTAGCTCCAACTGTTCCATCTGATCCAAGTCCAAAGAATAAGCATTCTCTTACTCCCTCTGCTCCTGTTTCAATATGAGGTCCAACTTCAAGAGATTTGAATGTAACGTCATCAACGATTCCTACTACAAATCCATCTTTTGGCTCAGCTTGTTTTAAGTTATCAAATACAGCTTTCATTTGAGCTGGTGTTGTATCTTTTGAAGATAATCCATATCTTCCACCTACGATTACTGGAGCATTTTCCATTCCATAGAACAATCCTCTAACGTCCATATATAATGGCTCTCCTAGCGCTCCTGGCTCTTTTGTTCTATCCAATACAGCAATTTTCTTTACTGTCTTAGGGAATACGTTGAAGAAGTACTCAGCAGAGAATGGTCTATATAGGTGAACATTTATTAATCCTACTTTTTCTCCTTTTTCCACTAAATAATCAACTGTCTCCATCAATGTTTCGCAAACAGATCCCATAGCAATAACAATATGCTCTGCATCCGGTGCTCCATAATAGTTAAATGGCTTATAATCTCTTCCAGTTACTTTTGAAATTTCTTCCATATAATTAGCTACAATAGCAGGAACTGCATTATAGAATTTATTTTGTACCTCTCTAGTTTGGAAGTAGATATCGTCGTTTTGAGCTGTTCCTTTTGTCACTGGGTGCTCAGGATTTAAAGCTCTTTCTCTAAAGGCTTTAATAGCATCCATATCTACTAATCTCTTAAATACATCAAAATCCATCACTTCAACTTTTTGAATTTCATGAGAAGTTCTAAATCCATCAAAAATATTCATGAACGGAACTCTTGATTTAATAGCTGCTAAATGTGCAACTCCTGATAAATCCATTACTTCTTGTACTGAGCTCTCAAATAACATAGCAAATCCAGTTGGTCTAGCTGCATAAACGTCTTGGTGGTCACCAAATATAGATAGTGCTTGTGCTGCTAAAGCTCTTGCTGAAACATGGATAACCCCTGGTAAAAGTTCTCCAGCTATTTTATACATATTAGGTACTTTTAATAGTAACCCTTGTGATGCTGTATATGTTGTAGTTAAAGCTCCTGCTTGTAAAGATCCATGAACTGTTCCAGCTGCTCCTGCTTCTGATTGCATTTCAACAACTTTTACTGGAACTCCAAACATGTTTTTCATTCCTCTTGATGCCCACTCGTCAGTGTACTCAGCCATTGGCGATGATGGAGTTATCGGATAAATACCTGCTACTTCTGTAAAAGCATATGATGCATATGCTGCAGCTTGGTTACCATCCATAGTTTGCATTTTTTTAGCCATTTGAATTGTCCTCCCTTTTTTAATCGACTCTAAAGTTAACTCTATTTTACGAGCATTCCTATTAATTGTCAATTAAAGTTCTTGATTTTTTTAAGAAATTTTTAAACTAATTCAACCAAATATAATTTTTTACTGACTAATATGTTTATTTTTTAAACAGCTTTTAATACTAACTATTTCGTAGCATTTACAATTTCGTAAGTATCTCTAGCTATTACTAACTCTTCATTCGTAGGTATTTTAAATACTTTCACTTTAGATGTTTCTTTTGTTAAAAGTACATTTCCTTTTTGTCTCTTAGAGTTAACTTCCGTATCTAATTCAACTCCCATAAACTCTAACCCTTTCAACACATCTCCTCTAACTTTTCCAGAATTCTCTCCAATTCCTCCAGTGAAGCAAATTGCGTCTACTCCACCCATTTGAGCTGCATAGTTTCCAATATATCCTCTTATTTTATAGGCAAACATATTTTCAGCTAATAACGCTCTTTCATTTCCTGCTGCCGCCGCAATCTCCATATCTCTACAGTCTGAAGACTCTCCAAATACTCCTAAGATTCCAGATTTTTTATTCATTCTGTCATCCATCTCTTTATCTGATAATCCTCTTTTATTTTTTATAAATAAAACTGCCGCTGGATCAATATCTCCGCATCTAGTTCCCATCATAATTCCTTGTAATGGAGTTAATCCCATTGTTGTATCGATACATTTACCATTCTTAACTGCAGATATAGATCCTCCATTTCCTAAGTGGCAAACAATTATTTTTGATTCAGCTGGATTTCCTAATAACTCTCTAGCTACCCCTGAAACAAACTTATGAGATGTTCCATGGAATCCATATTTTCTAACTTTTAACTCTGTATAATCCTCATATGGTAAAGCATACATATATGCCTCTTTTGGCATTGTTTGGTGGAATGATGTATCAAATACTCCAACATTTGGTTTCCCTGGCATCAATTCTTGCATTGTTCTTATTCCTAATAGATTTGCAGGATTATGTAATGGCGCTAACTCTGAACACTCTTCCATTGCCGCCATAACTTCTGGAGTTACTAATACTGATGAAGCAAATTTTTCTCCACCATGTACTACTCTGTGACCAATTGCATCAATCTCATCTACTGATTTTATCACTCCATACTCTGGATTTGTAATAGCATTTATTACTAGCTCTAAAGCTTCCTTGTGAGTTGGCATATCTTGTTTTATCTCAATTTCAAAATCATTAGCCGGAGTTTCATACTCCATTTTTGATCCTTCAATTCCTATTCTTTCACAAAGTCCAATTGCAAAAAGTTCTCCTGATTCAGGATTTAATAATTGGTACTTTAGAGATGAACTACCACAGTTAATAACTAAAACTTTCATTAAATTTACCACCTTAATTTTATTTTTTATTTTAATATATTTAATTAGTAAGGAGTTAAAACTCCCCACTAACTTTTTGCCTCAACCTAAATTTTCTTCTATCCAGCTTGAACCGAAGTTATTGCAGCTAAATCTACTATATCTTTAACTGAACATCCTCTTGATAAATCATTTATTGGAGCTGCTAACCCTTGAATTAAAGGACCATATGCTTCCGCATTAGCCAATCTTTGAACTAATTTATATCCAATATTTCCTGCTGCCAAATTAGGGAATATTAATACATTAGCTTTCCCTGCTACTTTGGAATTCGGAGCTTTTTTCATTCCTACTGATGCCACTAAAGCAGCATCTGCCTGTAACTCTTCTTCAAATGCAAAACTTGCATTTCTTTCTCTCAAAATCTCTCCTGCTCTTTTTACAACATCTACTGAATCATGATTTGCAGATCCTTTTGTAGAGAACGACATAAGTGCAACTTTTGGTTCTAATCCAGCTACTGTAGCTGCTGTTACAGCTGCTTCTGATGCAATGTCAGCCAATTGTTCTGATGTTGGTTCAGGAATTACAGCACAGTCTCCAAATACTAAAATCTCTCCATAAGTTTCTATATTATGTTTTAACTCCATTAAGAATACCGATGATACAGTTTTTACTCCCGGCTTTGTCCCAACAACCTGTAACCCCGCTCTTAAAACATTTGCTGTAGGTGAATCAGATCCAGAAACCATTCCAGCTACATCTCCCATTTTAACCATCATAGCACCAAAGAAATTAACATCTGTTGTCAATATTTTTTTTGCTTCTTCAGGAGTCATTCCTTTTTTTGCTCTCAATTCACAAAGCTTATCAACATATGAAGCCAATTTATCGGTAGTCTTTGGATCAATAATCTCAACACCCTCTAAAGATACTCCCAGTTTTGAAGCAAATGCTTTTATCGTCTCCACATTTCCTACCAATACTGGAGTTCCCAACTTTTCCTCAACTACCCCTGCTGCTGCTCTGATTACTCTCTCATCAGTAGCCTCAGGAAGAACTATTTTGTTTCCTAAAGTTTTTGCTTTCTCTTTAATTTGAACTATAATGCTCACTTTAAGTCCTCCTCTATTTTTATTAAATAAATTTCATATTTTTAACCATACTGTAATACTGCTCATAATTTTCAACTATATATTAACAAATTTTATATATATTTACAACAGAAATTCTATTTTTTTTAATATACTAATCAAAAATTGCTTGTATATACTCTTTACTATCAAATTCCCTTAAATCCTCTATTCCTTCTCCAACTCCTATGTATTTTATAGGTTTTTTTAGCTCCTCAGAAATACTAAATAGTATACCACCTTTTGCCGTTCCATCCAATTTAGTAACAATAAATCCTGTTAGTTTTGTCACTTCATTAAATACTCTTGCTTGAATCAAGCCATTTTGTCCAGTAGTTCCATCTAACACTAAAATAGATTCATACGACTGGTCTCCTATTTTTTTCTTTATAATATTATTTATTTTTTCTAACTCTTTCATCAGATTGTTTTTATTGTGTAATCTTCCTGCCGTATCAATAATTACAACATCTGCATTTTTATCTTCCCCTGCTTTTAAAGTGTCAAAAACAACTGCACCTGGATCAGCTCCTTGTGAATGTTTCACTATTTCTGCTCCCGCTCTTCTTGCCCATTCCTCTAATTGCTCAACTGCTGCCGCTCTAAATGTATCCGCTGCACCTATCACAACTTTTTTACCATCTTTTACTAACTTAGCAGCAATTTTTCCAATAGTTGTTGTCTTTCCAACACCATTTACTCCAACTATCAATATTACATTCATTCTTCCGGGCTGAATATCCAACTCAGTATTTTCTGTAATCAAATACCCTTCTAATACATCTTTTAATACTGGATATACATCTTCAGGTTTTTTGACTCCTCTAGCTTTTACTTCCGCTTTCAAATCTTTCACTATTTTTAATGTCATCTCAATACCAATATCTGATTGTACCAAAGTATCTTCTAACTCTTCGTACATCTCTCCATCAACTATAGATTTTCCTGTAAAAATATTTTTTAAAGTTCCAAATAGCCCCTCTCTTGATTTGAAAAGTTTTTCCTTAAGAGATATGAAAAAACTTCTTTTTTCAACTTTTGGTTTTTCCATATACACAACTTCATCTTTTACTTCTTCATTCTCTATTGTATGTTCTTCTTTTTCTTCATCCTCTATCGCTTTTTCTACTGCTTCGTCTATTTTTTCATTCTCTTCATATTTTTGCTCTTTTATCTCCTCAAGAGATTCTATCTCCTCTTTTACTACCTCTTGCTCCAACTTTTCTTTTTGCTCTTCAATTTTATCCTCTTTTTTTCTACCGAAAAGTTTATTAAAAAATCCCATTATAGTCCTCCAAATTATTTAGAAATTATATGCCTTACAGCTAGTATCCCCATTACCGCAGCTATATTTAAGCCACTCCCATATCCTGAACTATCACCTGCTGCATACAATCCCTTTATATTAGTTTCCATATTAGCGTCTATTTTTATTCTTGTACTTCTGAATTTTATCTCTGGAAAATACAGTAACAAATCACTTGATGCGAATCCAGGTGTTATTTTGTCGTGAACCTCTATAAATTCTATGATATTGTCCAAAATTCTCTTTGGACACGCTAGAGCTATATCACCAGCTACATAGTCCTCTGTTGTCGGAATTATATTTAACCTTGCTATGGATTCATCTGTTGATCTTCTTCCCACTTTTAAATCCCCATAAGATTGCATCAATATTTTGCCACCAGTCAACATAGACGACATTTTTGCTATAGCTGTTGCGTACTCAAACGGTTGCTTAAACGGTTGTGTGAATGTCTTTGTACACAATAGGGCTAAATTTGTATTTTGAGACTTTTTGTCTTTATATGCGTGTCCATTTGCTAGTACTACATCATCACTGTGTTTTTCCGCAGCTATAAATCCACTTGGATTTGAACAAAAAGTTCTCATCTTATCTTTATACTTAGTTGTATAGTATATCATCTTTGCTTCATAGAAATTTTCATTGATATCTTTCATTACTAAGTCAGGTATCTCCACCCTTACACCTAAATCAATTGCTCCCATTTCATAGAATACACCCGACTCCTCGCACATCTCCATCAGTTTCTTTGCACCACTTCTTCCGAGTCCAACTACAACATTTTTTGCAAAATACTTTTCAATTTCATCCTTTTTATTTCTTACAGTTACACCTTTTATCTCTCCATTTTCTATCAATAATCCTTCTGCTGATCTCTCAGTTAGGAATTCTACACCTTGCTCCAATAAAAAGTTCACCAGTCTATTATACAACTCTCTTGATCCGTCTGTTCCCAAATGCATAGTTGGTGTATCTACTAACTGTACATTATTTTCAATACATCTTTTCTTTATCTCTAACATGACTTGATTATACTCTAAACCAGATGGTTTTTCATCAAATCCAAACTCTTTATATATATCTGCTACGTACTGAATAGTTTCGTTTACAAGTACTTTTCCAGTTAAAACATGAACATCTCCGCCCACTCTATAATCCATATTGAATTTAGAGTCTGAAAAGGCTCCTGCTCCAGAAACTCCGTAAATAATTGCACAAGTTGGACATTTCACGCATGATCCCAGCTTTTCCTTCGGACAAACTCTCTGTGTCAACATTCTTCCCTTATCTAAAACAAGAATTTTTAAATCTTTATTCTTTTTTATAGCTTCATAAGCTCCAAAAACTCCTGCCTGTCCACCACCTAAAAATATAATATCGTACATTTGTTTTCCTCCATTTATTTTCTATTGTCTGACCCAGTTTATTTTTTCTATATAGATGTCCTCTGGTAGATTGGGATGAATCTCACCCGTTCTTTGAGAATAGTTATAATTCCATCCCCCATTTTTACTTATATTTTTAAAATCTTGTACATCATAAACTTCATTTGATGCAATTAGCGAGTTACTGCCGTAGGTTTTAGCCAAAGTTTTTCGCCCATAAATATCTGCAAAAGATATTTTTTGCCCATATTCATTTGTATAGTCTAAAAGATGCAAGTTCATATTTACTCCTGGCTTTGTCAATTCAGGATAAGTTCCTGTCAATTGATAATACTTCTCTAAAGCTATTCTAAGCTCCTTTGTACTTCTTACTGTTTCATCAATTTTATATGTTCCTGTTAGATCATCAATCCCTCTCATAGCAAGATATATAAATAGAATAGTCACCGCTATATTTATAATCCAATTTAAAGTAGTTATTCTCCTGTCTTTTTCCATCCTATAGAACTCCATCTTATCTTTTTGGTTTTATAAAAGCTTCCCTAACAATTATCTCTCCACCTTTTGGGGATGTTATCTCCAATTTCAAAGGTCCTCTTTTTACAGAAAGCCACCCTAGACCTTTAAATACTAACTCTTCTCCTGTCTCCACTGTATAGATTTCTACATCTTTCTCCAAAGTATTAAACTCGTCTCTACAACTTTCACATGGTGGAGTTAAAAAATCTGCTTTTTGCATCAATTCTTTCGCTTTTTCTATATTTGTTTCATGAAATGTCACATCTTTAGAAGCATATAATGAAAATATTGGTTTTAAATCATCATCATTTAAAACTCTCATTTGTATCATCCCACCAATTAAAATCACTCTATCTTCTTGAACTTTATAAGTTTTTCTTGATATTTCATTAGCTGGTATTATATTCTGATTACACTCTTGACAAACAAAATCAGAAAATCTTCCCTCTGGTATCAGTCCTGGAGTATCAATTAAAGTTATTTTTGAAAATGGAATCTCTGTTTTAACGCTTTTTAAAGTTGTCCCTGGAAATTTAGATACAGTGACCCTTTTAGCTCCTATAAGTTTATTTATAATACTTGATTTTCCAACATTCGTTACCCCTAAAACTAGAGCCTTTGCTCCATTTGGATAAAAATATTTTATTTTTTTAAAAATACCATTTATTCCATATCCATTTTTAGAGCTAACTATAGCTATATCTAGCGGTGCAATTCCCTCCTCTCCTAACCTTCTTTTAACCCAATCAGCGACCTCGGATGGGTGTTTCTCATCCGGTATCAAATCCAATTTATTTATCACAACAATCGAATCTATCTCTCTCAAAATATCTAAAATTTCATCATCAAACGATCCCTCAAAATCAATAATATCAAATACAGGTATTGCCACATCCGCTTCTACCAAACTTTTTTTAACCTCTTCTCTATAATCCTCTTTTGTCATTTTTATAGGAATATATTGCCCATAGTTTTTTATTTTAAAACATCTTTGACAAAGTAATTCTTTACTGTCACCTTCTAAAACTGACTTTGGCAAATATCCATTAGAATTTGGTTTATCCCCTTGAAGTTCAATTCCACATCCTATACACTTTTTTCTCATAAACTCTCCTTCGATTTATAATTAAGTTCTCTATCATTTTATCTCTTTAGACAACTCTTTTCTTCTTTTTTTCTCCAAAGCTTCCACATAAATTCTAGTTGAATCTAAATTTGAATGCCCTAATAATTTTTGTAATTGTAGCAAACTCATTCCATGCTCCAACATATGGACAGCAAACGTATGCCTGAAGCTATGTGGACTAATATCTTTTACTATTCCAGCTTTGATTGCGTATCTATCTATAAGTCTTCTCAAAGAACGATCTGTCAATCTTCCACCAGACCCATTGACAAAAAGTATCTCCTTTTTATATTTAGCTCCCAACTTCTCTCTTTTAGCTGCTATATACCTTTTAAAGAAATTTTTCGCCCTCTCACTAAAAAATACTGTTCTACATTTTTTAAAACTTGTTACAATAACCTCTCTATCATCTAAATTAAAAACATCCTCCCCTAAACCCAAAAGCTCTTGTGATGTTATTCCAGTTGAATAAAGAAGCTCTATAATCAATCTATCTCTTAAACTATGATAGTTCTTTAATTCTATCGCTTTTCTAAATCCTATTATTTCTTCTAGTTCAAGAGCTTCTGGAACTCCTCTATCATAACTAGGTGCCACTATTAACTGAGCTGGATTACTCTTTATCTTTCCAGTGTCCTTTAAATATTTAAAAAACGACTTTAAAGATGAAATTTTTCTATTTAAAGACCTTTTTCCTATATCATTTCCTTGAAGTTCCACCAAAAACTCTCTAAAATTAAATCCATCTATGTCAGAAATCTTTTTTAAATCATTACACTTTATAATGTATTCATTAAATCTGTATAAATCTATTCTCAATGATTTTATTGTATTTAAGCTCTTTCCTTTTGCGAACTCACAATGATATAAAAACTCTTTTATATCCCCTAATAAGTTAAGAGTGTCCATCTCAAACTCCTTTTATTTCTCTTGATTTAATTTTTCATCCAAATACTCTAAAGCTATTTTCGATATTTTATTATATTTCTCTTTTTTATCTCTTATCCTCTCATCTAAAGATTTTATTACTCCAAAATTAGGACCCATTGGTTGAAAATTTTTCTTTTCCTCTGTTATATACTTTATGATTGCACCAATTGAACTTCTGTCGTCCAATATCAACGGAGACTTTCCATTTATTTTTCTAATAATATTTGTTGCCGCCATTAATCCTGTAGCAATAGCACAAACATATCCTTCTCCACCTGTTATTTGTCCAGCAAAATATATATTTTCGTTAGTTTTTAAATTCAATGCAGGCGTCAGTAGTTTTGTTGAGTTTATAAATGTATTTCTATGCATAACTCCATATCTTACAAATTCCGCTTTCTCAAGCCCTGGTATCATTGAAAACACTCTTTTTTGCTCTCCCCACTTTAAATTTGTCTGAAATCCTACTAAGTTATATAACTTCCCATCCTTATCGTCCTGTCTTAGCTGAACCACTGCAAATTCCTCTTTTCCAGTTTTTGGATTTATCAATCCCTTCGGTTTCAGCGGTCCAAATAGCAATGTCTTAAAGCCTCTTTGTGCTATTCTCTCCACAGGCATACAAGCTTCAAATAATTTTTCCTCTTCAAAATTTTTTAAAGGGGCTCTCTCTGCTGATATTAAAGCCTCATAAAAAGCCTCATACTCCTCTTTATTCATTGGACAGTTTATGTATTCCCCTTCTCCTTTATCATATCTTGATTGAAAGAACACTTTCTCTTTATCTATTGACTCCAAAGTCACAATTGGTGCTGCTGCGTCATAGAAGTACAAATACTCTTGTTTTAATGTCTCTCCAATATTTTTAGATAGATCAACTGATGTCAATGGTCCACTTGCAACAATAACTATTCTATCTTTTGGTATCTCCTTTAGCTCTTCATTTATTATCTCTATATTCTCCATAGAATATAATTTCGCCGTTACCTTCTCCGAAAAGCCCTCTCTATCCACAGCCAAAGCCTGTCCCGCTGGAACTTTAACTTCATCCGCAATTTCAATTAGTAAAGAGCCCATTCTTCTTAACTCCTCTTTCATCAACCCAGAAGCATTTCCTAGGTGATCTCCTCCTAAAGAGTTACTACATACCAACTCAGCAAATTTTTCACTTTTATGAGCTTCAGTTGAAACTTTCGGTCTCATCTCATACAGTTTTACTTTAATTCCATTTTTTGCTAATTGATATGCTGCTTCCGAACCTGCTAACCCAGCTCCTATCACTACTACTTCTTTACCTGTCATCTATTCTCCTTTTTTATACACACAAAAGTCTCGCCCGTAGAGGCGAGTCCTTTTATCTACTCTTTTTTATTTTTTTCCAATTTTTTAATATTTTTACACTCTGGATATCCAGTACAAGCTAAAAACTTTCCCCATCTACCTCTACCTATTTTAAATGGTTTTCCACATTTTTCACAATTTCCAGCATTTTTTAAGATATCTTCCTCTTCCTTTTGAATCTTATCCATAATCCACTTTAATTGAACTATTCCATCTTTTTCTTCAATTGCTCCATTCATAAGAAGTTTTTTTACTTCTCCCGGTAAAGAAACTCTTTCATTATCCTCTTTAAAGTTCTCACTCTCTAAATAACTACCAAAACGCCCTAGTTTTAAAAGCAATCTACTTCCACTGCTCAAAAATATATCCGTTAGCTTTCCTTGCTTAACTCTCAGTTGCTCTTCTAATAACTCTTTGACTTTTATATCTCCATTTTTTATATCCTCCAGCGGAATTTCAATTCCTTTCAAAGAGTATTTTTCCTTACAATTTTCATCTATGCAACACAGATATCTTCCAAACCTTCCATTTTTCATAACCATATTTCCAGCTCCACAAGGACACGGAACATCTGAAGTTATTACCCTGTTAGCTTCCTCTTCAACCTTAACTTTATAAAGTTCTAAATCTCTTGAAAGTTTGGAATAAAAATCTTTCAAAATCTCAATCCAATCTCTTTCACCCTCTTCAACTAAATCCAAACCATCTTCTAAAGAGGCTGTAAATTTAACATCCATGATGTCCTTAAAGTTTTTTTCCAATATTGTTTTTATCTCGTATCCTAACTCTGTTGGAATAAAACTCTTTCCCTCAACCACAACATATTCTCTTTTCTTTAGAGTCTCTATTATCGAGGCGTAAGTAGATGGTCTTCCTATTCCATCTGCTTCTAGTTTTTTTACTAGAGAGGATTCTGTCAATCTTGAAGGTGCTTTTGTCCAGTCTTCTTTTATATGCAACTTTTTTAGCGTCAAGAAATCCCCTTCATTTATTATTGGAAACTCCCCTAAAGGTAACTCCTCCTCATCTTTAAATACTTTATAGTACCCATCAAATATTATTTTATTTAAAGTTCCTCTAAATTGATAATCTCCATTTTCCAATATTATTTCAAATTGCTCATATTGCATTGCTGCTAATTGAGAAATCATAAACCTTTCCCATATAAGTTTATATAATTTATATTGATCCGGAGTTAAATCTTTTTTTATTTTTTCAGGCTCCAAGTAAATATCTGTTGGTCTTACAGCTTCGTGAGCATCTTGAATTTTTTCATCCTTTTTCTTTTTTACTCCCTCTTTACCTAGATATTCCTTTCCAAAATTCTCCATTATATAACTTTTTGCCATCTCTTTAGCTTCGTCAGATATTCTTGTCGAATCTGTTCTCATATAAGTTATCAAACCTTTTTGATTCCCATTTATACTTATACCCTCATATAATCCTTGGGCTACCGACATAGTTTTTGACGCAGAAAACCCTAAGTAAGAGGATGACAGCTGTTGTAATGTACTTGTTTTTAATGGCAACGGTGGATTCTTTGATTTTTTAGTTACTTTAGAATTGATAACTGAATACTCTGAATTTAATGTCAATTGTACATTTTTCACAACATCCTCATCTGTAACTCTCTCGAATCTCTTTCCCTCTATCTTATAAAGAGATAAATTCATTTTATTTTCAAACTCACCCTTTATATCCCAAAATTTTTCTGGAACAAACTTTTTTATCTTATCCTCCAAATCACATATTAATTTTAAGGCAACTGATTGAACCCTTCCGGCACTGGTATTTGATGATATTGACTTCCACAAAAGTGGACTTATTTCATATCCAACTAATCTATCTAGTATTCTTCTAGCTTGTTGAGCATTAACTCTATTTATATCAACTTTTCTAGGATTTTTTATAGCCTCTCTTATCGCTCCATTTGTTATCTCATTAAATTCTATTCTATTGGCTTCATTTTCATTTAATTTCAATGTTTGAGCTATATGCCATGCAATAGCTTCTCCTTCTCTATCAGGGTCTGATGCTAAATACACTTTATCTGATTTCTTGGCAAGGTCCTTTAAAGTTTTAATTACATCTCCCTTTCCTCTTATTGTTGAATAACTTGGTCTAAAATTATCCTGGACATCTACTCCAATCTTACTTTTAGGTAAATCTCTTACGTGTCCAAAGGAAGCTGTAACATGAAAATTATTCCCCAATATTTTTTCAATAGTCTTCGCTTTTGCAGGTGATTCCACTATTACTAAATTTTTTTTCGCCACTATTTTCACCCCTAATTTTCTCTATATACATTATTCGCTCTTAATTATATTAGAAATTAATAAAAAAATCAACCAAGGGGACTAAGTTTCCCACTTACAAACGTCTTCTATAGTGTCCTCCCGATAAACTTTGGATATAACCATCTATTTCTAACTCCATTAAATTACTCAATAACTCACTTGTTTCACAAGAAACCTCTCTTCTTATCTCCTCTAAATGCATTTTCGTTTTTAATACACTATATATTTTTAATTTTATTCCAATCAATCTGTTTAATTTTTTTCCCTCTTCATTTATCTTGGTCCAATTATATTCATCTAATATATCCTCACCGGACACTATTAATTTTGCCTGAGATAACTTTATTAACTTATTGCAACCCTGTGATAGTGGATATGTTATATCTCCAGGAAAAGCGTAGACATCTCGCCCCTCTTCTAAAGATATACTTGCAGTTATTAAACTCCCACCTTTCAAAGAACTTTCTACCACTACTGTTCCTCTAGCCAATCCAGCTATTATTCTATTTCTTATCGGAAAATTTTTAGGAGCTGGAATTGTTCCCAGAGGAAACTCCGATATTAATAATCCCTTTTTCTCTATTTCATCTCTCAATTTAATATTAGTTTTTGGATAATATATATCTATTCCACACCCTAAAACGGCAATCGTATTACCCTTATATTTTAACACCTCTCTATGGACCACTGAATCTATTCCTAAAGCTAATCCGCTTACAATAACTACATCCCCATCCACTAAATCTTTGACTACTCTTTCACAACAAAGTTCTCCATATTTTGTCAATCTTCTTGTTCCTACAATAGATATCATTTTATTTTTACTTAAAAGTTCTATATTTCCTTTATAAAAAAGAAAAAGAGGAGGCTTCGCTATATTTTTTAAACTATCAGGATATCTATAATCATTGATACTTATTAACCCTATCCTATTTCGCTCCAAATAATCCATTACCTCCAAGTATCTTTCACATTGCTTTGATTTTTCTATCAACTGGGTATCATCTATAGTTAAATTTAATGTGTTTATAAATTTATCTAAATTAGTAAAAATATCTTTATAACGTTTATTATTTGCCATTAAAGCTCTTATCTTACTACTTTTTAAACCTATTAATTTTAATCGATACCACTCCATCTGTCACCTCTCTTATCTAGAATATGTAGATGTTAACATATTGCTAATCTCTTTTGACTGTGGATACAATCTTTTTCCCTCTTGTAAAATTTCTCTCGCTTTTTCTGTTTTCTTTTCAGCTAAATAGATATCTCCCAAAGCTAAAAATCCCTCTATACTTGGGGAATAGTTCATATATATTTGTATATCGTCTATCGCTTTGTTGTATCTACCTAAATTCCTATATGCTAAACCTCTTCCTAAGTAAGCCTCCTTCATACTTGGCTCCTCACTAATTGCAACACTATAAAAATCAATTGCTTTGTTATAATCTCCTATGAACCTATAGCTTGTTGCTGCTCCAAACAGATTTCTAGAACTATCAATGTTACTACTAAAAATTTGTGCTGCTCTTTCATACTTTCTATTTCTAAAATATTGATCCCCTAAGTAGAAAATTTGATTCTCATTTCCACTTATAGAATTTATATAACTTTTAAAATACTTCTCATACTCTTTCAAAAGAACTGCTGCTTTATCTCTATCATCTTCTCTTGCAATTTGACTTTCTAAACTCTGTATATATGCTGGTCTTTGGTCACTTAAAGCTATTAAACTAAGAAAAAGAAATAACATTCCCATAAACTTTTTCATTTTAGATAATCTCCTCTACTTTACTAATTATTTTTCCATTCTTTACAATTGTTTCAATCGAATCCCCAATCTTTAACTGAGAACTTTCTTTTATTACAGTATTTCCTACTTTAGTTATACTATAACCTCTTTTTAAAATATTTAAAGGGTTTAAAGCAATTATTTTTTCTGTACATACCTCTAACACATGACTTTTATTTTTATGTATTTTTTGTATACACTTTTCCAACTTTTCCTCTTTTAAAATTAAAATTTGATTTTTTTCCTCTATGGTTTTAAAAAAATTTTTTAGGATATAATTATTCTGTAATTGAATTACTTCATCCTTTTTCTTCCGTATTAATCTATTGATACTCTCTTTCAATCTTTTTTCTTTTTCCAGTAATTGCTTTTCTATCTCTTTTTTTACTGGTATAGATATCTCTATCGCTTGAGTGGGAGTGGCAGCTCTAACATCTGCAGCTAAATCGGAAAGTAGGTTGTCTATTTCATGACCTACAGCTGATATTATTGGTTTTTTACTTTGAAAAAATGCTCTTACTACCTCCTCTTCATTGAAAGCCCATAGGTCCTCAACACTTCCTCCACCTCTACCAGCAATAATTATATCTATTTCTGGTATTTTATTTAAAATCTCAATTCCTCTTACAATCTCCTCTTTAGCTCCGACTCCCTGAACTTTAGCTGAAAATATATATATATCTATATTTTCAAATCTTTTTCTCGTTGTATTTACTATATCATGAAATGCCGCTCCTGTATATGCGGTTACCACTCCTATTGCTTTTGGATATTTGGGTAACTCTTTTTTGAACAGAGGTGAAAACAATCCCTCTTGCCCTAAAGCTTTCTTTAGTTGCTCCAATTTTGCAAACATCTCTCCAAGTTTATCTTCCTTTTGGACGTGGCGAACTAAAATTTGAAAGTCACCTCTAGCCTCATAAAAACCAACATCACCAAATATTTTTACAGAATCTCCCCCTTTTAAATCTTCAGCTATTCTCTTAAATTTGTAATTAAATGCCGCACATTTTATCTGACTCTGTTTATCTTTTAAAGTAAAATACAGGTGACCACTTTTGTAATAGGTCACTCCTGAAAGTTCCCCCTTTAAAAAAAACTCTTGAAAACTCGGGTTTTCATCTATATACCCCTTTACCATCCGATTGAACTCTGTCACAGTATAAATTCTTTCTTCCATAGTTCATTCACTCCTACATCTCTAACAACATCAATTTTAACTTATTCATCTCATCTCTTTTTTCTATAGCCTCTTCAAAATTTAACTCTTCAGACAATACCTTTATCTCCTTGACTAACTTCTTTATCTCCTTTTCAATATCCTCTTTACTAGTGAAATGCTTAGTTTCAACTAACTTTTCCTCCTCTAGCTCCCAATTGAATACGGATTCCGAAATCTCTCTTAAAATTGTTTTAGGCTCTATACTATTTAATAAATTATATTCTCTTTGTTTTTTTCTTCTTCTCTTTGTTTCTTCCATTGCGTATGCCATGGACTCTGTTATGACATCACCGTACAATATAACTCTTCCATCCACATTCCTAGCTGCTCTTCCTATGGTCTGTACCAAAGATCTCTTGCTCCTCAAAAATCCCTCTTTATCTGCTTCTAAAATAGCCACCAGTGATACTTCCGGTATATCAAGCCCCTCTCTTAATAGGTTTATTCCAATTAAGACATCAAATTCACCTTTTCTCAGCCCTCTTATAATCTCTACTCTTTCTAAAGTATCTATATCTGAGTGCATATATTTTACTTTAACACCTAAAGTTATATAATATTCAGTTAATTCCTCAGCCATTTTTTTAGTTAAAGTAGTTATCAAAACCCTTTCCTTTTTTAAGACATTTTTTCTAATCTCTTCTAAAAGATCATCCACTTGATTTTTAGTTTCTCTAACTTCTATAATGGGATCTAAGATTCCTGTTGGTCTAATGAGCTGTTCCGCTATATGTCCATCAGATTTTTCTATTTCAAAATCTCCAGGAGTAGCCGAAACAAAAATTGTTTGACCACAATTCTCTCTAAACTCTTCAAATGTTAAAGGTCTATTATCCAAAGCAGATTTTAATCTAAAACCATTTTCAACTAAAGCAGTTTTTCTCGCCCTATCTCCATTGTACATCCCCCTTATTTGAGGAACTCCAATATGCGACTCATCTATATATACAATAAAGTCTTTAGGAAAATAGTCCATCAATGTATCTGGTTTATCTCCCGGATTTTTATGAGTTAAGTATCTTGAATAATTTTCAATCCCTTTACAATATCCCACTTCTCTTATCATCTCTAAATCATATTCTGTTCTTTGTTTCAATCTTTGTGCTTCTAAAAGTTTCCCCATCTCTTCGAAATCTTTAACCTCTTTTTTTAAATCTTTTCTTATCTCCTCTATAATTCTCTCCTGCTCCCCTTCTTCCGTTACATAATGAGTCGCTGGAGATATCGCAATTCTTTCTAAATTTCTTTTTAATTTCTGTCCTGTCAATGTGTTAATCTCAGAAATTTCTTCAATTTCATCTCCCCAAAATTCAATCCTATACCCATTTTCCATATATGATGGATATATATCTATAACATCTCCTTTTACCCTAAATTTTCCTCTTTCAAAAGCAATGTCATTTCTCTCGTATCGTAATTCTATCAATTTTGATATCAATTTTTTTCTGCTGTATCCTGTTTTTTTATCTATTGCTATTGTTAAATTCTTATAAGTTTCTGGGGATCCAAGTCCATAAATTGCGGATACCGAAGCTACAATTATGACATCTTTTCTATTTATTAGAGCAGCTGTTGCCGCATTTCTAAATTTATCTATTTCATCATTGATAGAAGAATCCTTCTCTACATAGGTATCTGTAGTAGCTATGTATGCCTCTGGTTGATAATAATCATAATACGAAACAAAATATTCTACTGCGTTCTCTGGAAAAAAACTTCTATACTCGGAAAATAGTTGTGCCGCTAATGTTTTATTAGGAGCTAATATCAATGCTGGTCTACCACTCTCTTTTATAATATTAGCTATTGTAAAAGTTTTCCCTGATCCAGTTACCCCCAGCAAGGTTTGATCCTTTATACCTTCATCCAACCCTCTAATCAATTTTTTTATAGCTTCTGGCTGATCTCCTGTTGGACTATATTTTGAATTTAATTTAAACATCTTTGTGACACCTCCATTAAAATAGGGAGAGGTAACTCCTCTCCCTTAAAGT
>Trix_p1__coassemble_1092_pt1 | contig 30722 bp, 40 predicted proteins | sample Trix_p1__metabat2_low_PE_021 | metagenome-assembled genome bin Trix_p1 | reverse complement strand
ATACTATATCTTCACTTTCTCAATTTAATGATGAAAAAAAACAAATTAGTGAACAAGATTTCTTTGAATATGAGGAATTTTTGCTACCACTACAAAGTTTTGGATTTATATCCAAAAATCTTATAAAAGAGAAAAATAACAACCACTATAATATCTCCACGTGGTTTATCGAAACTATAAATTCTCTTTCTGAAAAAGACGAAAACAAAGTTTTAATTGATTATTATCAAGAGCTTGAGATGTTAATTTTAGGAATGATTCGATTCTATGGCGTTATTGACGAACATAAGTTATTAGAACTTCTACTTCCTACATTTAAAAATATCACTTTGGAAAAAATACACGCTTTTGTAGATTCTAGATGGATTCTAAATGTATTTATCTCAAAATTAGAAGATTCTGGAAATAATACTACCTATTTTGTAGCTGATTCTGTTTCTGAACCCACTGATATTCTACATGAAATCATTAAATATGAGGGTTTAGAATATAAAGTGTTAACAAATGATGAGTATAAAAACTATTGGAACTATTTTTTTATTGAAAAAACTCAAGAAGTTGCTGATTTAATAGCTCTTTTAATCTCACATAAAATGCAAGGATCTCAAATTGGACTTGAAATTACAGCATTAATTGATAGATTAAAAAATAATATGCCTATTGAAGATATTCTCTCAAATACTAAAACAAGAGTTAAATTTGACAGTTCTAATTCAGAAGCTATCTTCACAGCACTTGTGAGTAAGATATCCAAGTCTCTACCTCTGTGGGTTCTAAAAGGTCACTCCTATGTTGAAGTTTTTGGAGAAAATCAACCTCCTAGAGCAGTCACTAAAATTGGTAGAAATGAAAATTGTCCCTGCGGGTCTGGAAAAAAATACAAAAAATGTTGTGGAAAATAAAAAAATAGGAGTCAGACTCCTATTTTTTTTAATCATATTTGGTTTTAGTCAATTTCTACACCTTAATAGTATAGTTTTTATTGCACTTTGTCAAGAGTTTATTTCTATTTTTATATTACATTCCCTTTAATAATACTTGTACTTCTGGTCCAATTGGTAATCCACTTAACATCCAAATTGCCAAGAAAACTGACCATCCTATTAAGAATGTTATTGAGTAAGGAAGCATTACCGATATCAATGTTCCTAGAGAAGCTTTCTTATCATATTTCTGCATAAATACGATTATCATTGCGAAATATGACATTAAAGGAGAGATTATATTTGTAGTTGAATCCCCTATTCTATATGCCAATTGAGTAAACTCTGGCGAATAACCTATTCTCATTAACATTGGAATGAATACTGGTGCCAGTATAGCCCATTTAGCTGATGCTGATCCCATAAATAGATTTAAGAATCCTACTATCAATATAAATCCTATTACCAATGGTATTCCACCAATTCCAGCTGTTTCTAAGAAGTCTGCTCCCTTTACAGCTAAAATTGTACCTAAATTTGTATATCCAAAGTATGCTATAAATTGTGCTGCGAAGAATACTAGAACTATATATCCTGCCATTCCTTGCATTGATTTAGTTAACATTCCCATTACATCTGAATCGTTTTTTATTGTCCCAATAGATTTTCCATAAGCTAATCCTGGAAGAGCAAAGAAAATTACAATTATTGGTACCAATCCACTTCCTAAGAAATTTTTACCTAGTACAAAATAGATTGGAATCAATAGAACTAACATAATTAGTGTAGCTATTCCTGCCGATTTTAAAGCTTTTTTCTCTTCACCAGTAACCTCTTGGAAATCAACAGATTCTTCACCCGTATATTTTCCTAACCTTGGTTCTACTATTTTATCATTGATTAAAGTTCCTAAGAAAGCAATTACAAATGTTGACGCCATCATAAAGTACCAGTTTGCTGTTGGTAAAACCTCATATGCTGGATCAAGTATTCTTGCAGCTTCTGTTGAAATCCCTCCTAAAAGTGGATCTATTGTTCCTATCAATAGGTTAGCTGAGAATCCTCCAGAAACTCCAGCAAACGCTGCTGCTAATCCTGCAATTGGATGTCTTCCAAATGACAAGAAAATCAATGCCGCTAGTGGTGGCAATACAACATATCCAGCATCAGACGCCACATTTGACATAATTCCTAAGAAAATAACCATAACTGTTACTAATCTTTTAGGTGTTGATAATGCAACTTTTTTTAATATTGCTGCCATTAACCCTGATCTTTCAGCAATTCCAATTCCAATTATAGCGACCAATACTGTTCCTAAAGGTGCAAATCCAGTAAAGTTTCTAACTAATGATGTAAATATATAGTTTACTCCCTCTTTAGTCATCAAAGATTTTGTTGAAATAACCATCTCTTGTGTTTTCATTGTTCCACTATTAATTCCAACAAAGTTAACAGACCATCCCAGTGCTCCACCTATTCCTGATATTATTACTACTACTACAGCCAATATCGCAAAAAGTGTTGCCGGATGTGGTAGGGCATTCCCTCCCTTTTCAATTATGTTCAAGAATTTGTCAATAAACCCTTTACTTTTCACTCCATTCCTTTTTAATTCAGCTTCCATTTTCCCCTCCGCATTGATAATTTATTTTCATTTTATCATAAAATGATTAATAAAGTTCCTACTATAGATAAAGAATACCACATTTTATATAAAATTAATAAGATTAATTTTATATATTTTTTATAAAAAAAATATATATTATTCTGCAATTAGTACTTTTTACGAACATTTTTTTATTTTTTTATATATTATTTAATCTTTTTTAGTGATTTATCCAGTGATGTCAATACCTCACAAGAATTTTTTTTAACTAAAATATCATCCTCTATCCTTACTCCTCCAAAATTTGGAATATATATTCCAGGCTCTATTGTTATTATCATTCCCTCTTTCAAAGTCTTATTTTCTGCCTTATAGGAAACTCCTGGATATTCATGAATTTGAAGTCCTATACCATGTCCCAATCCATGACCAAAATACTCACCATATCCTTTTTCTCTTATAAATTCTCTGGCTATTGCATCTAATTCATGAACTGAAATTCCTGCTTTAACCTCTTTTATCGCCCTTTCATTTGCTTGTTTCACAATCTCATATATCTCTAAATGTTTATCTGAAGGATTATCTCCAACATAGAACGTCCTTGTTATATCAGAAGCATATCCTTTATAAAAACATCCATAATCTATTGTTAAAAATCCCTCCTCTATTTTTTTATCACCAGCTACTCCATGTGGTAGTGCTGATCTTTCATTGGATGCCACAATAAGGTCAAAAGATGGTTTAGAAGCCCCTAATTTTTTCATTTGGTACTCCAACTCTGCTGCAATATCGCTTTCTTTTACTCCTATTTTTATTTTAGGAATTGTCAATTCCAAAGCTTTTTCTGCAATCTCTATAGATTTTTTTATTGCTTCTATCTCCTCTCCTGATTTAATCTCCCTTATTTTTGTAAAACTATCATCTAAATATACGTATTCCAATTTTGGGAAATTACCTTCAAATAGCCTAAATTGATCCAATGTCACACTTTGATTTTCAATACCTAATTTTTGTACTCCAAACTCTGCCAATATCTCTCCAACTCTCTTTAAAGTAGATATGTTTTCACAGATTAGTTCATAGCCATTTTTTTCCACTTCCTCTTTTCCTTGAGAAACATACCTAAAATCTGTTATAAAAAATTTTTTTTCTCCTATTACCAATGCCATTCCGGTTGTTCCTGTAAATCCCGTAAAATATCTTACATTAAGCATATTACTGATTAAAACTGCATCAACATTTTTTTCTCTCATCACTCTCTTTAAATTCATCAGCTACTCCCTTAAAACATTATTTTTCCTCCACCTATTACTAAGTCATCACTATATATTACCAAATGCTGTCCCTTTGCATTTTGTGGATTTTCCTCTTCGTATTCAAAATATATCTTTTTGTTTTCCTTGATCACTTTACCATAAAATCCTGTACTTGAAAATCTTGGCTTGGCTAAAACTTTAACCTCTCTTAGCTCATCAAATGGAATATGGGATTTAAAATCTTCTAATTCGACTCTTTTTTTATACAAATCTAAATAATCTCCTAAAATTATTTCATTCGTCTCCGGTAAAATATCTATGATAAAATAAATTTTAGAAAATAAGACGCCCAATCCCCTTCTTTGCCCTATTGTATACAATTGATATCCTTGATGCTGACCCAAAATATTACCATTTTTATCTATATAATTTCCAGGTCTAACCTTATCTTCCAACACTTTTTTTAAAAATTCTAAATACCCCTCTTTCGCAAAGCATATGCCCTGACTATCCTTTTTATCAAAAACTTTTACCCCATATCTTTTAGCTTTTTCTCTAACAACACTTTTTTCATATTTAGCCAATGGAAATATCATTCTTTCTATTATCTCAGATTCTATTCTATATAGCATATACCCCTGATCTTTTCTTATATCTTTTGGTTTTTTGAAAAGATTTTTTCCAAATCTATTATTTTTACTTACTTCACAATAATGACCAGTTCCAATATAATAAGCCTCTTTTAAATTTGCAATCTCTATTAATTTCTTTATTTTTATTATTTCATCACAAATCACACAAGGTGAAGGTGTCATACCTTTCGAATATTCATCTATAAAATACTTTACAATTTTCTCATTAAACTCATCTACAATATCTAAAATTATATGCTCTATATTCAGCTCTTTTCCAAGAGCTATTGCATCTTTTAAATCCTGTGACTCTCTTTGCTCTTTACTTACTACCAAAGTGACTCCAATAACTTCAAAGCCATCTTCTTTCAACATATATGCTGATGTTGATGAATCTACTCCACCACTTAACCCTAAAACTATTCTTCTTCTATTCATTTTTTCCTCTACTTTTTTGATATATGAACTGAACCGATATTGTACTTTTTTATTTCACTTCCCACGAAAACCTCCAGTGTTCCATCCTCTAAAATATCTCCTGCTATTCCACTCTCCTCTTTGTCAAAAGTAACAATGTCTATTCTTTTGCCATACAAATAATTGACCCTGTTAATTTCTTCCAAAATTTCCTTCCACTTCCCATTTTTGAAATCTTGGAAATTACTATAAAAATCCTTTACTATAGTCACTATAACCTCTTCTAAACTGTACACTTTTCCCGTTTTTTCCCTCAATGAAATCGCAATATTTTTAACCTCTTCTAAGTTTAGATTATTCACATTTAAACCAATCCCTATAACATAGTTATCTCTTATTTTTTCCACCAATATTCCACTTATTTTTTTATCTTCCAAATACAAATCATTTGTCCACTTAAATTTATAATCCAGTTCCTCTATTTTTTTTAATGAATATAAAAGCGAATATCCAACTAAAAGTGGAAGCTTCATATACTCATCTTCCTGTATCTCTACATCATGCTTTAATACAAATGAAAACAAGGCCGCCCCTTCTGTTGAAACCCATCTATTCCCTCTTCTTCCTCTTCCCAGAGTTTGAACTTTTGCTATTGCTAAGTCCCTCTCCATTATATCGTCTTTTTCTCGTAAAAACTTACTTGTAGACTCTATTTCATCAAATCTGTATATTCTCATTTTTTCTCCTCATTAAAGAAAAAATTAGGCAGAACTCTGCCTAATTTTTTAGTCGTTATATCCTTCAGGATTCTCCTTATGCCATTTCCATGCTGTTTCTATTATTGAATCTAATGATGAATACTTAGGCTTCCAGTTTAACTCCTCCATTGCTTTTTCTGAACTAGCAACTAATTTTGCTGGGTCTCCAGCTCTTCTTGAAGACACTTCTGCTGGTATTGGATGCTTTGTTACTTTTCTTGCTACGTCTATAACTTGCTTAACAGAAAAACCTTCTCCATTACCTAAGTTGTAAACAGTACTTTCTCCACCATTTTTTAATCTATCTAAAGCTAATATATGTGCATCAACTAAATCCATTACATGAACATAGTCCCTTATACACGTCCCATCCTCAGTCGGATAATCGTCTCCATATATCCCTATTTTCTCTCTTTTTCCTAAAGCTACTTGCAATATTATTGGAATAAGATGAGTTTCTGGATTGTGGTCCTCTCCTATTTCACCTGTTGGATAAGCTCCTGCCACGTTAAAATATCTAAGGGCTGTATACTTTATTCCGTATGCATAATCATACCATTTCAATAGCTTTTCAACCATCAATTTACTTTCACCATAAGGATTTGTCGGCACAGTTTCATCAGTTTCTAAAATTGGAATATTTTTAGGTTCTCCATATGTTGCTGCTGTTGACGAAAATACAATATTTTTTACATTGTTTTTTCTCATTGTATCCAATAAGTTCATTGATCCAACTACGTTATTTTCAAAGTATTTAGCTGGATTTGTCATACTTTCCCCTACTAAAGAATCAGCTGCAAAGTGTATAACTCCCTCTATTTTATTCTCTTTAAAAACTTTTGTTAAAAACTCTATATCCCGTAAATCTCCTAAAGCCAGCTTTACATTTTCTGGAACAGCTTCTATGTGACCAGTCTGCATATTATCTAAAACAATTACCTCTCTCTTTGCTTCCAATAAGGCTTTTACTGCATGACTCCCTATATATCCAGCTCCCCCACAAACTAATATTGCCATTTTTCTCCTCCCATGCTTTCTGTAACTATCGTATTTTATTTAAAATTCCCATTCCATATACAGGTCCTGTGTGTGAAGCTATAGTCGCTCCTATCTCCATTCTACCTCTATAATCCAATTTTTTTGTTTTTTCTGCGATATTTCTCAATTGATCAGCGGCCTCTAATTCACTACGAGTTCCACCCCAACCAGTATACATAATTATTGAATTTTTTTCATTTTTAATTAATTTTTCCATGTATGCCAAAGCTCCTCTCTCTCCAAGAGCCTTTGTTTCAATACATACCTCTCCATTTTCTAACTTTAAAACCGGTTTGATTTTTAGAATTCCTCCAATAACTGAAGATGCTCTTCCTATTCTTCCACCCTTTTCTAAATACGATAGCTCTTTTACAACAAAGTAAACTTTCATCTTACTCTTAGTTTCATCAATCCATTCAATTATTTCATCAAAGCCTTTTCCCTCTTTTACCATCTTTGCTGACTCCAACACTATATGTGCTAAAGCAAATGTTACTACTTTAGAGTCCACTATCGCAATATCATCCTCTTTGTTAAGCATTCCTCTTGCAACTCTAGCAGCTTGTTGAGTTCCACTTAATTTACTCGAAATATGAATTGAAATAATTTTTTTATAGCCTTTTTCAAATAGTTTTTCATAAAGCTCTTTAAACTCAGCTGGAGATGGTTGAGATGTTTTAGGAACTATATTATCTTTTAACAACTGCTTCCAAAACTCCCCTTTAGAGATATCTACTCCATCTCTATAATATGTATCACCTGCTAACTTTATTTTCAATGGAATTATATCCACATCTAATCCTTTTACCATATCTGGTGTTAAATCTGACGTTGAATCAGTAACTATAGCGATTTCAGGCAATTCAGGGTTTCTATTCGTTATATAGATATAATACGGGTAGTTGTCTTGTCCTATTACTAAGTCTGAATACTTTACAGTAGATTTTATCCCTTTAAGAACTTTGTTCGCTTCTTCAGTAGATCCCTTTCCAATACATGCAAATATGTTTAACGTTTCACTATTGACACACTCTTTGTATGTATTTTTAATAACCTCTTCCAATGTAGCTGCTTTTATTTTTATTTTTCCATTTATCAATGCTATATAATCACCTTGAGAGATTGTTAAATCATCTACTTTTGTATCTCTAACTGCTTGAGTTATTTCAATAGATGTGTTAAATGGAAGTTGCTTTAAAATTTCGTCCATTCCAAAATCTTTATTTTTTACAACGTACTCTCCTTCTAGCATTGTTTTAGTTTCTAAAACAGTTACCTCCTTAGAAGATCTTTCCGCTGCCATTTTAGCCGAAGAGATAATATTTTTATTATTCGGTAATATTACAATTTTCTCTGCTTTTATTTTGTTAATTCCCTCTTCTATATCTGCTACACTTGGATTTTGTGTCTGTCCTCCAATCAATACAGCCGTAGCTCCATTGTCTAAAAATAGATTCCCCAATTCCATATTGTCAACAATAGCAAAATAAGCTATAGGTTTACTATTTTCATTCTGAACTAAAATTTTTCCTTTTTTATCGATTCTATACTGTTCAGCATCTGCTAAAAGCATATTTTTATGTTGAATCTCCATATTATCTATTTTTATATTTGATAGATTTCCCAACTTACCCGCTATTTCTAATATCAATCCGGGATTATTTGTATGGATATGTGTTTTTGTTTTCTTTGATGTCTGTGCGCATACCATTGAATCACCATGATTCACTATTTTAGACTTATAATCATCCAAATCAAAATCTCCCGATTCAATCACAAACTCTGTACAATATTTGAATTTTATATCTTCAAATATATGATTTCCTGAGTGTTCCATTATATCTTTTCTTTTAGCTTGAGATTGAACTATTCTCTCTAGATCATGTAACATCTCCGAATCAGTAATCGATTTTTCAAATCCTTCTAAAATATAGAATATTCCCTGTCCTCCGGCATCAACAACGCCAGCCTCTTTTAATTTTGGTAATTGATTTGGTGTCTCCTCTACAGCTTCTTTTGCCGCTTCCTTTAAATAAACTAAAAATGGAATAAAGTCATCTGATGGACCACTATAGATTTCTGCCTCTTCAGCCACTCTTCTTATAACAGTTAACATTGTTCCTTCTACAGGCTCACTTACAGCTTTGTATGCTTTCTCTTTAGCCAATCTAAAAGCTACTTTCACATCATCCACTGTAACTTCCTCTTTAGCTCTAACTCCCTCCAAAAATCCTTGAATAATTTGAGATAATATTGTTCCTGAATTTCCTCTTGCTCCTAAAAGAATCGCTTCTGAAACTATATCTGCTAACTCCTCCATATCTGGCTCATGATTTAACTTTATCAATTCATTTTCAACCGCTTGCAATGTCATAGACATATTTGTTCCTGTATCACCATCTGGTACAGGATATACGTTTAAGTCGTTCAAAACATCTGAATATTTTGATAACCATCTACTTGCCGCTATCAATAATTTTGTTAGCCTAGTAGAATTTAATACCTTTACTTCTATATTCATTATTTTCCTCCATTTTTAAAATGTTGGTGGATTTACCACCCAAAGAGCCCTAGCCCTTTTATCTGAATTATTTTTAAATCTATGCTTTTGACTAGATTTAAAATAAAAACTATCTCCTTCATGCAAATTATGAACTGCTTCTTCAATATATATATCCAAACTTCCCTCAAGAATAAATATGAACTCTTCACCATGGTGTGTGTAGTAACTTCTTCCACTTTCACCACCTGGTCCAATTTCATACAGTATTGGTTCCATACTTTTCTCTATGTTTGACGATGTCAGTAAAGAAATTGTTGTATTTGAGTCTACACTCTCCACATATTTTCTTTCTTTCGCTCTAATTAAATCAGAATTCTTTTTCACCTCTTCATCTTCAATCAAGTAACTAACTCTCACATCCAATGAATTGGCTATTTTTTTTAAGTTTTCAATTGAAGGAGATGCCTTTCCTTGCTCTATTTGTGATAAAAAACTAGCTGATAAATCAACCATTGTTGCTAACTCTCTTAATGATAATGATTTTTCATTTCTACTTTTTTTTATTCTCTCTCCTATACTCACTTTTTACTCATCCTCCTCTAAGATTTTATATAGTTCAAATAGACTATGGAGAACTGCTTTTTTTCTTATCTTTTCCCTATCCCCTGTGAAATTGAACTTAAAGCTTACTATTTTATCTTGAACTTTAACTCCAATATAAACCAATCCTACAGGTTTTTCCTTTGTTCCACCATCAGGTCCTGCAATTCCAGTTGTAGAAATTCCTATATCGGTTGTTAATCCGCTTACCATTTTTTCCGCTACTTCTTTACTGACAGCTCCATATTTCTCTATTAAATTTCTATCTACTTTTAATCTATCTATCTTTGATTCATTACTATATGTTACTATTCCCTCTTGAAAATACTTTGATATTCCCGGTACTGTAACAATTGTTGAAGATAACATTCCACCTGTGCATGACTCTGCCACAGAAAATGAATAATTTTTCTTCTTTAAAAGATTAAAAATTTTTTCTTCGATTTTTTCTTTATCTTCGCCTAATATGTACTTTCCTACACTATTATATATCTTTTCCTTAATTTTTTCTACTGCGATTTTATGTTCATTTGAAGTTTGCATTCTAACTATTATACCATAATCTTTCACTAAAAATTCATATTCTATATTTGGATCAATAAAATACTCTTTAATTTTCTCTTCAAGTATTGACTCTGGAATCCCAGAAACTATTAAATCCTTAATGTAAATAGGGTCCAAGTCTGGACAAAATTTTTCTGTATAAAACTTTAAAAATTTCGGAAACATATTGTATAACTCTTTTGGTACTCCCGGAAATGCTGCAATTCCATCAACAAAAAATGCTGGTGCCATTCCTACGTCATTTTTTATTGATATTGCCCCTTCGGGTTTTTCAACTTCTTTATAATTTTTGTCCAAAAATTGAATGTTTAATCTTCTAAACTTTGCTTTTAATTCTTCTAATTCACTCTCATCTACTATAAGTTTTTTATCTAAAAAATTTTTTATCGCCTCTTTAGTTAAATCATCATCTGTTGCACCTAACCCACCAGATAATATTATCAACTCACTTGTTTCTCTAGCAAACTTTAATGCTTTTTCTATACTTTCTAATGAATCTCCAACTGTTAATTTAAGGTCAATTTTTATCCCAACTTTATTTAATTCTTCAGCCATAAATACACTGTTGGTATCTAAAGTTGCTCCATTTAAAAGCTCCGTTCCAACTAATATTAAAGTACATCTCATTTTATCTACCTCTTTAGAAGAATATCGTCCAAATACAAACCATTAAAAAATTTCCAATGACTCCAGCTAAAAAATCATCTAAAACCACGCCAATTCCATGTCCAAAAAACTGTGATTTATGAATTGGACCTATCTTAGTTATATCGAAGAATCTAAAAATTACAAATCCTATTACTATAGCCATACTCGTTTGGAATATACCCACTGGATTGATTAAAAAAAGTGTTGTTAAAAATCCTAGTACTTCATCAATCACAACTTTTTGTGGGTCTTTTTCTTTAAAAATCTCTCTTTCTGCTATATCACAAATATAGACAGAGATTGCAAAAAAAGTCATTAAGAACATAAAATAAAATGAATTATATATCATATTATTAGGAAAAATTTTTTTTAAAAGCACTAACCCGATATATACAGGAACTCCTCCTAAAGTTCCAAAAGTTCCTGGAGCTATTGGCATCTCCCCTAATCCAAATACTGTTGCTAAATTTTTAACTACCTTTCTATTCAATTAAAACACTCCCTTCTCATAGTTATATGGTCTATATGTTCCTTTTCCATTTAAAATATCTCTTATCTCTGTAGCTGTTTCAGTTGTAAATTCTAAAACTAATTCTGAAATTCCAATTTTTTCTAAATATTTTCTATCTTTCAATATATTTAATGGCTTTTCCAAATAAATTTCACTATTCCCTATATTATTTTTTACTATTATGAACTTGTCTCCCTGTTCATTCTCAATAATCTTTACCTCCTCATCACCTAAAGATAATTCAGTATACATAGCTCTTGGTCTACCATAGGCTAAAATCGCTTTCTTTACATCTGTTTCTCCTATCTCCTCAAGTCTTCTATAACTAATTTCTGGAGATATTACGATTGTATCTACTTTTTCTATACTAGAAAAATGCTTAAATGCGTAACGATTTGAAATATTAAAATTCCATCCCAAGGTTACTTTCGTATTTTTATTTTCTAAAACTTGATATAGATTAGTTGCCATCTTATTTGATGTATCTATTTTTTCTATATTTTCTTCTCTTGCTACATCATAACCTTTAAAGTATATTTTTTCTATCCCGCACTCCTCTAAAACAACTTTTTGTTCATTTGTCGAAACTATTGCAGACAGTATACTCTTTTTTTCAAGTGGTTCTTTCCTAACCAATTTTACTAATTCAGATTCATTGTTTCTTCTATAACTTAATATCAATCTATCTAAAAGCATTTTCATAGCATCTCTTTTTAACTGTTTTAAAATGGTGATCGGTAAAAATATGCCCTCATCAATATCTATACTTTTTATAAAACCAACAAATGTTGTATCCCCTATTTCCAGCAATTTTTCCTTTATAGCATTCTCTGTTGTTTCTTTATTTTTAGCTCGCTCTACTATATTTTCACTTTCTAATGATACCCTTATCATTTCAAGCTTATTGTTCAGTGTTGAAACTGTAATTTTAACCTTCTCTCCTATTTTTCCTCGAAACTCTATATTTACACCATGTTTTTTATCCATTGTTTTCATTCTTATTTCAATCAAATCATTAATTTCTTTGGAGTAGTTCCTGAATATATATTTTGTTCCTTTTGGAAAATCTTTTAATATTAAAGTTTCACCCACACTAGCTTCTCTCTTATTTTTTTCAAATTTAGTATCTATTCTATTTATATAAGTTCCACCAATTTTTTCATAATTTTGTGATAAAAAAGTTATTCCATCTCCTAAAATTATTTTTTCTTCTAATTTAACCTCCTTTCCATTTAGTTCTCCAATTCTTTTCCCTAAATGACTTGCAAAATTTTTATTCATTATATTTTCTCTATTCTTATAGAAATATCCAGTGCTATATCCTCTATTAAATATCTGTGAGCTTTTCTCTTCAACATTATTTCCATCGATTAATTCTTTATAGTAACTCACAGTTTGAAATACATAGTTTGGCTCTTTCATCCTTCCTTCTAATTTAATACTATCTATTCCAATCTCTTTTAGTTTTTGAATCTCCTCATATCCATATAATTGATCTTTTGGACTTAAAGCATATCCTACATCATTTCCATCAGATATATACTTTTTCCTACATGGCTGAGCACACATCCCCCTATTTCCACTACGTCCACCTATAAAACTACTCATATAGCAATTCCCTGAATAGGATATACATAGAGCCCCTGAAACAAATATTTCCAATTCAATATCGCTTTTTTCTCTTATTTTCTTTATCTCCTCAAAAGTTAACTCTCTAGGTAAAACTACTCTTTCAAAGCCTATAGATTTTAAATAATTTGCTTCTACATGATTTGCTACAGTCATCTGAGTACTTCCATGTAATTCCAACTCTGGAAAATTAATTTTTATGAACTCTGCTAATCCAAAATCTTGAACAATAACTGCATCCAATCCATATTTATAAAGTTCCCCTAAATTTGTAGCTATGGCTTCTATCTCCACATCCATCATAATTGTATTCAATGTTAGAAATACTTTTACTCCTCTTGCGTGTGCATAATCCAGTGCCTCTTTATATTCTTCTAAAGTTAAATTTACTGCATTTCTTCTTGCACCAAAACCTTTTAATCCCATATATATCTCATCCGCACCGGCTTTTATTGCGGCATAAAATCTTTCAATACTTCCTGCTGGAGCAACTATTTTCATACTTTTCCTCTTTCTATCTCATTGATTATTTCTCTTATTTTTTGTTTTAACTCTTCTAAAGTTCCATTATTTTCAACTACAATATCCGCTTTTAAATTTCTATTCTCTCTAGGTATCTGAGTACCTATTATTTTTTTTATCAAACCAATATCTATATTATCCCTTTTTCTAATCCTTTCTATCTGAATTTCAGGGTCTATATCCACAACTATTACCTTATCACAATATTTTTCCAATTTAACTTCAAATAACAATGGTACATCAAAAATTACAATCTCTTTTATATCTTTAAATTTTAAGTATTCTTTTCTATAGATATCAACAACTTTGGGATGAACTATTCCATTTAACACTTCCAATTTTTTTGGATTGTTAAAAATCTCTTTTTTTAATAACTTTTTATCTACAGAATTACTTTTCAAGTTTATAAACTCTTTTCCTAGTTTTTCCTTTATTTCCTCTTTTACTTCTTCAGTTTCTAAAATATCTTTAGCTATTAAATCTGCATCAAAAACTTTAATTCCCATAGATAAAAAGATTTTACTAACTGTAGATTTTCCACTTCCTATACCACCAGTCAATCCTAGTATCATTGCCATCTCCTTAAAATAGAATATACTATATTCTAACACATTTTCTAATTTTTTTTATAAAAAAAAGAGTGAAATTAATATTTCACCCTTGGTTTCATATCTATATTAAGCTGCAGTTACCTCTTTAGCTATTGGTCCTTTATTTCCATCTTCCACGATAAACGAAACATTTTGACCCTCTTCTAAAGTTCTAAAACCTTCTCCTACAATTCCAGTAAAGTGTACGAAATAATCTTTCCCCTCTTCACACGTTACAAAACCAAATCCTTTTTCCTTGTTAAACCATTTTACAGTTCCTTTTAACATTTTAACCTCCAAATAATATATAAGTATATATAAGTCCCCCTAGGCACTTTATGGTTATATTATACAGTAAACATCCTCAATTTGCAATACATTTTGTTTGTTTATTGAAGAAAAAAAATATTTTGTATACAATAATAAAATATAAAAATAGTTTTTACCTATTTATAGTTATACTGTTTTAATAAAAAAAAGAACTACAATGTAGTCCTCTTTCCAAACGAATTAGAATTATACTAACTCAATTATTGCCATCTCAGCAGAATCTCCCTTTCTTACAGAAGTTCTGATGATTCTTGTGTATCCACCGTTTCTCTCAGCATACTTAGGTGCTAAATCATTAAATAACTTAGCTACAGCCTCTTCGCTTCTTAAGAAAGCGAAAGCTTGTCTTCTGTGTGCAAGAGTTCCTTTTTTACCAAGAGTAACCATTCTCTCAGCAAACTTTCTAAGCTCTTTTGCTCTAGTAACAGTAGTTTCTATTCTATCTGATAAAATTAGAGATATTGTTAAGTTCATTAACATAGCTTTTCTATGGTCAGCTCTTCTCCCTAACTTTCTATATGATTTATTGTGGTTCATTAGTCAGTTAGCCTCCTTATCTAATTATTCTATAGATCCATTTCCATTTAGATCGAACCCAAGTTCTTTCATCTTTTCAAGGATCTCATCTAGTGATTTTCTTCCTAGATTCTTTATTTTTAGAAGTTCGTTCATTGACATTCTTGCCAACTGCCCAACTTCCTCTATGCCAGCTTTCTTTAAGCAGTTAAATGATCTAACTGTTAAATCTAACTCTTCTATTCTTGTATTTAATACATCATCAGCTTTAGCACTTGATGTAGGAGTTTCCTCCTCTTCCTCAAGGTCTATTCTCAAGTGGTCCATTCTATTTCCTAAGTCAAGGAACGGATCTAAATGATACTTAAGAAGCTCTATTGCATAAGAGATCGCATCTCTTATTTCAACACTTCCATCTGTCTCGACATTTAAAGTTAACTTATCGAAATCAGTCATTCTTCCAACCATTGTGTCTTGCACTGAGTATGATACTTTTCTAATTGGTGTATATATAGCATCAACTGCTATAAAGTCCACAGCCCAATCTTTTTTCTCTATCTCTTCAGCAACAACAAATCCCTCACCAGTATCAACTATGAATTCCATATCAATCTCTCTATCTGTAGTCAATGTACATATGATTTGATCTGGATTTACAATCTCTAATCCGATATCTGGTATTATATCAGCAGCTGTAACAGTCTTAGGTCCCTTTGCAGAAAGAGTCATTTTTCTTTCTCCAGCAGTTTCTGCCTTTATTACTACCTCTTTTACATTTAGCATTATCTCAGTTACAGCTTCCTTTATACCTTCCATAACTGAAAATTCACTTAGTACTCCATCAATTCTAACTCCTTTAATGGCAGCACCAGGTATAGATGATAGTAAAACTCTTCTCAAAGCATTACCAATTGTATGTCCATATCCTCTATATAAAGGTTCTATAACATATTGACCTGAAAAGTCACTTGTTTTTAATTCGGTAATGTTAATGCCCTTAGCATGTTTTTCTATTTTTAACATTTAATCAACTCCTGTCAAAGGATTTATTATCTTGAATAGAACTCAACTATTAAAGCTTCGTTTAGATCAAAGTCTAAATCGTCTTTAGTTGGGTTCTGAAGAACTTTTCCTGCGAAGTTAGCTTTATCTAACTCTAACCATACTGGAACTGTCTTCTCTTCTACTGCAGATTTGATTAACTCGATATTCTTTGAGTTCTCAATTACAGAAACTACATCCCCTGCTTTTACTCTATAAGATGCAATGTTAACTCTTCTTCCGTTAACAGCAATATGTCCATGAGACACGATTTGTCTAGCTTGTCTTCTAGTTTTAGCGAATCCTAGTCTGTAAACTACGTTCTCTAATCTTCTTTCTAAATATTGGATTAAAGTTAAACCAGTAACTCCATCCTTTCTTGAAGCCTCTTCATATAATTTTCTGAATTGCTTCTCCATTACATTGTATATAAATTTAGCTTTTTGCTTTTCATTTAACTGAATTGCATACTCTGTAGGCTTTTTGTTTGCATTTGGTCTTGGCCCTCTATTAGAAGATTTGTTAACTCCTAAAATAACTGGATCAATTCCAAGAGCTCTACATTTCTTTAAAACAGGTTGTCTATTTCTTGCCATCTCTTTATTGTTCCTCCTTACACTTAATAAATTTCTACGATAATGAGCTCAGAAAAGTGTATTACACTCTTCTTCTTTTTGGTGGTCTACATCCGTTGTGTGGAACTGGAGTTACATCAGTTATCTTTGTAACCTCTAATCCTGCCGCTTGTAAAGATCTGATACATGCTTCTCTACCTGATCCAGGTCCTTTCACTTTTACTTCAACCTTCTTCATTCCGTTTTCCATTGCGATATGAGCTGCTTGCTCTGCTGCGATTTGAGCTGCAAATGGAGTTCCTTTTTTAGTTCCCTTGAATCCAGAAGTTCCTCCTGATTTCCAGCTTACTACTTTACCTTCCACATCAGTAATTGCTACTATTGTGTTATTGAAAGTTGAGTGTATATGAGCTACTCCGTTAGGAATATTTTTCAATTTCTTCTTGATTTTAGCTACTTTCTTCTTAGCCAATTTAGCTACCTCCTTACGATAAAATTCCGTTCTTTATACTACAATTAGCTTTTAACTATCTTTTTATAGGTTTTTTAGGTCCTTTTCTAGTTCTTGCATTTGTTTTTGACTTTTGTCCTCTTACTGGTAAGTTCATCTTATGTCTTGAACCTCTGTAACATCTGATGTCCATAAGTCTTTTGATTGCAAGTCTGATCTCTTTTCTTAGATCTCCCTCTACCTTGATAGTTTCAACAATGGCTCTGATTTTGTTTAATTCTTCTTCAGTTAAATCCTTTACTCTAGTGTCAAAGTTCACTCCTGCTTCTGTTAATACTCTTTGTGAAGTTGGTTTTCCAATTCCATAAACGTAAGTTAGAGCAATTTCTACTCTTTTGTTTCTAGGAATATCTACTCCTGCGATTCTAGCCAAAATTCTTCCTCCTCTTCCGAAAATTTTATATATCCGTCAGTATATTAACTGACTAAGACTTTCTTCGGTATGCCTCTTTCGAGTACTAGCTCTACAGCCTAACATACCTTTACAGTACTTCCCATGTCAGTACTAGTTTGCAAAACTTTTCAAGTTATCCTTGTACTTGTTTGTGCTTAGGGTTTTCACAGATTACTCTGATTTTCCCGTGTCTCTTGATAACTTTACATTTGTCACAAATAGGCTTAATTGATACTCTTACTTTCACTTAATTACCTCCTCTCGTGATCATAACTTTACTTTTTTCTGTATACTATTCTTCCCCTAGATAAATCATACGGAGAAATTTGTACCGTTACTTTGTCTCCAGGTAAAATTTTGATATAATTCATTCTCATTTTACCAGAGATATGCCCTAAAATTGTGTGTCCATTCTCTAATTCAACTTTAAACATCGCATTTGGAAGGGCCTCTAATATAGTTCCTTCTAATTCGATAACATCCTTTTTCGACATACTACCTCCTATCGAACAGAAATTCATATCATTTTAACATTTATTTTACAAAAAGTCTAGCTAATTTTTAACATTTTTATTGTTATTTTTATTAATCTAGCTCAGTTAAAACAACAGGTTTTCCATCTATTATGGCAACAGTGTGTTCAAAGTGAGCTGAACGCTTCCCATCTTTTGTTACCACTGTCCATCCATCATCAGTTATATTCACTTTGTAAGTTCCAACATTGACCATTGGTTCTATAGCCAAAACCATTCCTTCTTCAATTTTTATTCCTCTTCCTTTTCTACCAAAGTTTGGAATACAAGGATCTTCGTGCATAGCTTTTCCTACTCCGTGCCCAGCAAAATCTTTAACTACAGTAAATCCATTTGACTCAACATATTTTTGAATTGCGTTTCCAACATCACCAAGTCTATTTCCTGCAACTGCTTCTTCAATTCCAATTCTTCTTGCTTCTCTAGTGACATCAATCAATTTTTGTGACTCTTCATCAATTTCACCAACTGGATAGGTTATTGCTGAATCACCATAAAATCCATCCATTCTTGCCACCACATCAACACTTACTATATCTCCATTTTGAAGAATTCTACTGTTTTTTGGAACTCCATGTACTACCTCTTCGTTTACAGATATACAAGAACCTGCTGGATAAGGATTTATTGGTCCACCAACACCTATTGTTGCCGGTTCAGCTCCATTTTCAATTAAATAATCTTCAATAACCTTATTTAATTCATATGTTGAAATACCAGGTTTAATATATTTTGGTAGATATTCTTTATATAGTCTTGCTATTAATTGACATGGTTTTTTTATTTTTTCTATCTCTTCTCTAGTTTTTATTATAACCATAAATTTTCCTTTCCAGTTTCTAAAATTATCCTAAAATATTGAATATCTCTTTTGCAATCTCATCTATCTCTTTAGTTCCATCTAACTCTACCATCACTCCTCTTTCAGAGTAAAAATCAAATAGCGGAGCTGTCTGTTCATGATATGCAGCCAGTCTTTTTTCCACTGTCTCTTTATTATCATCTTTTCTTATTACTAAATCTGTTCCACAATAGTCACACTTTCCTTCAATTTTCTGTGGATTATTTTTAACATGATAAGTTGCTCCACAACTTGGACAAACCCTTCTTCCAACTACTCTATCAACTATTAACTCATCTGGAACATTTAGAGAGATAACTTTATCTAACTTCATATTTAACTCTTTTAATAATACCTCTAGTGCTTCTGCTTGATTTAATGTTCTTGGAAATCCATCTAAAATAAAACCTTTTTTACAATCTTCTTGTGATAATCTATCTCTTATTATCCCTATAATAGTTGAATCTGGAACTAACTTCCCTTCATCCATAAATTTTTTAGCTTCTAATCCCATTTCAGTTCCATTGGATATCGCAGCTCTTAATATATCTCCTGTTGAAATTTGTGGAATTCCATACTTTTCAATTATGAATTTTGCTTGTGTTCCTTTTCCAGCACCAGGTGCTCCAAATAACATTATATTCATTACTTCATCTCCTCTACTCAAATAAAATAAATAAAAAGGGCACGACATATGCCGTGCCAAAGATTTTATAAAAATCCCTTATACTCTTTCATGATAAGGTGAGCATCTATCTGTTGTACAGTATCTAGTGCTACCCCTACTACTATTATTATCCCCGTTCCACCAAAGAATATTGGTAGCCCAAAAGTTTTAAATAGTACCATAGGTGCAATTGCGATAAAAGCTAAAAATATAGCTCCACCCCAAGTTATTCTAGTTACAACTCCTTCAAGATAATCAGCCGTATCTGCTCCAGGTCTAATACTTGGAATCGTTCCTCCACCCTGTTTTAAATTCTCTGCAACCTTTTCAGGATCGAAAACTATTGAAGTATAGAAAAACGAGAAGAATATAATTACAGCAGCATATAGTATTAAATATACAGGATGCTGGTCACCAAATATTCTAGCAAGTATTACCTTTCCAGGAAACTCTCCAGGAAGCATGCTTACTGCTAAAGAAGGTATCATCATCACCACTGAAGCAAAGATTACAGGCATTACACCCGAAGTATTCAGCTTCAATGGAATATACGAGTTCTGACCCATTCCATTATTTCCAGCAAATCCTCTTCCTACGTAGTGAACTGGTATTTTTCTTTGTCCTAATTGGAATACAACAATTCCCGCAATTGTTACAACTGCAGCAACTCCCACTAATAACAAAACAGGAATAAGAAACTTACTCCCTCTCATATCTTGTATAGTTTGAATAACAGCTCCAGGGGCTCCTGAAATAACGTTTAAAAATATTAGTAGTGAAACTCCATTACCTATACCTTTGATAGATATTTGTTCTCCTACCCACATTAAAAATATTGTTCCTGCCGTTAAAGTTGTTATTGTTGTTAAGAAAAAATTAAACCCTGGTGTTGTTACTAATCCTACCGATTGTAGCCAAGCACACACTCCAATTCCTTGGACCACCGCTATTACAATCGTTAGATATCTAGTCCATTGAGTAATCTTATTTCTTCCTGATTCTCCCTCTTTTTGAATCTCTTCAAGTTTAGGAATGATTACAGCAAGTAAACTAAATACAATTGAGGCATTGATATAAGGTACAATTCCCAATGCAAATATTGATACTCTTTGGAAAGCCCCACCTGAGAACATATTAATATATCCTAGTAAGTCACTTTGCGCAGTCATTTGAGCTAAACGATCAATGTCCACACCAGGAGCAGGGATGTATGTCCCTACCCTAGCTACTAGGAACATTAATAAGGTGAAGATGATTCTCTCTCTCAGTTCCGGAATTTTAAATATACCTCTAAGCTTCGTTTCAAACTTTTCAATTAAACCCAAAATTCTTCACCTCACATTGAAATAACTAGTCTTTTAATTACTTGTTATTTTTTGCTACATCAGCAAAAGTTTTAACTTCAAGAATCTCTACAGACCCACCTTTTGCTTCAATAGCTGCTTTCGCAGAAGCAGAAACTTTGTGAGCTTTGATAGATACTTTCTTTTCTAGCTCTCCATTCCCTAAAACCTTGATTCCAGCAAGAGTTTTTTTGATAACACCAGCAGCTACTAATAACTCTGGAGTTACTTCTGTTCCCTCTTCGAATCTATTCAAATCACATAAATTTATTATTGCATAATCTTTTCTGAATATTGCGTTAGAGAATCCTCTCTTTGGAGTTCTTCTATATAAAGGCATTTGTCCACCCTCGAAGTAAGGTTTTACCCCTCCTCCAGCTCTAGAGTTTTGACCATTGCTTCCTTTTCCAGCAGTCTTTCCTAATCCAGAAGACTCTCCTCTTCCTATTCTTTTTCTAGCTTTTCTTGGTACAGAAGGCTTTAATTCATTTAATTTCATTGATTATTGCACCTCCTCTACTTTTATTAGGTAAGATATTTGAGCAATTTTTCCCATTAACTCTGGAGTTACATTGTGCTCTCTAACATCATTCATCTTCTTAAGCCCTAGCGACTTTGCAGTTGCTATATGGTTAGGCTTTCTTCCGATTATGCTTTTTACAAGCTCTATTCTAAGCTTTGCCATCTTTTTTTACCTCCTAGCTTAAGATTTCCTTTACTTCTTTTCCTCTTAAAGCTGCAACTTCTTCAGCAGTTCTTAGTGCTGCTAACCCTTCAATTGTAGCTCTTGCAACGTTGAACTTATTTCTTGATCCTTTAATTTTTGTAAGGATGTTATGTACTCCTGCTAACTCAAGAATCTCTCTACAAGATGATCCTGCGATAACTCCAGTACCTTCATAAGCTGGTGCCATCCATATAGATGTTGCTCCCCATTTACCAACTATTTCGTGAGGAATAGTCGTTCCTTTTAATGAAACCTTTACCATATTTTTCTTAGCAGAAGCGATTGCTTTTCTGATTGCATCAGGTACACCATTCGCTTTTCCTAGTCCTATTCCTACGTTCCCTTCAGCGTCTCCTACAGCAGCTAAAACAGAGAAAGATATAGTTCTTCCTCCTTTAGTTGTCTTAGAAACTCTAGAAATTTTCAATAATTTCTCTTGAAATTGTTTTTCTTCTTTAACTAACTTAGACAAGTGAAGTCCTCCTCTCTACAAGAATTAGAATTTAAGTCCTGCTTCTCTTGCAGCCTCTGCAAGGGCAGCTACTCTTCCTGTGTATTTATATCCAGATCTGTCAAATACTACAACAGATATTTCTTTTGCTACAGCTCTTTCAGCAATTGCTTTTCCAACAAGCTTAGCAGACTCGATGTTTCCACCGTGCTTTACATTTCCTTTGATCTCTTTATCGATAGTAGATGCAGAAACTAAAGTTACTCCATTTACGTCATCAACTAATTGAGCAAAAATGTTGTTGTTTGATCTATATATAGAAAGTCTTGGTCTTTCAGCCGTACCAGAAATTTTATTTCTGATAGCTAAGTGCTTTCTTCTTCTAATAGCGTCTCTATTAACTCTCTTAAACAACTTTTTAACCTCCTTATTCTCAGCATACTAATATTTTCTAATTAGTATTATGATTTCTTACCTTCTTTTCTTCTGATTACTTCGTCAGAATACTTAACTCCTTTTCCTTTATAAGGCTCTGGAGCTCTCTTAGATCTGATGTCAGCAGCAACTTGCCCCACTACATCTTTCTCTATTCCCTCAATGTGGATAGTTGTATTTTTATCAACTGTCATTTTAATCCCTTCAACAGAATTGATTACAACTGGATGAGAATAACCTAAAGCCATCTCTAATCCACCATTTTTTTCAGTAGCTCTATATCCAACTCCAACAAGTGTAAGAGTTTTCTTGAAACCTTCAGATACTCCAACAACCATGTTGTTTATAAGTGCTCTTGTAGTTCCATGTATAGCTCTTACAGCTGGTAAATCGTTTGGTCTTGCAACTGTAATTTCATTGTTCTCTATATTTATTGTTAACTCATCATTAAATTTTTTAGTTAAAGTACCTTTAGGTCCTTTTACAGTAACTACGTTTCCTGCAGCTAATGTAACTTCTACCCCAGCAGGTACCACTATGATCTTTTTACCTACTCTTGACATATGGCTACCTCCTAGTTATTACCAAACGAATGCAAGAATTTCTCCACCCATGTTCTCTCTTCTAGCAGTTCTATCCGTTACGATTCCCTTAGAAGTTGAAACAATAGCGATTCCTAAACCTGATAATACTCTTGGCATATCTTCTACAGAAGAATAAACTCTTCTTCCTGGCTTAGATATTCTCTTGATTCCTTTGATTACTCTTTCTTTTCCATCATACTTTAAATATACTCTTATATTCTTTTTATTTCCATCTGTTACAATTTTATAGTTAGAAATATATCCCTCTTCTTTTAAAATCTCAGCGATTCTCTCTTTTATGTTAGAGTGAGGAACATCTGTTTTCTCATGCATTACCGCATTTGCATTTCTAACTCTTGTTAACATATCTGCAATTGGATCTGTTAAAAACATCTATTAAATCCTCCTTTCATCAATTACCAAGATGACTTCTTCACACCTGGAATAAGTCCAGCACCTGCTAATTGTCTGAACTTAACTCTCGAAATTCCGAATTCTCTCATGAATCCTCTTGGTCTTCCATCTAATTGACATCTATTTTTCTTTCTAACTTCTGAAGAGTTCTTAGGTAATTTGTTCAGCTCAAACATAGCTTCCATATCTCCCTCATTGATTCTCTTCTTCAGTTCAGCTCTCTTTTCAGCATATTTATCGCATAAAGTTGCTCTTTTTACTTCTCTAGCGATCATTGACTTTTTAGCCATTTATTATTAACCTCCTCACTATTTACTTTTTGAAAGGCATTCCGAATGCCTTAAGTAAAGCTCTTCCTTCTTCATCTGTTTTAGCTGAAGATACTATAGTGATAGACATTCCTAAAAGCTTGTCAACTTTATCAAACTCGATCTCAGGGAAAACTAATTGATCTCTTAATCCTAAAGAGTAGTTTCCTCTTCCGTCGAATGAATCCGCTGGAACTCCTTCGAAGTCTCTTACTCTTGGAAGAACTACATTTACTAATCTATCTAGAAAATCGTACATTCTCTCTTTTCTTAAAGTAACTTTTGCACCGATTGGCATTCCTTCTCTTAACTTAAATCCAGCTTCTGATTTTTTTGCTTTTCTTACAACTGGCTTTTGTCCTGTGATTATTGCTAAATCAGCCATTGCAGCATCGATTAACTTAGAGTTTTGAGTTGCCTCTCCAACTCCCATGTTAACAACGATTCTGTCTAATTTTGGACATTCCATAACGTTAGATAGTCCTAACTCTTTCATTAAGTTAGTAACTATTGTTTCGTTATATAACTTGTGATATCTAGAAACGTATTTAGACACTTACGTTCTCCTCCTCTCTTATAAAGTTTCTCCAGATACTTTAGAGTATCTTACTTTTTTTCCGTCCACAAACTTGTATCCAACTCTTGTTGGTTTACCAGCTTTCTCATCAAATAACATTACTTTTGAAGAGAACATTGGAGCTGGTTTAGTTACAACTCCACCTTGTGGGTTTATTTGTGAAGGTTTCATATGTTTTGTTACCATGTTGATATTCTCAACAACAATTTTTCCTTTTTTAGGGAATACTTTTAAAACCTTACCTGTTTTTCCTTTATCTTTTCCAGATATTACGTAAACTGTATCTCCAGTTTTTACATGTAATGACTCTGGTACAAATTTAATCTTAGGTTTAGCCACGACAATTAGCCTCCTCTCTCAATTATATTACTTCTGGAGCTAGTGAAACTATCTTCATGAAGTCTTTAGCTCTTAATTCTCTTGCAACTGGTCCGAATATTCTTGTTGCTTTTGGTTCATTATTGTTATTTAAGATAACAGCTGCGTTATCATCAAATTTAATATATGATCCATCTTCTCTTCTTAATTCTTTTCTTGTTCTAACAATAACTGCTTTTACTACGTCTCCTTTTTTAACGTTTCCACCAGGTATTGCTTCCTTAACTGATGCCACAACAATGTCACCGATTCTTCCGAATCTTCTTCTAGATCCTCCAAGAACTCTTATAACCATAAGTTTTTTAGCCCCTGAGTTATCAGCAACATTAAGGATAGTTTGTTGTTGTACCATTAAATTATCCTCCTCTCAACAATAATTTGGATTATTATCTAGCTTTCTCTATAATATCAACTAGTCTCCATCTCTTATCTCTAGATAATGGTCTAGTTTCCATGATTCTTACTTTATCTCCAGTTTGAGCTACGTTGTTCTCGTCATGTGCTTTGAACTTCATAGTCTTTTTAACTCTTTTTTTGTAGATTGGGTGTAATGTCATTGTTTCGATAGCAACAACTATCGTCTTGTCCATCTTATCAGAAACAACGATTCCTTCTCTTACTTTTCTCTCGTTTCTCAAGATTTTGACCTCCTCTTCTTAAGAATCCATATCTTAACTTTAAGATTTAATTATCTTTCGTTTAATATAGTGTTTATTCTTGCGATCTCTCTTCTTACTTCTCTAATCTTAGCAGTGTTAGTTACTTGTCCTAATGAAAGTTGAAACTTTAGGTTGAAAAGTTCTTCCTTAAGCTCTTTACACTTTACTACTAAGTCTTCAGTAGATATTTCTCTTATTTCCTTAGCTCTCATTAGTTCTCACCACCATTCTCTCTTTTTACAATCTTACATCTAATAGGAAGTTTCATAGAAGCCTTTCTTAAAGCTGCTATTGCTTTTTCTTCAGTAACACCAGATACCTCGAACATTATTCTTCCAGGTTTTACTACTGCTACCCATCCTTCTACGTTTCCTTTACCTTTACCCATTCTTACTCCAGCTGGTCTAGCAGTAATTGGCTTATCTGGGAATATTCTTATAAAAGTTTTACCTTCTCTTTTGAATGTTCTGTTGATTCCAACTCTACAAGATTCAATCTGTCTGTTTGTTATCCATGCTGGTTCAAGGGCTTGTAATCCGTAATCTCCGAAAGCAACAGTGTTACCTCTTTGAGCTGTACCCTTCATTCTTCCTCTAAACATTTTTCTATGTTTCGTTCTTTTAGGCATTAACATGATTACGCTTCCCCTCCTTCCTTCTTAGTTGGAAGTACTTCACCGTGGAAGATCCAAACCTTGATTCCAAGAGCTCCATATGTTGTATGAGCTGTAGCTGTAGCGTAGTCAATGTCTGCTCTTAATGTATGTAGAGGCACTTTTCCTTCTACTACCCATTCAGATCTTGCGATTTCAGCACCATTTAATCTTCCAGAAACCATAACTTTGATTCCTTTTGCTCCTGCTTTCATTGCTCTCATAACAGCTTGGCTAACTGCTCTTTTGTAAGCTACCCTTTTCTCGATAGATGTAGCTATATTTTCTGCAACTAAAGTTGCATCTTTATTAAACTCTTTAACCTCTTGAACTTTAACTGTAACTTTTCTTCCAGTCATTGCTTCAAGTTTAGCTCTTAATGATTCTATTTCAGAACCTTTTCTTCCAATAATTATTCCAGCTTTAGCTGTGTATATTAAAACTACAACGTGTGATGGAGAAGTTCTCTCGATCTTTACCTTCGAAATTCCCGCGTGGAAGTAGTTCTTTTTGATCATTTCTCTGATCTTTGTATCTTCATGGAAGAACTTTGCGTATTCTTTTTTATCTGCATACCAGATAGAATCCCAAGTTCTTGTTATTCCAAGTCTCAGTCCTCTAGGGTCTACTTTTTGTCCCACAGTCTTACCTCCTTACTACTTTTCAGACACTGCCACAACAATGTGTGCTGTTGGTTTTCTTATTATATCTGCTCTTCCCATCGCTCTTGGCATTATTCTCTTAAGCGCTGGTCCGTCGTTTATCATTATAGTTGATACTACTAACTTCTCCTCATCCATATTGAAGTTGTTAGTTGCATTAGCAATTGCTGATGCTAGTGTTTTCTTTATAAATCTAGCCGCTTTTTTGTTAGTAAACTCTAACGTATCTAAAGCTTCTAATGCTGATTTTCCTCTCACTAAGTCTGCTACAAGTCTAGCTTTTCTTGGAGATAATCTTACGAATCTAGTTATTGCTCTAGCTTCCACTAGTCCAACCTCCTTTTCCTACTATCAATTTATTAATTTAAAATCGATTATTTTTTCTTTTTCTTTTTGTCTACACCGTGACCATAGTATGTTCTAGTTGGTGCAAACTCACCTAGTTTATGTCCAACCATTTGCTCAGTTACATGAACTGGTATGTGCTTTTTACCATTGTAAACACCAAATGTTAATCCTATAAAGTTAGGGAATATTGTTGATCTTCTAGACCAAGTCTTTATTACCGCTTTTATATTATCAGTAGCTACTGCTTCCTCAACTTTTTTCATTAAGTGGTGGTCACAAAAAGGTCCTTTTTTTAATGATCTAGCCATTACCTATTAGCCTCCTCTCGAAAATTACTTTTCGTTTCTTCTTCTTACGATAAACTTGTCTGAAGTTTTTCTTCCTCTTGTTTTAACACCATGAGCTGGTTTACCCCAAGGAGTCATAGGAGATTTTCTTCCAACTGGAGCTTTACCTTCTCCTCCACCGTGTGGGTGATCACAAGGGTTCATTACAGATCCTCTTACGTGAGGTCTTCTTCCTTTGTGTCTATTTCTTCCAGCTTTACCTAGTGATACTAGGCTGTGCTCAGAGTTTCCTACTTCACCAATTGTTGCCATACATTCTCCGTGAATTAATCTTAACTCACCTGATGGTAACTGTACGTGACAGTAAGTTCCTTCTTTTGCAACTAGTCTTGCTGCAGTTCCTGCAGATCTAACTAATTGTCCACCCTTTCCTCTTTGTAACTCAACGTTGTGTATCTGTGATCCAACAGGCATCTCTCTTAATTTAAGAGCATTTCCTGGCTTTATTTCAGCATTTGAACCAGCCATTACGATATCACCTTTCTTAAGTCCCTTTGGAGCAAGAATATATCTCTTCTCTCCGTCTGCGTACGATAGTAATGCAATATTTGCAGTTCTATTTGGATCGTACTCCAGTGATACTACCTTTGCAGGTACATCTAATTTATTTCTCTTAAAGTCAATGATTCTGTAAAGTCTTTTGTGTCCCTTGTCTCTATTTCTACAAGTTCTGTGTCCATAGTTATCTCTACCATAAGCAGATTTTAATGGAGTAGTTAAAGACTTTTCAGGTCTAACTTTATCTAAATCTTCGTTAACTAATCTAGACATATGTCTAGTACCATTAGTTATAGCATTTAACTTTCTAATTGCCATTTTGTTAACCTCCAAAATTTCCTGACCTATAATTATCTTTAGCTTTATCCTTTTATTATATAAAGAACTAAACCTCTTAATTATCTTTCAATTATACTTCTGCGAAGTAAGTTATTGTGTTTCCAGCAGCTAATTTAACAATAGCTTTTTTCTTAGCTTGAGTCTTGTAAAGTTTCATTCCATGTCTTTTAGTAACTGGCTTTACATTGATTGTAGCTACAGATTCAACTTTTACGTTAAATATAGTCTCGATAGCTTTTCCGATCTCAACTTTATTTGCTTTAGGACTTACCTCAAATGTGTACTTGTTGTAATCTCTTCTTAAAATCTCAGTTTTCTCAGTGATTACAGGCTTCTTTACGATATCGTAAGCAGTCATTATGCAAGCACCTCCTCGATTGTCGTTAACGCTTCCTTAGTTACGATAACTTTCTCTTGCTTTAATAACCAGTAAACTCCAATCTCATTTGGTTGAAGAACTACTGCGTTCTCTAAGTTTCTAGCTGATAAATATAAATTGTAATCAGCTTCTGTAGCAAGGTCATTTACAACGAATAATTGCTTTGTATTTGCTGATAAAGCATTAGTTAAAGCGATTATTGTTTTAGTTTTTGGAGTTTCAATAGTTCCATCTAGAACTAAGATTTCTCCAGCAGCAACTTTCGCAGAAAGTGCTGATCTTAAAGCAAGATTTCTTACTTTTTTATTTACTTTCTTCTCATATGATCTTGGTTGTGGTCCAAATGTTACTCCTCCACCTACCATGTGTGGAGCTCTTATAGAACCTTGTCTAGCTCTTCCAGTTCCTTTTTGTTTGAAAGGCTTTCTTCCTCCACCTTTAACCATAGCTCTAGTTTTAGTAGCTGCAGTTCCTTGTCTAGCAGCTGCTAATTCCGCAGTTAATACTTCATGTAATACTGCTTGATTAGGCTCGATTCCGAATACAGAATCTTTAACTTCTACAGTACCAGTTTGGTTTCCTGCTAAGTCATATATGTTTAAAACTGCCATTATTTTCCTCCTTCCTCATCTACTAACTAATTATTTTTTTACAGCTGGTTTAACAACGATATATCCGTTCTTTGGACCAGGTACTGCACCTTTAATTAGTAGTAAGTTGTTTTCTGCGTCAACTTTAACAATTTTTAAGTTTTGAACTGTTACAGTTGTATTTCCGTATTGTCCAGCCATTCTTTTGTTCTTAAGAACTTTTCCAGGCCAAGACGACATTCCTATAGATCCTCCAAGTCTGTGGTTTCTAGATACACCGTGTGAAGCTCTGTTTCCACTGAAGTTATGTCTCTTCATAACCCCTGATGTTCCTTTACCTTTTGAAGTTCCTGTAATGTCTACGAAAGCAACCTCTGCTAAAGTGTCTACTTTAATCTCTTGTCCAAGTTCGATTCCTTCTACTGAATCAACTTTTAACTCTTTAACAAATCTTAACGGCTTTACACCAGCTTTGTTAAAAATTCCCATTAATGGCTTTGTAGTATTTTTTTCTTTTTTCTCGTCAAATCCTAATTGTAAAGCTGAGTATCCATCGTTCTCTACAGTCTTCTTTTGAAGAACATAGTTAGGTCCAGCTTCAACAACTGTAACTGGAATAAATTTTCCATCTTCGAAAATTTGAGTCATTCCAATTTTTTTTGCTAAAATTCCTGACATGTGTTTTACCTCCATCAAATAATATATTGGTTGACAACTTGCCCTCGTGGTTCCACCACTTTTTCTTTAAAAAAAACGCCAACTTGTATTATTCTGTAAGGATAATTTAATTCTTCAATTAGCATCAAATTACCCGAAAATCAGCCGTCTGCTTTTTTCTCAGAATCTCTTTAATCAAGTCAATTATGCTTGCTTTATTTCGATTCCAACACCAGCTGGTAAGTTAACTGCTGTTAAAGAAGCAATTGTCTTAGGGTTAGAGTTTTTAATCTCTACCATTCTTCTGTGCACTCTCATCTCGAATTGCTCTCTCGAGTCTTTGTTTACGTGTACTGATCTTAGTACAGTATATTTTTTAATCTTTGTAGGTAGTGGCATAGGTCCTGCAATTTCTGCTCCAGATTTCTTTGCTACTTCTACTATTTTTTTAGCTGATTGATCTAATAAAGTGTGATCATAAGCTTTTAAGTAAATTCTTAACTTGTTAGAAGCCATTTTACTTTTCGCACCTCCTTAAAAGTTTCGATTAAAAGAATCAAATAATTCTTTTGTACACTCTGGTAATTATATCATATTTTTTATAAAAAGCAAATGTTTTTTATTTTTATTTAAAAGTTTTTTTATCTAGCTTTTTTCAAAATATAAAAGGGGACTAAGTCCCCTTTTACATGAACTAAATTTCACTTAAATTTTAAGTAAGATTACTTAGTAATTTCTGCAACAACTCCAGAAGCTACTGTTCTTC
>Trix_p1__coassemble_1053_pt1 | contig 34360 bp, 27 predicted proteins | sample Trix_p1__metabat2_low_PE_021 | metagenome-assembled genome bin Trix_p1 | reverse complement strand
ACCTACTGATTACAAGTCAGTTGCTCTACCAGATGAGCTAAAGCGGCATCTATTTACTTTATAAAAAATTAATGGCGGGAGTGACGAGGGTCGAACTCGCGACCTCATGCGTGACAGGCATGCGCTCTAACCAACTGAGCTACACCCCCATTTATGGTGGAAACAACTGGACTTGAACCAGTGACCCCCTGCTTGTAAGGCAGGTGCTCTCCCAACTGAGCTATGCTTCCAAATGGTACCCCGTAGGGGAATCGAACCCCTGTTTATAGAGTGAAAATCTATTGTCCTTACCACTGAACGAACGGGGCAATTCCGCAAATTTTGCGCTATTGCCATACAATCATAGTACCATTTTTTTATTTGTTTGTCAACTGAAATTTTATTTTTTTATCTCTTCCCACTCTTTTTCTTTAAATCCTATTAAAACTTTATCATCACCTATAAGTAGAGGTCTTTTTACTAACATACCATTACTCGAAAGAATATCTAGAAGCTCCTCTTCATTATTTTGTGCTACCTTTTCCTTTAAGTTCATCTCTCTATAAAGGATACCACTTGTATTAAAAAATTTTTTTATCGGTTGTCCGCTCATAGCAATCCAACTCTTCAACTCATCTTTTGTTGGATTATTTTCGACAATATGTCTTGAGTTAAACTCCACATTATTTTCTTCTAGCCATTTTCTAGCTTTCACACACGTTGAACATTTAGGATAATTTACAAATAAATATTTCATAACTCACCTCTCCTTATCTTTTTTATAGCTTAACATTAAAATCAAAAAAAGGGAAGTAGAATCTTCCCATTTTTTGTATAGTATTATTTGTTTAAATATTTTTTTAAAGCTTCCGCCTTATTCACTCTCTCCCAAGGTAAGTCTAAATCCGTTCTTCCAATATGTCCAAAAGCAGCCAAATCTTGGTAGTTGAAATTTCCACTTCTTAACTCTAAATCTCTCTCAATTCCTCTTGGTGTTAAATCAAATACATTTTGAACAGCTTCAGCCAATTTAATTTCATCCACCTTTCCTGTTCCAAAAGTTTCAACTTTTATAGATGTTGGCTCAACTACTCCAATCGCATATGACAATTGAACTTCACACTTATCAGCTAACCCTGCTGCGACAATATTTTTTGCTACCCATCTAGCTGCATATGCAGCTGATCTATCAACTTTTGATGGATCTTTTCCAGAAAACGCTCCTCCGCCATGTCTAAAAAATCCTCCATAAGTATCCACAATTATTTTTCTTCCAGTTAAGCCCGTATCCCCATGTGGTCCCCCTATAACAAATCTTCCAGTTGGATTTATATGATAATTTTTTACCTCTTCTGCATTCAAATTATAAGCTTCTAAAACTGGCTTTATTACTAACTCTTTTACATCTTTGTGAATTTGTTCTTGCGTTACATCTGAATTGTGTTGAACCGAAACTACAACAGTATCAACTCCTACAACTTGTCCATTCTCATCATAAGCTAATGTCACTTGTGATTTTGCATCCGGCCTTGCCCAAGATAGCTCTCTTGATCTTGTCAACTTTGTTAACTTTACAATTATCTCTCTTGCTAAAACTAATGCTAATGGCATCAATTCTGGAGTTTCTTTTACAGCTCCACCAAACATTATTCCTTGATCTCCTGCTCCTCCTACATCTACTCCCATTGCTATATCAGGAGATTGAGAATGGATTGCATTCAATACTCCACAGTCTGAATCAAATCCCATTCCCTGCTTATACCCTATTTCATCTATTTTATTTCTAACTATATCCTGTATATCTATATAAGTTGTTGTTGTAATCTCTCCTCCTACAACAACCTGTCCCGTTGTACAGAAAACCTCACAAGCTACTCTCGCCGCTGGATCATTTTTGATACATGCATCCAATACTGCATCCGATATTTGATCTGCTATTTTATCTGGATGTCCTGGTGATACACACTCCGAAGTAAAGTAAGTTAATTTTTTTTTCATTATTTCCTCCTTAATATTAATCAATAAAGATAAAAAAAGCCTTTTATCTCTCCAGAAAGATAAAAGGCTTTACGCTCTTATAAGTCATCTTTCTGGAATTAGCACCACACCTCTAAGGTAGGTTGCTGAAACATCATAGGGCCAGTCCCTCAGTCTCTCTTGATGATTTTGTTTTTTTATGAGTAAATTATATATTATTTGTATTATTTAGTCAATATTTTTTATTTTTTCTCTTCAATCAATGTTAAATTGACCATTTTATTAAAGATTGTAGCTATATAGTTAAGTTGAGATAATCTATTATTTTTTATAGCTTCATCTTTATCCATTACCATTATAGATTCAAAGTATTTATTGATAACATCTTCTGTTGATAACAGTACATTCAAATATCCAATGTAATTTTTTGCTACTAGCATCTCTTTTGCATCTCTTGCAACTACTTGCGATTTATTAAACAACTCTTTTTCTACATCTTCTTTTAAAAGATTAGAATCAACTATAACTCCTTCAAACCCTTTAGATATATTTCCAACTCTTTTCATCAACGAAACCAAGTTATTGAAACTATCCATCTTTGTAAATTCATCAACAGCTTTTATTCTCAGTAAAGTATCCACTAAGTTATCAAAACTCTTATCTACAACTGCAGATACAATATCTTTTGAATACCCCATCTCTGTGAATACATTTAAAGCTCTTTGTTTAAAAAATTCCATCACTTCGTTTAAAACTTCAGCTTTATCTCTTTTTAATACTCCCGCTGCTGCCAGTGTATCTAGTGCTCTTTCCACTAAAGCTTTTAAAGATATATTCAAATTTGAATCTAAAACTATATTCACAATTCCCAAAGCTGCTCTTCTTAAAGCAAATGGATCCTTAGAACCACTTGGAACTATCCCTACGCCAAAACATCCACATAAAGTATCCACTCTGTCCGATATTCCCGCTATAATTCCCTCTACACCCTTTGCCAAAAGGTCTCCTTGATATCTTGGATAATAGTGTTCTTCAATCCCTTTAGCCACTAATTCAGATTCTCCTGATTTTAATGCATAATCTGCTCCCATAAATCCTTGAAGTTTTGTAAACTCTTTCTCTCCAATCATATTAGAAACCAAATCCGCTTTTGCTAATAAAATTGTTCTCTCTATTGTATCCTTTCTTGTTTCCATTCCAGTAGCTTCTATTAAATATTTCGCTATCTTCTGAGATCTTTCAACCTTATCATATATAGTTCCTAAATCCTTTTGAAATACAACTTGTTTCAATTTTTCAACATTTTCAATTAAAGGTTTCTTTAAATCTTCATGATAGAAAAATCTTGCGTCAGCAAGTCTAGCCGATAATACTTTTTCATTTCCTTTTCTAACTTGTTCAGAATCTTCGATACCATTTCTAATAACAACAAATTTAGGCAATAATTTTCCTTCTAAATCTAAAATTGGAAAATATCTCTGATGTACTTGCATAGAAATTATTAAGACATCTTGAGGTACCTCTAAAAAATCGGAGTTAAATGTCCCTACTATTGGATATGGATATTCAACCAAATTTGCAACTTCTTTTAACAATTCCTCATCTATTAAAACTTTTTCGTTAGAATTCTCACATTTTTCTTTTATAAGTTTTTTTATTAAGTTTTTTCTCTCTTCAATATCTATAATTACATTATTTTCTTTTATTTTTTCAAAATATTCATCAATAGTTGACACTTCAAAACTACTTCCAAAGAATCTATGTCCTCTAGACATTCTTCCACTCTTTATTCCCTCAATTTCAAAACTTACTATCTCTTCATCTACTAGAGCCAAAAACCACTGAATTGGTCTGGCAAATTTTAATTTCTTTACCCCCCATTTCATTGATTTAGGAAAATTAATCTCCAACACTAACTCTTTTAAAAGGTCTGAAAGAAGTGTTTTTGTACATTTTCCTTCTAAAAATTTTCTGACCGCAATATACTCACCTTTAGGAGTTTCTATAATTTCTAAGTCTGTTGCTTCCACTCCTTGAGATTTAGCAAAACCTAATCCAGCTCTTGAAATCTCTCCATTCTCTCCAAAGGCTACTTGTTTTGCAGGACCCATGTTTAATATGTCTAAACTCTCCTGTGCTTCTGCCAATCCTTCTACTAAGACAACAAGTCTTCTCGGTGTTCCAAAAGTTTTTATTTCATCATACTTTATTCTCTTTTCCTTTAATTTACCTTCTAAATTCTCTTTCATCTCTTTTAGAGTTTGAACAAGGAATCTTGCAGGTAACTCTTCCATTCCTATTTCAAAAAGTAATCTCACTTTCTATTCCTCCTCTTTTTTCCTTTTACTTTTTTTTCAGTAAAGGGTATCCTAGTTCTTTTCTATTTTGCACAAATACCTCTGCACATCTTTTCGCTAGGTTTCTAACTCTTAAAATATAGGCCATTCTCTCAGTTGTAGAGATTGCTCCTCTCGAGTCTAGAACATTGAATGTGTGAGAACATTTTAAAACATAGTCATACGCTGGCATTACTAAATTTTCGTTTAGTGCTCTATCCGCCTCTTTTTCGTAGTCATCAAACCATCTAAAGTGACTTTCTAAATCCGCTACTTCAAATGAATATTTTGAATTTTCATATTCATATTGATATCTCATATCTCCATATTTAATTCCCGGTGCCCACTCCAAATCGTATACATTTTCTTTATTTTGAATATACAATGCTAATCTTTCTAATCCGTATGTTATTTCAACAGGAACAACTTCTAATTCTAATCCTCCAACTTGTTGGAAATATGTAAACTGAGTCACTTCCATTCCATCTAGCCATACTTCCCATCCTAGTCCCCATGCTCCCAACGTTGGTGACTCCCAATCGTCCTCAACAAAACGGATATCATGCTTTAAAGGATTTATTCCTAAAACTTTTAGTGACTCTAAATAAAGTTCCTGAATATTATCTGGCGACGGTTTCATTATAACTTGAAATTGATGATGTTGATAAACTCTATTTGGATTTTCTCCATATCTACCATCCTTTGGTCTTCTTGATGGTTCAACATATGCCACATTCCATGGCTCCGGTCCTAAAGACATCAAAAACGTATTCGGATTAAATGTTCCAGCTCCTGTTTCTATATCATATGGATTTCCAATGATACAACCTTTTGAACTCCAGTATTGCTGAAGAGCAAATATCATCTCTTGAAATGTCATTTCACTTCCTCCTAATCTTTCTTTTTCCTTTTACTATCTAATAAGCTATCCACTATTATTAGAATAACTCCTACATTTATCCAAACATCAGCTAAATTAAAGACAAATACCCATATGCCTCTAAAGTCAATCATATCGATAACAAATCCTCTGGAGATTCTATCAATTATATTTCCGATTGCTCCTCCTAAAATAAATGAGTACCCCAACTTTTCAACAACTGAAAATTTTTTTCTATTTTTAAAAAAATAAAAACCTAAACCAAATATCACTACAATTGTTAAAATAGATATTAAATCTAGCTTTCCTTGGAACATCCCGAAAGCTATTCCTCTATTTTTTACGTAAGTTAAATGGAAAAACTCTCCCAAAATTGGGAAAGTTTCTCCTTCTGCTAACCAAGTATCTATTTCATACTTGGATATTTGATCCAAAAATACTAATAAAAGTATTATCCCTATATATAACACAGCTCACCTCTTTGAATAATTAATCAACTAGTGCTGACGTACATCTTGGACATACCGTTGGATGCTCCGGATTACTTCCTAACTCTGTCGAGTATTTCCAACATCTTTCACACTTTTCTCCATCCGCATGCTCAACTTTTACAAATAAATCTTCTTGCTCCTCGCCTTTTACAAATAAATCATCTTTTTCATAAGCAATTACCAGTTGAGAAACAATAAATACTTCCTCTAAAATATCTTTATTAGCCTGTAAAAACTCTCTTAACTCTACACTGTTAGTATTTAAAATAACTTTTGCATCTAAAGAGTTTCCAATTATCTTATTTTCACCTTGTCTTGCTAACTCCAATGTTTTATTAACATCTTTTCTCAATTTTATAATCTCTTCCCACTTTACATCTAGCTCATCACTTAAATATTGATCATTATTTACATACCAATCAGTTAGTAACACTGATTCTGAATCTTTTAAAGTTTCTGGTAAAGTTTCCCAAATCTCTTCAGCCGTGAAAGATAGGATAGGTGCAATCATTTTAGTTAAAGTGACTAAAATTTCTGACATCACTGTCTGTGCGGCTCTTCTTTCTTTAGAATCAGCTTTTTCCGCATATAATCTATCTTTTATTATATCTAGATAGAATGCTGACATATCAATTCCTGAGAAATAGTGAATCTCTTGGAACAAGTTATAAAATTCATATTTTTCATATGATTCTGTTACCACTCTTTTTAATCTTTCCAGTTTATTCAGTGCCCACTTATCAATTTCCATCAAATCCTCGTAAGCTACTGCATCTGTTAATGGATTGAAGTCCGCTGAATTTCCTAATATATATCTAGCTGTATTTCTTACTCTTCTGTAAGCTTCTGCCATCTGCTTTAAAATATTATCAGATATTTTTACATCCTCTCTGTAATCTACTGATGCACACCATAATCTTAATATGTCGGCTCCGTAAACTTTGATTATATCTTGAGGTGCAACAACGTTTCCTACAGATTTTGACATTTTTTTACCATCACCATCATTTACAAATCCGTGAGTTAATAACATTTTAAATGGTGCATCTCCTGTTGAACCAACAGACGTTAGCAATGATGTTTGGAACCATCCTCTATGTTGATCTGACCCTTCTAAATATAAATCCGCTGGTCTATGAAGCTCTTCTCTAGTTTCTAAAACAGCCCTATGAGATACTCCTGAGTCAAACCAAACATCCATTATATTTGTTTCTTTTCTTAACTCTAGTCCTTTTAGATTGTATTTAACTAACAACTCTTCCCCAATCAATTCCTCAGCTGAATATTTTACCCAAGCCGCCGACCCTTCTTTTTTAACAATCTCTATAACCCTATCTAAAATCTCTCTTTCAAATATCTCTTTTCCCGTTGCTTCATTATAGAATACAGGAATTGGTACTCCCCATGTTCTTTGTCTTGAAATACACCAGTCAGGTCTTGTCTCCAACATAGAACCTATTCTATTTCTTCCCCACTCTGGAACAAATTTGACATCATCTAAAACTTTTAGAGCTTTTTCTCTTAAATCCGACCCTTCACATCTTATAAACCACTGCTCAGTTGCTCTAAAAATTACTGGAGTCTTTGATCTCCAATCGTGTGGATAGGAATGCTCAAACTCCTTATAACTCAGCAGATGTCCAGTATCTGTTAAATGCTCCGCTATAACTTTATTTGCTTTTTTATAAAATAATCCGGCAAATTGTCCAGCTTCCTCTGTCAATACTCCTTTATTGTTAATTGGAGAAATGATTGGTAATCCATATCTAACTCCTACTACATAGTCATCTTGACCGTGTCCAGGTGCAGTATGTACAACTCCTGTTCCTGCTTCAGCAGTTACGTGTGTTCCTAAAACTACTTTTCCTGTTCTATCTAAGAATGGATGTTTGTATGTTAAATTCTCTAAATCAGCTCCAACAAACTCTTTTACTAGCTCCATCTCTTTTATTCCCATGTCGCTAAATGCCTTATCTGCTAAAACTTTTGCTAAAATAAGATTACCTTTTTCTGTTTTATATATTCCGTACTCAAATTCACCATTTAAAGCAATTCCTGTATTTGCAGGCAAAGTCCATGGAGTTGTTGTCCAAATAACTAGATATAGAGGCTCAATCATTCCCAACTTATCCATAATTTCTTTATTTGCTTCCATTTTTACATAAATAGATGGCGAAGTATGATTTTTATATTCAATTTCAGCTTCTGCTAAAGCCGTTTCTGTTACTGGTGACCAGTAAATTGGTTTTAAACCTTTAAAAATATATCCATTTTCATAAAGCTCACCAAATACTTCTAGTTGCTTTGCTTCGTACTCAGGATTTAAAGTTAAATATGGATTGTCCCATTCCCCTAAAATTCCTAATCTTTGAAATCCCTCTTTTTGTACTTCTACCCATTTTTTAGCATACTCCGTACATTTCTCTCTAATCTCAAGAGGAGACATTTCCTTCATCTTTGCACCTAACTCCTCACTTACCTTTAACTCTATTGGTAAACCATGAGTATCCCATCCCGGAACATACGGCACTGTATATCCAGATAATCTTTTATACTTTAAAATTATATCCTTTAATATTTTATTTAAAGCATGACCTATATGAATTCCACCATTCGCGTATGGAGGTCCATCATGAAGTATAAATGTTTTACTTCCCTTTTTTAATCCCTTTTCATAGATTTTTTCATCTTCCCACTTTTTTAAAATATTTGGTTCCTTCGTTGGTAAGTTTGCCCTCATTTGGAAACTTGTTTTCGGAAGGTTCAACGTTTTTCCGTAATCTTTTTCTTCCATTAGACTTCCTCCTTATATGCATTTAAAGTTATTTTTACTTCAGTACTCTTCCCCTCTTCTGAGAAATGCTTTATTACTCCTCCATGATCTTTTATTATCTTATGTACAAAAAACAATCCTAAACCTAACGTTTGAGGGGAATAACTTATAAATGGTTCATAGATATCTGCCAATTGTTTAGGAGACATTCCAATACCATTATCAATAATTTTCAACTCAATCTTTTCATTGATTTTTCTTTTTGAAAGAATTATATCTATTCTTCTATTACTTCGCTTATCCAAAAGTGCATTACAAGCATTATCTATCAGCTCTTTTACCACTTTTTCTAGCTTTCTTCTGTTTCCTAGAACACTTCCAGTCGTAGCATTAAAAAATGAAATCGAAATATTTTCACTTTTAAATTTTTGACTATAATTTGCTATTGTTTCATTTATTATTTTATCTAAACTAACTCGCTCATATTTATCCTCTAGCTCCTTAGAATAGATTTTTAGCGATTCATTATCCTCTTTGATTCTAGCTAAATATGGCTTTATAGTCGTCAATTCCTCTATTATTTTTTCACCTGAATTTTCTGAATCAACACACTGCAATAGTTTTTCAACAACCTCTCCTCTCAATTTTAAAAATCTCGTAGCTAGCTTCTCTATTGTGAGAACTCTTTCACTTTCCAAGGTATCCAAAATCGTTTCTTTATTGTTTATTCCTATTGAAAAATTCATTGAAAGTAAATTTAGTAGCTCTAACTCCTCTTGATTTATTCTAATATCTTTCGCATAGTTATCCACCACAACCACACCGGAAAACTTCCCTGCTCCATGAATTGGAAAAATAAAGAAATTTTTTAATCCGATAGCTTTTAAGACGTCATTTCCTAAATCATATTTATATCCGACATCATTTTTATAAATTATTTTTTGCTCCTTAAAAGATTTTGCCAACAGATTGTCATTATTCACAGGAACTTTTGCAAATAAAACCAACTCTTTTAAGTTTTTCAATTGAAACTTGAATCCTTTTTTACTCTCCTCTTTCAAACTACGATTTATAGTGACTTCTTCTCCTATCAAGTAGTCATTCTCCCTGCTGTATCTGAAATACATTGCCCTACTATATCCAAGTCCAACCTCTGAAGTAAATCCTGAAACTAACTTTTTTATAGTTTTAAATGTATCTTGCTCTATATTCATTCCCATCAAGAGTTTGTCTATCGCTTCGATTCTTTCTATATTTCTGACTAACTCTTTATTTTGTATAGTCAAATCCTCTTGAGCAATATTCAGTTTTTCAATCATCTCTTTAAAAGAGATGGATAGTGTCCTAATCTCTCCCTGTCCAATCACTTTGATATCTTCAACTTTTTCACCTTTTGAAATTTGATCAGCTAAATCCGCAATCTGAGTGAGAGGCATAAGTAACTTTCTAAACACTTTACTTGAAATAGTTGAACTTATAATCATTATCAAAAGAACTAAAATTCCAATGTATATAGATGTCATCAATTTCTCTTCAGTTAAACTTTCTTTTGATAAAGAGAGTACAAAACTTCCTAAATAACTATCATTATAACCTATTAAATTATAAATTCCAACATAATATGATAAACCATTAATTTTTTTATTCAAATAATAATTCTTATAGTCTTTTTTTGAAATTTCTTTATAGGTTCTACTTGAAAAGAAAAATTTAGCCTGAAGCTCATCTTCATCACGACTATTAGTCACAAAGTACACCCTATCTTTTGAACTTAATTCTAAGCCATCTGTCAAAGAGGTTAAGAAATCCCTATTTATGGGAATCGAAACTACCAAGTAATAGGTTGTTATTTCATTTCCATAAGGAATAACAACCCGTCCATATATTTTATTATCCACTTGTGCTAAATAAAATCCCATCTCTTCAAACTCTTTTTTACTAGAAGTTTCTAGTAAAATATGGATGTTGTCTTTGTTCAATGTCCCTAAATTTCCTTTGTGTCCATATTCTCCTAATAATTCTCCTTCGGATGATATAATTGTTACTACAGAGTTGTAGTAATTTCTAAAATCTTCCTTTAACAAGTTGTCTTTTATCTTTTCTGCTACCTCTTGATTCCCTTCATTGATTCTATACTTTCCAATCTCTTTATAGACGTCATTTCTAATCTCTCCAAAATAAGATTTATAGTTTCCCATAAGAAGATTCATCTTATTCTTTGTTGTATCCTCAATTCTTTGTTCCATATCTTGAAAAGAGGTTAAGATTACAACTATAGCAATTAAAATTGATGTTAAAAATATTGCTATATCATTATAAAAAATTATCTTTATTAATAAGGAATCTTTTCTTATTCTCATTCCCTAAAGCCCCTTTTTAGTTAAGCCTACTCTTTCTCTCTCTCTATCTATATCTTTTATTTTAACTTTTATAATTTGTCCCACTGAAAGAACTTTACTAGGGTCATCTATAAATTTATCTGATATCTCAGAGATATGAAGTAATGCGTCATTTTTTAATCCTATATCTATAAAAGCACCAAACTTAATAACATTTCTCACTGTACCCTCTAGCTCCATTCCCGGTTGAAGATTATCTATGTTCAATATATCCGACTTTAATAGTGGCTTTGGAATATTCTCTCTTGGATCTCTTCTTTCTTTAACTAGAGCCTCATATATATCTTTTACAGTTTCATAACCATAGTTATTCTTAAGAGCGAAATTCCCGTAATCAAATCCACTTAGAATATCTTTAGCCTTGCTCAAATCTTCTTTATATTCCTTCAAAGAAAAATTAACAGCTGACAATATTTCCTCCGCTATTCCATATGATTCAGGGTGAATTATCGTATTGTCTAACGTATTTTCACCATCAAGAATAATTAAAAATCCAGCCATTTGCTCATAAGCTTTAGCTCCAAGACCTTTAACTTTTAATAGTTCTTTTCTGTTCTTAAAATTCCCATTCTCTTTCCTATAATCTACAATACTTTTAGCAACACTTTTTTTAATTCCAGAAACATACGAAAGTAATGCCCACGAAGCTGTATTCACATTTACTCCAACACTGTTCACCACTGACTCAATAACTTCCGTAAGGGACTGGTCTAATCTTTTTTGATTTACATCATGCTGGTACATCCCCACTCCAATAGATTTTGGATCAATTTTTACCAGTTCCGCCAATGGATCTTGAATCCTTCTTCCGATAGAAATTGCACCTCTGACTGTTACATCCAAATCAGGAAACTCTTCGGCAGCAATTTTAGAAGCTGAATAGATCGAAGCTCCAGCCTCATTCCCTATCAAATACTTCACATCACTATCTATACTTTTCAAAACTTTAGCCACAAAGCTTTCAGTTTCTCTTGAAGCAGTCCCATTTCCAATGACAATTATATCTATATTGTATTTTTTTATAAGGTCCTTCATCTTTCTCTCAGCATCTTTTAATTGATTTTCGTGATGCATTTCTTTCACTAGATAAAAGACTGTATTTTCTCTAAAAAATCCATCCTTATCTATGACAGCCACTTTACACCCTGTTCTGTAGCCCGGGTCTAAAGCTAATATATTTTTTTCATGAAGTGGAGGTTGCATCAAAAGATTTTTTAAATTTTCTTTGAACACTACAATGGCTTCATCTTCCGCCTTTTCTGTTAAAATATTTCTAACTTCTCTCTCAATGGAAGGTAAAATTAACCTATCTAAAGCATCTACTACAATCTCTTTATGTAAAGAGTTTAAGTTTTTATTTTTAAAATCTTTTAATAAGTATCTTTCTACACTATCTCTATCTTTTTCTTCAAAATTTAAAGAAACATTTAATATACCCTCATTTTCTCCTCTATTTAGAGCTAAAATTCTATGTGATAAAGCTTTTTTTACGGGTTCAGTATACTCATAATAATCCTTATATACTTGTTTCATATCAAGCTCATCAGCTTTTTTACTCTTTTTAACCACTATAATAGCTTTTTTTAACATATCCTCTCTCAATCTTTCTCTGTATTCCAAAGTTTCTGAAAGATTTTGAGCTACAATTAATTTTGCACCTTCAATAGCTTTTTCTTTGCTTTCAACTTCATCAGTTATAAAAGTCAAACTTTCCTTTTCAAGTTCATCTAATGTTTCTAATTGATAGATTTTTTCAGCTAAAGGTTCTAGTCCTTGTTCTTTAGCTAGATCCGCTTTTGTTTTTCTTTTTTTCTTATAAGGGAAATACAAATCTTCTACCATTTGAAGTTTTTCGGCTAAAAGTATCTGATTTTTTAATTCATCCGTCAACTTTCCTTGCTCTTCAATTAATCTAATAACTTCTTCTTTTCTTATTTCCAAATTTCTCAAATAAGTTATTAATTCCGATATTTTCAAAATATTTGTTTCATCTAAATTTTCAGTAATTTCTTTTCTATATCTTGCTATAAATGGCACCGTTGACCCTTCATCTAAAAGTTTTACTGTATTGGCAATTTGCTCAACTTTTAATCCCATTTCTTTTGCAATTCTATTAAAGAGTGTATCCATTAATCCCTCTCCCTTTCACAGTTGAATTTACCTTGTATTATACCACATTTTAACAATCAATGTCTAACAGAAACATAAAAAAAGGTGCCTTTACAGACACCTAAACTTTTATAATTAGTTTTTCTTTGCAGCTTCGAATTTTGCCCAAACTCCAGCTTTATCTAATAAAGACTTCACTGTTCTTGTAGGTTGTGCTCCATTCATAAGGAATTTTACAATCTCCTCTTCTTTAAGAGTTACTTTCCCATCCTCTAATGGATAGTAGTTCCCTAAGTAAGCTACTGCTTTTCCATCTCTTCTTGATAAAGCTTCCATTGCAGCTATTCTGTATACAGGTCTCTTTTTGCTTCCCATTCTAGTTAATCTTAATTTTAACATCTAAAATCACTTCTCCTTTTATATTTCTATTTTTTTATTTTTGGTATTACTTCCATAAACTTTCTCTATTTAAAATGGAAACTTCATTCCACCTTTTCTTCCACCCATACCAGGAAGTTGTGGGAACTTTCCAGTTGAGAACATCTTCATCATCTCTCTCATCTGCTCAAATTGTTTCAATAATTTATTCACATCAGAAACGTCTGTTCCACTACCTTTTGCAATTCTTAACTTACGACTAGCTTTTAATATTTCAGGTTTTTTTCTTTCCTCTCTAGTCATTGATTGAATAATAGCCTCAACTTTTTTCATCTCTTTTTCAGCTGGTGCTAAATCTCCAATTTGCCCCATTCCAGGAATCATTTTCAGTATATTTCCTAAGGAACCCAATTTTTTTATATTTTGCAGTTGTTTTAAAAAATCGTCTAAATCAAACTTTTGAGTTCTAATTTTTTCCTCAAGAGACTTAGCATCCTCTTCTCCTATCGCTTCCTGTGCTTTTTCAACTAAAGAAACAACATCTCCCATCCCTAGGATTCTTGAAGCTAATCTTTCAGGATGAAATAATTCTAAGTCGTCAATTTTTTCCCCAGTTCCTACAAATTTAATTGGTTTTCCCACTACGGATTTAACAGATAACGCTGCACCACCTCTAGTGTCTCCATCAAATTTTGTAAGTACAACTCCATCAATACTCAACGCATTATTAAATGATTGTGCAAGATTTACTGCATCTTGTCCTATCATTGCATCAACTACCAATAAAATTTCCTGAGGCCTCACTACTTTTTTTACCTCTTTTAACTCTTCCATCAATTTTTCATCTATATGTAATCTTCCAGCAGTATCTATTATTAAATATGTTGCTCCAACTTCTTTTGCATTTTGTAAACCTCTTTCACAAATCCCTACAGCATCATTGCTTCCAAGTTCAAAATAGACATCAACACCAACCTGCTGTGCTAAAACTTCCAATTGTTTCATAGCGGCAGGTCTATATATATCTGCCCCTATCAGATAGGGTTTTTCACCTTGTTTTTTTAAATATTTTGCTAATTTTCCCGCAAAAGTCGTTTTTCCAGCACCTTGAAGTCCTGCAAGCATTATCACCGTCGGATTTTTAGCACTCTTTGTAAGTCTAGAGTTTGTCCCACCTAATAACTCTATCAACTCATCATTTACTATTTTTATAAACTGTTGTCCTGGATTGATTCCAGTTAAAACTTCAGCCCCAATAGCTTTATCTTGAATTTTAGTAACAAAATCTTTTACAACTTTGTAGTTCACATCGGCCTCTAGTAAAGACATTCTAACCTCACGTAAAGCCTCTTTTATATTACTTTCGCTTAGTTTTCCATGACCTCTTACTTTTTTCATTATGTCTTGGAATCTATTTCCTAAATTTTCTAACATGGCCACCTCCACTAAAAGTTTTTTTCGATTATTTCATTCAATTTTTCAATTGTAAAGTTTTTTTTCAGTTCATTCAACTGTGATAGTAGCTCTAAGTCTCTTTTATGAAATCCTATCTTCTCTTCATAATCTCTTAAAATTTTTATTCCTCTTCTTATATTGTCATAGACAGCTTGTCTACTCACATTGTACTTCTTTCCAATCTCTGTAAGAGATAGGTCTTCCTCGAAGTGCTCTAACAAATATTCTTTTTGTCTATCACTTAAGAGATTTCTATAATAGTCAAGCAGAATAGAGACTTCTAACATCTCATTCAATTCCATAATATCACCAACATATTATATCTATATTTATATTTATTGTCAAGCATTTTTTCTTTACAACTCTATTAGATATTTTGCTAACTTTTTCACTCTGGATAAAAAAGACGAGTCATTTCACTCTCTAAATAAAGAAAGGAAATGCCTCGTCCCAGCATCATCAATATTTTAATGTATTGGGTAAAGTTATAATAACTTTTGCTCCCACCTCAACACTCTTGTCAAATCTTACACCATACTCTTCACCATAATAAAACTGAACCCTTTTATTTATATTTTTTATTCCTATTCCACCTACTCTCATATTTTTTTTCACATCTTTATTTCTAAAACCAATTCCATTATCTTCAACAACTATCTCAATATATCTCTCTAAAATTCTGGTATAGATAAAAACTTTACCTCTTCTCTGTATATTTCTAATTCCATGATATATTGCATTCTCTACAAGAGGTTGTAATATTATTTTGGGTACTTCTAATCTTTCTAATTCAAAATCGATATCAAAACTATATTCCAATTTATCTTCATATCTCTGTTTTTGTATGTAGAGGTACTCTTTAATATGATCTATCTCCTCTTTTAAAGTTATCATCTCTCTTCCTTCGCTCAAAGATATTCTAAAAAAATTAGCCAAAGACTTTGTTATTAAAATAACTTTTTCAGTATCTTGAAATTCTGCCATCCAAACAATAGTGTCCAATGTATTATATAGAAAGTGTGGATTAATCTGGCTATATAGAGCATTAATTTCATACTCTCGCAAATAGTTTATTTTATCAACCATCTCATTAAAATATTTTTCTAAACTTAAAATCTCTTCGCTTATATCCCCTTTCAATGAAATTTTTGACAAATTATTAGAAAACTTTCGTACATGGCTCTCTAATTCCTGAATTGGCTTTGTAATTCTTTTCAATATAAATGTACTTATAAGCATTGTTATTATTAAAGATATTAAACTACTTAAAATTATTAGTTCGAAAAAATGAAATTTTAAACTTCTAATTTCCTTTAAAAAGGATACACCATACAATATCCAATTTGTGTTCTTTATTGGATACTTTACTACCACTATATTTTTTCTTTGATTATATCCCACATCTATATTTTTAAAGTGGTTTAAATACTCCTCTTCAATTTCTACATAGGGTATATCTTTATGATACACAACTTTTCCATTCTTATCAAAAATAACTATATTCTCATTTTTTCCTAACTTTTTCTCTTGAAGATATTCGTGAAGAACCTGATATTTTATATCAATCAATAAAACTCCTAAATTTTCCCCATTTTCATCACTAATCTCTCTACTCACAGAAACTACCCAATCATTCATATTATCTTGTAAAAATTTCTGCTTTCGTAGTGGATTTAATATCGGCATATGATTTTTTAAGGCTTGAACATACCATTCCTCTTTCATCATATCGTTTGAAACTTTCATGTCTATGTCTTTTTCATTGGAAATAATAGCGCCATCTTTACGAATCAACACTATGGATTTTATATATGAATCTGTTGACAATATATCTTTTATAAGACTTCTTATCTCGGTTTTTTCAACATTCTCTCCACCTTTTAGACATTCATATATGTTCCTATTTTTTGCAATAATCTCACTCAATGTCTTAACTTTATTAATATATAACTCTATATAATTTCCTCTTCTTTGTATCTCTTCAGTCGTAGCTAAAATATCCTTTTTTATAATCAAATTACTGGAGCTAAAATAGAAAATTCCTCCTAAAAGTAATACAAGAATCAAATTTGTTATTAAAAAATAAAATCCAATTTTCACATTCAGTGGTTTAATTATCTTCATTTTGTACTATCTTCTCTTTATATTGTTTTGGAGATAATCCATAGTATTTTTTAAATTTCATTCCAAAATAGTTGACATCTTCAAAACCTATCTGCTCCGCAATTTCATAGTTTTTTAATTTTGATGTCAAAAGTAATATTTTAGCTTTTTCCATTCTTTTTTGCAAAAGATAATCTTGAAATGGTATGCCAAATATTTTTTTAAACATAATACTTAAATATCCCTGACTTAAAGCTAGCTCATCCGATAAAACTCCTAAAGAAAACTCACTATCAGTATAGTTATTTTCCATAATAGTCTGAATTAACATTCTGTAATTGGATTTTGTTTCACCTATTTCAACTGTTTCTCTTTCTAAAATTTTTTGCAAAACTTTTTCTGTTTCCATATTTTTTCTATCTTGCCGTACCAAATAAACAAGTTTCGCTATAATTTCTGAAATATCACTTTTGGAAATTGGTTTTAAAATATAATCCTCCACACCAATTTTTATAGCCATTTGAGCGTAATCAAAATAGTTATATCCTGTTATGATGGCTATTTTGGTGCTTGGAGCAATTTGCTTTATTTTTTTAGCAGTAGCCAGTCCATCTATTTTAGGCATATTTATATCTAAAAGTACAATTTCTGGTCTAAACTCTTCAAAAATTTGAAGAGCTTCCTCCCCTGTTTCTGCCTCAAATATATTCTTTATCTCTAGGTCTGATAAATCTATCAATTTCCGAACGCCTCTTCGCATTAATGGCTCATCATCTGCTATCAATAAATTAAACACAACTTTTAATTTTCACCTCTTTCTTCTACTTAATCAATGGTATTAAATACCCATATCCTCTTTCTTTTAATTCTTCTAGAGGAATAAACTCTAAAGCTGCACTATTTATACAATATCTTTTACCACCTCTACCTCTTGGACCATCATCAAATACATGTCCTAGATGAGCTTTAGCACTTCTACTTCTAACTTCTATTCTATCCATATTATAGCTACTATCCTTATGATAACTCACTACTTCCGGAACTATTGGCTTCGTAAAACTTGGCCATCCACACGCCGAATCATATTTATCTTTTGATGAAAATAGTGGTTCCCCACTTGTTATATCCACATACAATCCATCTTCAAAAAAATCCCAATATTCATTTTTAAATGCTCTTTCCGTTGCTGAATTTTGAGTAACTTTATACTGCTGATCATTTAATTTTGATTTCAATAACTCATCTGATAATTTAGGATATCTTTTTTCATCCACTATTATCTCATCTGCTTTAGAAAGATCTATATGGCAATATCCATTAGGATTCTTCTTCAAATAGTCCTGATGATATTCTTCAGCTAGATAAAACCCTTTTAAAGGTAAAACTTCCACCACAATTTTTTTATTATATTTCTTTTGTTGCATCTCAATCTCTTTTTCTATAACATTTTTATCCTTCTCATTTACATAGTATATCCCTGTTCTATATTGTGTTCCTCTGTCATTCCCTTGCTTATTTAAACTAGTGGGATCTATTATTTTAAAATAATATTTTAGTAACGTATTCAAATCAATTTCATTGGAATCATATTTTACACGAACAGTTTCAGCGTGTCCAGTCCCCCTATAAATAACATCCTCATATCTCGGATTTGCGGTATTTCCGTTGGCATATCCTGAAACTACTTCAACAACTCCGTATATTTTCTCCATATAAGCTTCTACTCCCCAGAAACATCCACCTGCTAAATATATCTCTTGAATATTTCTATCTTTGTTCACCTCTTTCTTTTCACTATTTTTTTTACCTACTCCATTTTTTACTTCTATCGTACTCACCCTCTTCTCCTCCAATTTTTCTACTGTAGACGAAAATATTTTTTTTATCTCATTTTTTGATAAATGTCCTGGGATAGTATTTTCTACTTTAGCATTTTTATCTAAAATTACAGATGTTGGATAAACTCTCACCTTATTTAAACTTATACTCTCTCCCTTTTCATCTAAAAGCACCTTAATATTTTTATATTCCAATGATTTATACCACTTTTTAAAATCTTCTGTATTTTTCTCTCCTTTTTTTCCAGGTGAAACTATTGTAACAATTTCAAAATCCTTTGTCTCCTCACTCAACTGGTCTAACTCTTCCAACCCAGATAGACAAACAGGACACCATGATGCCCAAAATTTAACATATGTAGGTTTCCCACTAGCTCCAAATACATATTCCACACCGTCTATATCCTTTAACTTAATGTTTGAAAACTCTTTTACTTTCCCATAGCTTATAGTATATCCTAAAACGAATAGTGAAATCCAAAAAAATTTTTTTAATATTTTCATACTGACCTCCCGTAATTATAAAAATATATTTAACTTATCAGTTAAAAGCAAAATTCCCATAACAACTATTAAAGCTCCACCTATTTTTTTTAAAAAATTTAATCGCTTTCTTATTCCAACCATTTTCTTTTCGAAATATTTATACGAAAGCGAAAATACTACAAAGGGACTCGCCAATCCTAAAACATATATCAACATCAATATTGCTCCGTAAATTGGATTTCCACCCCCACTAGAAATAAAAAGAATAGATGTCAAAATAGGTCCCACACATGGTGTCCACCCCAAACTAAATGTAAATCCTAAAAAAAATGTTCCAATTATTCCTTTTCTTTCTGCAAGTTCTAGATTCAACAATTTTGTTCTCTCTAAAACTGGAATTTTAATAATATCCATTTGAATAATTCCAAAACCAATCACTAAAACTCCGCTAATGATTCTAAATAGGTTACTCATTAAAATCTCACCGACAATTCCAGCTCCAAAACCAAGTAAAACAAAACTCGTTGAAAGTCCCAATACAAAAACTAAAGTTTTTAAAATAGACTTTTCTCCTCCTCTACTAAGCATTCCTAAATAAACAGGAAGTAATGGAAATATACATGGTGAAAAAAATGATAATATTCCCGCTAAGTAAACAGCTCCTACAAACAACTCATTGGCAAGCATTTTATCACTCTCCTACTGATTCAATTTCTAAACTTAATTTTATATTCTCATAAATATTTACAATTATAGCTCATTCTTTTTTAATAGTTAATAGAATATCTATATAAAAAACTTAATTTTATTTATATATTTTAAGGGAATATTTTTTTTAAATCCTAGCTATGATATAATTGCTGTATATCAAACTTTTGAGGTGATTTAGTGAATTTAAAAAAACATATTAAAAATATAATTCTTGAAATAAATAGTGATAATAACTTGATTTCAGATGAAGTTATTGAAAATACTCCTGAAAGAATCGAAACTTTTTATAAAGAGATTTTCTCTGGACTTTTCCAAAATCCATATGACTTTTTAAAAAGAACGTTTCCAATAGAAAACAATGATTTAATTATTGAAAAAAATATATCTTTTTATTCAATGTGTGAACATCATTTTTTACCCTTTTTCGGTAAAATTTCTATCGGTTATATCCCAAATAATAAAATTGTTGGTTTCGGAGATATTATAAAAGTTATTGAGGCATATTCTAAAAGACCACAACTTCAAGAAAGGCTTTGTGATGAAATTGCTGAAACCATCTATACAGGTCTAGATTGCCAAGGTGTATATGTTTTAATGGAGGCTGAACATATGTGTATGACTATGAGAGGAGTCAAGTCTCTTGGAACAAAAGTTATCACTACATCTTCAAAAGGTATTTTTAATATCCAAAATAGTCTAAAAACGGAATTTTTAACTTTAATTAAAAATTAAAAAGAGGTGAATTTAATGGATAAAATATATATTAAAAATCTAGAATTTATAGGCAATCATGGAGTTTTTGCCGAAGAAAAATTTTTACAACAAAAGTTCTCTATTTCTATTGAAATGGAAACTTCCACTAGAAAAGCTGGTGTTGGCGACGATTTGAATCATTCAACACACTATGGTTTTGTTTCTGATGATATTGAAAAGGTATTTTTTTCAAAATCCTTTGATTTAATTGAAGCTCTTGCTGAAGCTATCGCTAGTAAAATACTTACAAAGTATCCCCTTATAAAAAATGTCAAAGTTGAAATAAAAAAACCTTGGGCACCTATCAAAAAACATTTTGACTATGTTGCGGTTGAAATTACACGTTCTCGTAATATATCTTACCTTTCATTAGGTACAAATATTGGTAATTTAAAAGCTAATTTAGATGCAGCTATATCCCATATATCAAATCTTGAAAATACTAGAGTAACTAAAATAAGTAATTTTTTAGAAACAAAACCTTTCGGTAACATTGCACAAAATAATTTTTTAAATGCCTGTCTTGAAATTGAAACACTTTTTACACCACAGGAACTTTTAGAAAAACTTTTAGAAATTGAAATTATGATGGGGAGAGTTCGTGAAATAAAGTGGGGACCTAGGATTATTGACATTGATATTTTGCTTTTTAATAATCTCATCATTGCGGACGACAACCTAGCTATTCCTCATCCATGGATGTGTGAACGTTCATTTGTTCTTGATCCGCTAAATGAAATCGCTCCAAACATTGTTCATCCTTTAGAGAATAAGCATATTTCAACATTAAAAAGAGCACTCGATAAATCTTAATAGGAGGTTTTTATGATTTTTTCATCTCTTGGTAAAACTTTTATTTTAAATAAAGAAACTCTAATTATGGGAATTTTAAATGTTACTCCGGATTCATTTTCTGATGGTGGAAATTTTAACACTGTCGATTTAGCTTTTGAACACGCTAAAACCTTAATTGATCAAGGAGCTCATATCATTGATATTGGAGGACAGTCCACTCGACCCGGGCATGAGGAAGTCGATTTGCAAACTGAGATAGATAGAGTTATCCCTGTCATTAAAAAAATATCAAAAGAATTAGACTGCATTATATCTATTGATACATATAGATACGAAGTTGCCGAAGCTGCACTAAAAGCTGGTGCTCATATTATAAATGATGTTTGGGGGCTTCAAAAAGACAATGGTGAGATGGCACAAGTTGCGGCTAAATATAATTGTGTTGTTATAGCTATGCACAATCAAAACTCTAACTTCTATGAAGAGGATATTATTCTTTCTATAAAAAAATTTTTTAAAAAAACTTTTAAGATCGCAGAATCAAATGGAATGAATACTAATAAAATTATAATTGATCCCGGAATTGGATTTGGAAAAGGTTACAGTGAAAATATTGAAGTTTTAAATAGATTAAAAGAAATCTCTTCTATCGCCCCAACTCTACTGGGAGTTTCAAAAAAAGGTTTTATAGGAAAAGATTTAACTCTCTCTCCCAATGATAGAATTGAAGGAACTATAGCTGTCAATATATTAGGAATTTTGAATGGAGCTAAAATAATTCGAGTTCATGATGTTTTAGAACATAAAAAAGCTCTATCTATTGCTGATAAAATTATTTACTTAAATAGGAGTAATTAAATTTAGGAGAGCATTACTGCTCTCCTAACAATCTATTTAATAATTATAAAAATAACTTCCACCTATAAACTCTTTTAAAATAGACTCGTCAGGTACATATCTCTCTGAGATTGTCGTAAAATAACTCAATAGCCTTAAAAGTTTTCTCGCCTCATCATAGTGTGGGCTACCCATTTTTATCTTAATTAACTCTCTCTCCACAGCTGGTTTCAAAACACCTATTTCATAGGTTAAGCTTGTATCAAATATAACATCTGCATTCTCTTGATAAGGAAATATATTTTTACTCTCTCCCTTTCTAACTCTACTCCACATCTCTAAAGTTTCTTCTGCATCAAAATTTCTTGAAATACTGTCCCTAACTATTCTTCTCATTTTTCTGACCACACTTGTTTTTATTCTATTGTGTGCATCAATATTTAGCTGAGTTAAACAACTTATATAAATTTTAAAAATATGACTTTGAGAAATCCCTTCAATTAAACTATCATTTAATCCATGTATCCCCTCTAAAATTATAATCGTATTTTTAGATATTTTTACTTTCTCTCCCCTCTCTTTTCTTTGACCAGTAGAAAAGTCATATCTAGGAATCTCAACCTCTCTTCCTAACATCAAATCTCTTAAATTTCTATTTAAAAGTTCTATATCAAGTGCCTTAATCGTTTCGAAGTCCTTCTTTCCATTTTCATCAATTGGAATTCTCTTCCTATCTATATAGTAATCATCTAAAGATATCATCAAAGGTCTTATCTCTGATGCCATTAAATGTAGCTTTAGTCTATTACTAAAAGTTGTTTTTCCTGACGAACTCGGACCAGCTATTGTAACTATTTTTATATCTCTATCTTCCAATATTCTTTCTGTTATATTAGTTATTTTCTTATCGTGAAGAGTTTCATTCACTCTTATCAGCTCTACTATATCTCCTTGTAAATTAATTCTATTTAAACTTCCAACATACGACACTTCCATTATATCATTCCATTTAGAACTTTCCTTATATATTTTAGCCAATTTTCTATCATCTATCATTGGGGGAATTTGAATAACTCCATTTGTCTCTTTGGGTGTTTTGAATATAAATCCTTCATCATACGAATATAACTCAAACATATCCACATATTCCGTATTTTCATATAATTCTTCTATAAAATAAGTTCTGTAGTCGTCTATTTCATAGACAAAAAAAGAAATTATTCCTGTTGTCTCCAAGAGTTCCTTTAAATCTTCTCTGATACCCTCTAAGTGTTTTTCTGTGACCTCCTCCGAACTAAACTGAATTTTTTTTATTTCTTTTTTTTCTGCCACTATTTCATTCATTCTATTTTCTATCTTTCTTATCTCTTCCTCTGTAACATATTTTTTGCCATTTATCGTCACATATACTCCATTGTTTAAAGAGTTTCTAAATACCACTTGAAATAGTGGATAGATATCATTAATCGCTTTTAATAATACCAATTTTGATGTTAAATGGTATTTTCTACTTTTAAATTTTTCCATAAATTTTCCTCCTCCATAAAAAGAACTCTAAATTAGTATTTTAACTAACTTAGAGTTATCCTTTTTTACTTTTTTACTTTTTTACTTTTTTACTTTTCTATTTCCCACACATCTTCTTTTTTCTCTGATATTTTATCTTCTAATCTTTCTTCCTTCTCCTCTTCCCCTTTTATATCTTTTCCTACTTCAAAACACGCATAGAAGTGTCCCGGAGATATCTCTTTTAAAGGTGGTGTTGCATTTCCACACTCTGGAACTGCTAAAACACATCTTTTTCTAAATCTACATCCCACACCTGGATTAATTGGTGATGTTATCTCCCCTTTTAATCTTTCTGGACGCATTTTATGCTTTATACTTGGAATTGGTATCGCTGATAATAAAGCCTTTGTATATGGATGTATTGGATTTTTAAAAAGCTCCTTTGCTGGCGCCTTTTCTACAATCTCTCCTAGATACATTACGGCTATATCATCTGAAAAATGTCTCACCACCGATAAATCATGAGTTATAAACATATATGTCAGTCCAAACTCTTCCTGTAAATCTTTCATAAGATTCAATACTTGAGCTTGAATAGAAACATCTAAAGCTGAAACTGGTTCGTCACAAACTATAAATTTTGGATTTAAAGCTAGAGCTCTAGCTATTCCAATTCTTTGTCTTCTACCACCATCTAACTCATGGGGATATGTATTTATTAGTCTCTCACTCAATCCTACTGTCTCCATGAGTTTAGCAACTTTCTCCTGCAACTCTTTTTTATTTTTACACTTATTATGAATAATTAGCGGTTCCGCTATTATTTCACTTATTGTCATTCTAGGATCTAAAGAAGCATATGGGTCTTGGAAAATTATTTGCATCTCTTCTCTTAGCTTTATCATTTCTGCTCTTCCATACTCTCTTATATTTTTACCTTCAAAAATAATCTCTCCACTCGTTGCCTCAAGTAGCCTTAAAACTACTCTTCCAGTAGTGGACTTTCCACACCCCGACTCTCCAACTACACCCAAAGTTTTTCCTCTTTCTATTGAAAAGCTAACTCCATCAACAGCGTGTAATAGTCCTTTTGGAGTAATAAAATATTTTTTTAAATCTTTTACCTCTAGTATTTTATCTGCCATTTTCTCCCCCTTGTAGCTCTGGTACATTTATTATCCCCTCATAAGCTAGACATTTCACTTTATGTCCGTCTTTTGAAACTGTCTTTGGACTTACCACTGAACACTCTTTTTGTGCATATGGACATCGCGGGTGAAATCTGCATCCTGATGGTAGATTTGTAGGGTCTGGCATCAATCCTTTTATAGGTTTTAGTCTAGTTACATCATCATCTAAATTCGGTATTGAATCAAATAATCCATGAGTATACGGATGCATAGGATGTTCAAATATATCAACCAATGTTCCAGATTCCACAATCTCTCCTGCATACATTATCGCTACTTTATCACATACCTGTGCAACTACACCTAAATCATGAGTTATTAATATCATTGATGTCTTTAATTTTTCTTTTAACTCATTCATTAAATCTAGAACTTGAGCTTGAATTGTTACATCCAACGCCGTTGTTGGTTCATCTGCTATCAATAGTTTTGGATTACACGCAAGTGCTATAGCTATTATAACCCTTTGCTTCATTCCACCAGAAAACTGGTGAGGATAATCATTTAGTCTATTTCCAGGAATTCCAACTAATTCTAGCATTTCACTAGCTTTATTCATAGCATCTTTTGCTGATAACTCCTCATGAATCTGTATTACCTCAGCAATTTGATAGCCTACAGTCAATACTGGATTTAGAGATGTCATTGGATCTTGGAAAATCATACTTATTGATCTTCCTCTTATAGCTCTCATATCCTCTTCTGAAATATTTAATAGGTTTCTTTCTTGAAAATAAATTTCTCCAGATATTATCTTTCCAGGAGGATTTGGAACTAACCTCATTATTCCTAACGCTGCAGTTGTTTTCCCCGCACCAGTTTCACCAACCAATCCAAGAGTTTCTCCCTCTCCTAACTCTATTTCTAAATCTGTCACCGCCATAACTTTTTCATCATCTGTTTCATAGTTTATAGATAAATTTTTTATATTTAATAGTTTTTCCATTTACGTCCATCTCCCCACTGTAATTATTGTTTTAATCTTGGATCCAATGCATCTCTTAGTCCATCTCCTAAAAGATTTAAGGATAATATTGTTATCATTATCGCCACACCTGGGAATGTTGTTACCCACCATGCATATCTCAAATATTGTCTTCCGCCAGATAACATAGATCCCCATTCAGGCGCAGGAGGTTGGATTCCTAACCCTATAAAACTTAATCCCGCTGTTGATAGTATTGCATTTGCTACTCCAAGCGTTCCTTGAACTATTACAGGAGCTAGTGAGTTTGGAATGATATGCCTAAATATTATTCTGGCATCTCCCGCACCAATTGCTCTTGCTGCTTCAACAAACTCCTGATCTCTTATAGATAAAACTGATGCCCTTACTATTCTAGCATATCTTGGGATGGAAGATATACTTACCGCAATCATCAGGTTCAAAAGATTTGGTCCCAATGCTGACACTATAGCTATTGCAAGTAATATACTTGGTACAGCTAGAAATATATCCATCACTCTCATTATCACATTATCTAATTTGTCCCCATAGTATCCTGCAATAGCACCTAAAAATCCTCCAACTACTATCGCTATACCAACCGCTATTAAACCTACCTTCAAAGATACTCTAGCACCATGAATCAACCTAGCAAATATATCTCTTCCAAATTCATCTGTTCCTAACCAGTGCTGTGCTGAAGGTGGTTTTAATCTCATTTTTAAATTTTGTTTAATAACAACTTGATCATAATTTGCAATTTGATCTGCAAATATTGCAAGTAAAACTATTATAACTAATATTATTAAACCAAATAGAGCCATCTTATTTCTCTTTAAGTTTTTCCACAACTCTGCCCATTGACTTCTTTTTTTCCCCACATTTTCATTTTTTATAGTAGCCACTTTTATTCACCCCTTTATTTGTATTGCGATTTTATTCTTGGATCTACATAAGCATATAGTATATCTACTGCTAGATTTACAACACTAAATGTCACTGCCAAGAAAATTACTGCTGCTAAAACTGTCGGCGTGTCTTTTTGTCTAATGGCATCTACCATCATTCTTCCTACACCTGGCCACGAATAAACTGATTCCGTTAAAACAGCTCCACCTAAAAGTCCTCCAAATTGTAATCCCACTACTGTTATAACTGGAATTAAAGCATTTTTTAAAGCGTGTTTATTTACAACAACTTTTTCTGCTACCCCTTTAGCTCTTGCTGTTCTTATATAATCCTGTCTTATAACCTCTAACATAGAAGAACGAGTCATACGAGTAATTATGGCTGCTGATCCCACTCCCAAAGTAATGGATGGCAGTATCAAACTTTTCAATCCATCAAATCCTCCAGAAGGTAACCACCTTAAATGAACTGAAAATGCTAAAATTAACATTAATCCAAGCCAGAAAACAGGCATTGATACTCCTAGTAAAGCTCCTATCATACTAACACTATCGATCAATGTATATTGTCTAGTTGCCGAAATAATTCCTAGTGGAATTCCAATGCAAACAGCTATAATTATTCCTAGAACTGCTAATATTAATGTGTTTGGAAATCTTGAAAAAATCTCTCCAAATACCTCTCTTCCTGTTGTATATGACTGTCCAAAATTTCCCATTGCTGCATTTTTTATAAATCTTAAATATTGAACGATAAAAGGCTCATTTAATCCCATTTCCAACCTTAATTGTGCCACCGCTTCTTTTGGAGCACTCTCTCCTAAAATAAGCTGAGCTGGATCGCCTGGTGTAAGTGACATTATTGTAAATACTAAGAATGTCACACCTAACAATACAGGTATTAACAATAATATTCTTTTTATTATATATTTGTACATTGTGTAAGCCCCCTTTATTTACTTTATACTAGAAAGGAAACCTTGAAGGTTTCCTCTCTGGTATTTAAATATTTTTACTTTGTTTTATAAGTTCCATAAACTTTATGATGTCCTGCAGGATGCATCTTAAATCCTTCTACAGTTTTTTGCTCTCCAACGCTTTGTGTTGGGTAAACCAATGTCAATATTGGCACTTCTTCTTGAACTATATCTTGAACTTCGTAGTAGTAAGTTTTTCTCTCTTCAGGGTCTACACTACTTCTTCCCTTTACTAACAACTCATCCACTTTTGGATTTGAGTAGAACGATCTATTTCCAGCTCCACCTTTGTTTGCTGTATTAAGTAATGGGTCCAATCCATAGTCAGCATCTCCTGTTACAGAAACCCATCCTAAGATATATAGTTCATGATCTCCTCTAGCTGTACCATCTAAAAATGCTCCCCACTCAAGAGTTTCGATTGTTACATCAATTCCAACTTGCTTTAACTGATCTTGAGCTATTACAGCTATATCTCTTCTAATCGGATTGTCATTTATCCATAGTTTCAACTTTAAACCTTTGTCATATCCAGCTTCTTTTAATAATGCTTTCGCTTTTTCTGGATTATATTCATATCCTTTTGTATTTGGATTGTATCCAAACACTTTTGGTCCTATTGATGAATTAGCAACTTCTGCTGATCCTTGATATACCGCATCAGCTATATCTTGTGTGTTTATTGCATATGCAATAGCTTGTCTAACTTTCTTATCTTTTAAAGATTCCTTTTCAACATTAAATCCTAAATATGTTGTCGATAGTGATGGCTCCTCTAATATCTCTAATCTCTCATTATTTCTTACCATATCTTTATCCACTGGATCTATATCAAAAGCTATATCCACTTCACCAGTTTCTAATCCTATTGTTCTATTTGTTCCCTCAACAATATTTCTAAAAATAACTTTTTCTGTTGGAGCTTTTCCTAAATAGTAGTCAGGATTAGCTTGCAACGTAATTCTGTCTCCAGCTTGCCAATTAACAAACTTATATGGTCCTGTTCCAACAGGATGTTGCCCATACGATCCTCCAGCTTTCTCTACAGCCTCTTTATTTAAAATTCCTGCCGCATTATGTGATAGATGACTTAATAGCGGTCCAAATGGTGTTGATGTTTTTACTCTAACTGTATGATCATCTACAACTTCTACAGAATCAACAGCTTTTACTATATGTGAAACTTGTGGAGATGCTTTCATTCTATCTAAAGAAAACTTAACATCATTAGCTGTAAGTTCTTTTCCATTATGAAATTTTACACCTTTTCTTAACTTAAACTCTGTTGTCTTGTCATCAACTTGTTTCCAACTTTCAGCCAACCCAGGAACTATGTTCATATTTGAATCTTGTTTTACTAGAGTATCATAGATTTGTCCCGTAACTTTTGCTGATGGTGCATCATTAGATGCGTGTATATCCAATGTTTTTGCATCTGCTCCATTAGCTATAACCAAAGTATCTTTGTTAGCTTTTGCTTCATAATTAAATCCCAAAAAAATTGCTAAAGTACTTAATAAAAGTAGTTTTTTCTTCATCTTTTCCCCCTGCATTTTATTTTATTTTTTTCAATAATTTAATATTGTTAATAGAATATAACCTTTTATATCATACAAATCAAATTTATTTAATAAATGTATCTTATTTAAAAAATAGATTTTTTTTATTATTCCCAAAAAAAGAAAAGTTTTTTTTATTTCGTACTTTTTTTCAGTATTGATTTATTTTATTACACCTGTTATAATATCTTAAAGTAACTATTTTGGAGGAATCGAAATGAAAAGATTTTTTTTGTTAATTACACTTATCTTTAGCACTTTAACTTTTTCAAAAGAAGAGGATATTCAAGGTAAATGGATCACTGAAAAAGCTAAAAATGGGAATCAAATTATAGTTGAATTTCAAAAGATAGACAATAGATATTTTGGTACTATTACTCAACTAACTATCCCAACATATGAGAAAGGTCATAAATTAGAAGGGAAATCTAAAATAGATTTAGCTAATCCAGATGACAAATTAAAAACGAGACCCTTAGTCGGTATAAATTTTGTTAGTGATTTCACGTATAACCCTGAAAAAGATCGTTTTGAAAATGGATTTATTTACAATCCTGAAAATGGAAAAACTTACTATTGTTCAATAGCTTTCAAAGATCCTAATACCCTTATAGTAAAAGGAAGTCTTGACAAATCTGGTTTTATAGGTTCTAAACAAATATGGTCAAAAATTAAATAGCTATATAAAAACCTCCTAAATTATGTATAGGAGGTTTTTTATATATGACTAAATTTAATTAAGGTGGCTTATTTTAATTTTTTATTAGACTTCTCATCTGTTTTCCTTTGCATGGCTAAATATCTTTCTGGTCCATAATAAGCTCTTAAGTACATCTCTTTTAAATCACTCATCAATGGATATCTCGGATTTGCTCCAGTACATTGGTCATCAAAAGCGTCCTCAACCATTTGATCTAACTTAGATAAAAATTCCTGTTCAGAAATTCCATACTCCGCTATTGTTGATTTTATTCCAATTTCAGCTTTTAATTCAGCTATTTTCTTTCTTAATATTTTAGCTTTCTCTTCTGGAGTTTCATTTCCTTTTGTAAATCCTAAGTAATCAGCTAGTTTTGCATAACACTCTTTTGCGTGTGGATATTTATATTGCGAGAATCCTGCCATCTTAAATGGTCTATCTGTTGCATTAAATCTAATTACTTCATCAAGTAATAACGCATTTGCTACTCCATGTGGCAAATGGAATGCTGCTCCTAATTTATGTGCCATTGAGTGACATATTCCTAGGAATGCGTTCGAAAATGCCATTCCAGCCATACAAGATGCATTTGCCATTTTTTCTTTAGCTTTAACTGCTAACGCTCCACCTTTTACTGACTCAGGTAGATACTTGAACGTTAATCTAGTTGCCTCTAACGCTAAGGGGTTAGTAAATTCTGATGCCATTATAGATACATATGCTTCAATAGCATGAGTTACTACATCTATTCCTGATGCCGCTGTTAAGCCTGCTGGCATTGATAGCATTAATTGAGGATCTACTACTGCCACATTTGGCGTAATTTCATAATCAGCTAACGGATACTTTACTCCTGTTGTATCATCCGTTATAACTGCAAATGGAGTCACCTCTGATCCTGTTCCTGCCGAAGTCGCAACTGCCCAGAACTCAGCTTTTTCCCCCATTTTTGGGAATTTAACTATTCTTTTTCTAATATCCATAAATGTCATAGCTAAATCTTTAAAATTTACTTTTGGATGCTCATACATAACCCACATAATTTTAGCTGCGTCCATTGCTGAACCTCCACCTAAAGCTATTATTACATCTGGATTATAATTTCTCATCAGTTCTGCACCTTTTTCAACTACGCTCAAAGTCGGATCCGCTTGTACATCTGAAAATACTCTAAAATCCACTCCAATACTTTCTAAAACCGATGTTATGTGGTCTGTATAACCTAAAGAAGCTAACTGTTGATCAGTTACAATTACAGCTTTTTTCTTCCCTTTTAATTCCTCTAAAGCCACCGGAAGAGACCCGAACTTAAAATATACTCTTTCAGGAATTCTAAACCACAACATATTTTCTCTCCTTTTAGCAACTGTTTTTATGTTTATTAAATGCTTAACTCCAACATTTTCAGAAACAGCATTTCCACCCCATGATCCACATCCAAGTGTCAATGACGGTGCTAGTTTAAAATTGAATACATCCCCAATTGCACCTTGAGCCGCTGGCATATTGATTAGTGTCCTTCCTGTTTTCATTGTTTTTCCAAATAAATCAATTTTATCTTTTGCAACTAATTCATCTGCATATAATACTGATGTGTGCCCCATTCCACCAAGTTCTATCAGTCTATCTGCTTTTTTTAAAGCATCTTCAAAGCTCTCAGCTTTATACATAGCTAATACTGGAGATAATTTTTCATGGGAAAATGCTTCTTCCAATTCAACCGATTCTACCTCTCCTATAATAACCTTCGTATTTTTAGGAACAGTTACTCCCGCCATTTGAGCTATTTTGTAAGCAGATTGTCCCACAATCTCTCCATTTAGATGTCCATCTATAAGTATTACTTTCCTTACTTTATCTACTTCATCACCTTTTAATATATAAGCATTTCTTGCTGTGAACTCCTCTTTTACTTTATCATAGATAGAAGCTGGAACTATTACTGCTTGCTCAGAGGCACAGATAACTCCATTATCAAAAGTTTTTGATAATAAAATTGAATTTACTGCCATTTTTATATGTGCTGTTTCATCTATTATTACTGGTGTATTTCCTGCTCCAACTCCAATAGCAGGGGTTCCTGACGAATAGGCAGCCTTAACCATTCCTGGTCCACCAGTTGCCAATATTAAATCTGCCATTTTCATAAGATCACTAGATGCTTGAACTGATGGCTCATCTATCCATCCTATTATATCCTTTGGAGCTCCAGCTTTTACTGCAGCTTCTAAAACTATCTTAGCAGCTTCTATCGTTGCGTTTTTTGCTCTTGGGTGTGGAGAAAAAATAATTCCGTTTCTTGTTTTTAAAGCTAACAATGCTTTAAATATTGCTGTCGACGTAGGATTAGTTGTTGGAACTATACCTGCAATCACTCCTATTGGTTCAGCTATTTTCTCAACTCCGTAAGCTGTATCTATTTCTATTGTTCCACAAGTTTTTGTATCCTTGTATGAATTATATATATATTCTGAAGCAAAGTGATTCTTAATAACTTTATCTTCAACGATTCCCATTCCCGTTTCCGCCACTGCCATTTTAGCCAGTTTTATCCTAGCATTATTAGCAGCTAACGAAGCTTCTCTAAAGATTTCATCCACCTGTTCTTGAGTAAATTTTGAATACTCTTTTTGTGCTGACCTTACTCTTTCTATTGTATTTACTAATGTCATGAACACCACTCCTATGTGAATTATTATTTTTATAATTCTAGTATACTTGTGTTTTAGTGTTTTTTAAAATTTTTTTTCGATAATTTTTATAATTTTTAACCGTCAATTTTTAATCATTTTTTTATTTTAGACTCATTATTCAAAATTTTATTACTTTTATTAGATTTTTTCGCTTTTTTGAGGTATATTCTACTAAGCTTTATTTTTATTGAAAGGAGGATTAGTTCTATGAAAGAAATGGATTTAGAAAATACATCTTTAAAAAATTTAAATCTATCTGATAATTTTAAAAATTTTCTAACTAACAATCTTAATTTTGATCAATTAATAGCCGTGATAAATTTAGAGAAAAATCTACTAGTCATTGCAGGAGCTGGTTCTGGAAAAACTAGAGTTATTATTTATAGAGCTATCCTTTTAATTGAATTAAAAATCTCTTCTAAAAATATACTAATTTTAACTTTCACTAGAAAAGCTATCACAGAGATAAGAACAAGAATTAATACTTTTTTACCTGAATCAAATATCTGCATTGAAACTTTTCATTCTTTAGCATACAAATTCTTAAAAAGATATGCTCAAAATAAAAATTTTAAAATTCTCACTACAAAAGATAGCACTTCAGTTTTTTATGAAAAATCAGAAAATATCTACTCTTTTAATGACTTACTTATACAATTTTATAAATTACTAACTTCTAATCTTGTCACTACTAAATTTCAATATATTATGGTTGATGAATATCAAGATACTGATGACTTGCAAGTTGATATTTTAAAACTTCTGTCTAAAAGTTCTAACCTCATGGTTGTAGGTGATGACTACCAGAGCATATATAGCTTCAAAGGAACCTCAATGAAAAATATTTTAAATTTCTCTAATGAATTCCCGGATGTAAAAACTATTATTTTAAAAGAAAATTACCGAAGCTCCCCTGCAATTCTAAATTTATCTAACGAATTTTCTAAAAGTTTAAAATATTGCTTTAGAAAATCACTTATCACTAATAATACTGCAATAGAGAAACCTAATTTGAATATTTTTAGAAATCATTCTGATGAAATTTCATTTATCTTTAATAAGATTAAAAATATTTTAATTTTAAATCCGAATGCCACAATTGCACTTCTTTTTAGAAACTATATCTATATGGAGGAATTTATCAAATATTTTAAACTTTTTAACATTGAATTTAATGTTTCTTCGAATCCATTTTTAGAAAATATTTTAAAAAATAAATTTTCTAATATAGATACAAATCTAACTTTTTTAACTATTCATAGTTCTAAAGGGCTAGAATGGGATTATGTATTTATCCCTCTTCTTCTAGAAGGAATTATTCCTAGCTCTGTAGGAGAGGTCATCAATTTGGAAGAAGAAAAAAGACTTTTTTACGTAGCTCTAACTCGGGCTAAAAAAGAACTTTTTCTATCGTATCCCCTTTCTTTTTACAGTGACTTTGGTTTATTTAATACTCCATCTCAATTTATTGAAAAAATTAACTCCAGTTTTTTTAACATAAAAAGAGGATAACTTTTTTCAGCTATCCTCTCTTAAATTCAATTATAAATTTTTCTATCCCAATACTTTCTTCTATTC